>Ga0123352_10010143_pt1 | contig 14779 bp, 10 predicted proteins | sample TergutLab28metaG_FD_89700 | JGI IMG/M metagenome (GOLD analysis project Ga0123352, IMG submission 89700) | Labiotermes labralis P1 segment gut microbial communities from Petit-Saut dam, French Guiana - Lab288 P1 | ecosystem: Host-associated > Arthropoda: Insects > Digestive system > Gut ... | reverse complement strand
TCTATCTATCTATCTATCTATCTATCTATCTATCTATCTATCTATCTATCTATCTATCTATCTATCTATCTATCTATCTATCTATCTATCTATCTATCTATCTATCTATCTATATCTATATCTATATCTATATCTATATCTATATATCTATCTATCTATCTATCTATCTATCTATCTATCTATTTGTGTCACGTCACTAAACGACCCACCAACCAACATACAACGAAACAACTAACTAACTAGATAGTTCATACCCCGTCTTCAGAAGCTGATAGTTGCTGTCTTGTTTAAGAAGATCCCTGAATATTACGGAACCCGTCTTTTAATTTCCGTTCTCAAGAGACACTTTTAATAGCCACTATCGTCAGATAAATCCGATAAAATGCCTAATTCTCTTTTGTTAATATTCATGTTAGTATTATCTGAAGTCATGTGGTCTTAAGCATTTCCTCTTACTGTCGTGCACGCCACAAGCCCAGCCCACCTCACCTTCCTTGATCCAGTCAGCCTCGTCAATTTCGACGAGACTCACATGTTACAAAGTTTGTCACCGTTCTGGTTTTCAGCCTCCTGTGACTTCTCGCTCAGGTCCAAATATTTTTTCCACCTCAGCACCTTGCTTGGAATTCCCTCAGTCTCTGTGCTTCGCTTGACATGAATGAGGGAGAGGAGAACATAAGGATAGCAGAGTGAAGATCCTACGGAACGTAAAAAGAGCCGACTTGAGGAAATATGAAAGGAGAAATATTATGAAAACAATAAAATTCAAACGCCCTAAAAGCGTGTAGAAATGCATTTTGTATCATTGTTATTGGCATTTCTCTCTGTCTTCTCCCTTACAACGTTCCCTTTAAAGCTCACAATTTGTTTATTCTCTTCTCCTTGCTGTCCTTCCTCTCCTCTCTCTTTTCGGTTCGCTGGACATCTCGTCTGCAAGCCTGCCACGAAAGAACGTGGGCTATCAAGCTATCGACGTATGATGCAGCCCATTCACATCAGAACAGGACAGCAATGTTACGCTATTCTCGCAGCCTACGTGTGACGTACAAGCGTCACGCGAACCAGGACGCACCTCATTTATCTCAGCCTCCAGACCACAAGAGTGGCCGATGCCACTGCAACACGTATCACCTGCCCCACAATTTCCACGCTCTCCCATCATCTCTGTCTCTGTACCTCCCTATCCACACCGCTCCTCATCAACGCGGCTCATTCAGCTACCCTTATGGAAGCAGGCGATTTTCTCCTAAACAATCGTAAATTTCTACCTCACTACACTGTATTTCTCATAGTCGTGTCCGTGAGAACCTCAAATCTCATAACATGGGAACTTCCACCCTGCGTTCCTGGGAATAACGCCAACGAAAATTAAAATTTATGTAATTATAGACTTCGCATAATTTCTCGCATGCGGACTCAGATCCATTTACAATCCAATGTGATGTCACACACACACACACACACACACACACACACATATTGACGTTTGGTTGCGAATAGAAAACAAAAAATCGTACCATGATCTACATCAAGGAAACAAATGTATACAAGACATGTATAAATTTAATCTAATTTTAGTTTCCATGTAGACATAACAGTCATTACTGTTTTGATAATTTAATATTTTAAGTACTGTATTAACTGCGCACAGCTGATGATGTGTTTCTACATAGTAAGAATTCATTTGTGTTGAAAGCTCCCTCTGAAGATGGGTATGGATAGCCGGAACATACTGCAGAATTACATAAGTGTATGCTTGCCATATCATGTACAGTTATTTGGAAATAAATACAACTTATAGAATAACATTTTGTTACGTAACGTACGGCATAGCCAGATATCAATTTCCGATGGAAGAAGCTTTAAACCTCCTAAAGTCGTGCCCCTAATACGAATGTAAATGTTCGCAAGTGTCTCTTAGATACATGCCAGGTTTTTGCTAAAAGAAAAGGGTAAAGAATTTTATAGATATAACTGTAGTTTGTTCAAGAGTATGTGTGATAAGGAACTTGAAACGTATCCGGCTCATCACCAAGCGGAACTTTCCAGTGCCATTTCCGTCAGTACCCTGCAATCCTTCCAGACTCTGCGTGCTACTCCGAAGTGCTCCAGCTAAGCACAGTAGACCGTTTTCATCTTTTATCTCAATTTTGCCTGTGATTCTGCTATCACTATCGCTGATGAAGTTAGGTTGGATAATGCGAATGTACTGATTTGTGTGCTGATAAATGTTATCTAAAATTTCATTTGTAATGAGACAGTTCCATGCTTAGAAAGGCGTAGTGGCGTTCCTTGCTTGGCCAATAACCCCAAGTAATTTTTACAGAACATTTTGCCACCAGCATCTAAAGTGTGTAGAACTTTACACCTTAACCCACTTCGTCTTGTCCTTTCCAATGAAAACAACTGTCAGTAGCGCCCACTTCACTGCAGTACGAAAGCCACTCTACAGGCGTCTGAGAAGCGTCATAGGCAGCTACTCAGACGGTACTTGAGATCACTTACTTCGTATTTCAGGCAACAAAAATTCAAGAGTCGCAAGTATCTGGAAGATACTTGCGACTTGCGGAGGGTTAAATGAAAATAACAAAATGATAGTACAACAGACCTAAGTGTGATAATTAAAGTGAAACTGCCTTGAAGAAATAGACTTCCATCTGCAGTAATATGTAAGCCCTTTGAAGGAAAAAGACCATAGATGATATTTAAAGACCACGAAACACTTTGTATCTCCATTAAAGAAATCAGTCGAATCAATTCTGTTTAGGAAAATAATGGCGGTGTAGTGTGGGCATGGCGGAAAACTCGATTTACAAAGTACAGAAATTTTCAGCGTTAAACCTGGTGGTATTTACAATGACCACTGAATTTTAAAGACTTATTGAAGACCAATATCGATATCGGTGGCTGTGCGATCTAAGGTGCAGGTCTGAAGCAGCTTGATTTCTGTGATACCGGGTTCGAATCCCGCTGAGGAGATGAATGTTTGTCTCTCTTTTGTGTGTGGTAGGTTATATGTGTGTGTGTGTGGTTGGTTATATGTGTGTGTCTGTGTGTGGTTGGTTTTGTGTTTGTGTGTGGTTGATTATGTGTGTGTGGTTTGTTATGTGTGTATGTGGATGGTTATGTGTGTGTGTGTGTGTGTGTGTGGTTTGTTATGTGTGTGTGGGGTTGGTTATGTGTGGGGTTGGTTATGTGTGTGGTTGGTTATGTCTGTGTGTGTGTCTAATTGTGTGTGTGTGGTTGTTTATGTGTGTGTGTGTGTGTTTGGTTATGTGTGTGTGTCTAATTGTGTTTTACAAAGAAACCTAAACAATGAGACGACTAAAACCACAAAAAATGAATTAAGTGGTAGAGGATGCATGTAGACAATAAGCACAGGGCAACTGACTGCAGTTTAACAAATTCCGCTCTTGTTTCAAAATAGAAAGTTCTTTTAAAAAATGACAACTTGACGCTCTCATAACTGTTCCATCTAAATAAACGTGAGTTTGTGGACATTTTCAGTCCTCAGGGGCGTAGTTAAGCCGGAAGCGTTAGACAGAGAGAGTGGAGCAGAAACTGGGGAAAGAAGTTATGGAACTGCGGTAAAGAAGAAGGCTGATTTAAGGATTAGCATTGCTAACGACGGCTCATTAGCAATGCCATTATTAGCGCTTGGAGTGAACAGTCCCTACCATTAATGTAACTTCGCAGTCCATTTTGTGGTTCCAAACTGTCGTCATATTTCCTCTGCTTTAAATAATCTGTTACTCTCGAATTGAGCCTCATTCTTCACTTTTATCAGGCGGTGGTCTCTTTGACTTGTATTGTGAACGTGTCCCGGTTTGAGCCTGGGGACGGACACCAAATGTCGTGACTGATATTCGTCGTTTACTCCAGTGGCTCCCCCCAGATTCCTGGCTAGTGCGCTCAGACATGTCAAGACTGCTTTGTTCCTCGTCGTTCCTAATTCCTTAATCATTCGTACAGTCACTGGAAGCTCTAAGTTCTGAGTCATGAGTCCTTACCGCAGTATTTCCCTACCTTCCCACAGAGGAACCGCTAAAAATAACGTTCATATCACGAGAAGCCACTGACTACGAAAAGGTTCACGGGTCCGAAAATTTGATAGGGAAGCCTTTCTGACTCCACCCGGTACGGCGACACTGTTAACATTCCGAAACAAACACAGACAAACTACAACTAAATAAAGGCCTAACCTCAAACACGAACTGACTAAAAGAAAACAAAGAGACAGTTTTTGGGGGCATGGAGATAACCCAGTGCTGTCGATTTCGGATGAAAATTCCCACAATATTTCGAGGGATGTTCAGAAATTTTAGAGCTATTTCAAAATTTCTGTATGCATTTGTTCCACGATTTCTCGCGGAAACCTGGTCGACAGGCATTGACTTGCACGGTAGTTAAGTGCAGTATACACAGGTTTTAATCATACATTGGGGTTCTGCAAAGCTGATATACGAGAAGCATGGTGTGTGTTGTATTTATTTCCAGTATTGAGGCATATTATGCACAGAACGTCTCATACAGACCCAAGTCAATGGACCGTTTATTCGTATTGTATTTAACGACGGTGTTAACAACTCGAAATGCGAGTTGAATGATAGGGTGAGTAATAATGAACTGCGAAAGAGGTAACCGTTGTGTCCTAATTTGAGGTAATCTCCCGTCACATGTTTGGTGGGATTGAGAATGCCCTCACTCTCCCTACCACCAGTACAACTCAGACAAGCTTCACTGTCTCCCGATCAAGATTTGAACTAGAGTATTCCCGAATACGCTGCAGACACGTGATTCACTTAACAGCCAGCGTCGTTTTGTGCGTCACTGGGCTCAAGGACATCACTTTGACACAGTTTCAGTTCTGAAAGGAGTCTTGTTCCTCCAGAGGCTGGTGAAATGTAGGGAAAACGCGTGGGAGGATTTGCGGAAGTAGCATGCTTTATCGCTGATGCCGAGAACCAGGGGACGTATGCGCAGTAATACTGTTCACAAGCATCCGCCGCAAGATCCGGTGTTAGTAAACAGTGGTCGCATAGTTTTGCTGCATGGTGGGTAGGCCTACGTGGAATTTCTAGTGACAGAAGCGGAAATGACGCCAGTTGGAATGAGATGTGTTTTGACCTGCACTGCTGAATTTCGGACCGTAAGTATAGCAGGATTACATCCGCGAAGTCCCTATCATTTTCTTTATACCCTTCAGCACGGGTCTCACAAACTTACAGTCCTCCTGCCTCAGTCATTTGACCGCAGCTGCAATGTTAAGAAGACAAATGTTGGCATCTCCATCGCACTGACTGTAGAAACGGCGATCTACGCGCACACGAATTTGCCCACTTTCCCGACTTGCGACGTCAACCTAGGCTCGTCAGCGTTACCTGCTTCTAAAGCTGGAGACTTTGGGGAATTAATCTTGCTATGAATTAATAAAAGTTACGAATACATCCTTCTGCGCAGATATCTAGCACGATTTTCTTGAGTCTGTTGTTCGTACTTTGCCAGTGATGGGCCACGATTCACAGATTTACACCCCGCATTTTGGTGTTACACGCGACGTCAACATTTAAAATTTTTCAGATCGTGCTTTTACTAATTTAATATTGCGGATGTGGGTCATGTGGAATATAACGCTGTGTCGCTGGTTTAGTGGTTCTTGACGGTAGGAAGAGCGGTAGTAGTACCTTCACCTGCAAGGCCTTTGTAGATGAAGCTACTGCGGACTGTCGTAACTTCGAGAGTTATTAACACAATGTCACATTCCTGAAGAAACGTAAATCCTCTGGAACATCGCTGTGAGAACATAAAACTGCACGTCATCTTATTTACATTTTTATTTAGACAAATAATCTAAGCATCTACTCATTACGTCTCAATTATTGAGTGCTGTCGCTAAACGAAACTGATACTATTGAACAATGTCTTCCCGGTAATTGATACTATTGAACAATGTCTTCCCGGTAACTGATACTATTGAACAATGTTTTCCCGGTAACTGATACTATTGAACAATGTCTTCCCGGTAACTGATACTATTGAACAATGTCTTCCCGGTAATTGATACTATTGAACAGTGTCTTCCCGGTAACTGATACTATTGAACAATGTTTTCCCGGTAACTGATACTATTGAACAATGTCTTCCTGGTAACTGATACTATTGAACAATGTCTTCCCGGTAACTGATACTATTGAACAATGTCTTTCCGGTAACTGATACTATTGAACAATGTCTTCCCGGTAACTGATACTCATACACATTATAAAATCTTTATCTTCATATTCGGTGCTCACAGTAGACATATTAATATTTTTCAACACTACTGTTTGTCACTCAGCCTTTTATATTAGGTAACAAGGTAAAGCAATCCCATTACAGGCCTGAACAGGCCCTGAGGGTTCCAGGAGGTTGAGGCTCTCAGACTCCAAGACAATCGGCACATGAAGATGGTAAGGTTGTCAGCCTTACGCACTGGCCGCCTTTATTCCCCAGGAAATATTCCTGGTACTCATTTATGTTAGAGGCTGAGTCTATCCCAGGCTCATAGTGCGGCCGGAAGGAATATGTCAATGACGGTCCCAATGCAAGATCATCTGCGAATAGCTTCCGTGGAACCTACTCTGTTTGTGGGTGTGTAAAATTATACTCTGCTCGTTGAGCAGTTGTTTGAGGCACTGCGCTACAAGTCGGTAGGTCGCGGGTTCGATTCCCGATGGGGTCACTGGGATTTTTTATTGACATAATCTTTCCTGCCGCACTATGGCCTTGGGTTATCGTGTGGGGAGTAAAGGGTAAATATGGCCTTTGCGTAGGGCCAGTAACCTTGCCACCTTCATGTGCCGACTGTCTAGAAATTCTGGGCGCCTCTACCTTCAGGAACCCCAAGGGTCTGTCCAGGCCTCTACAGGGTTAGCGTTAGCTTTACTGAACTGGAGCGTTACACTGAAATCGGTGTGCTTTGTGTCTCCTAGCGCCAGGTTCAGACAACTTAACAAGTCACGCCTCAGAGACAGAATAAGTACGAGTAATTGCAGTATTGCAGACTTTCATCCACCAATAATTTTCTCCACGTATTCGGAAAATACATTGTTACATTGTTTGTTTGACCTCAGCATTTCAGACTTTGATCCCTGTAATCCTTACCAATGGAAGTGGACCGTAATTCTACGGCTTGTATTGTCCTGGTCCGTGTAAAAATGGGATAAATTTCTTTCGGGCGGTTCTGTAGGTTGTGCTAACCTCCTATGCATCCTTTATATTTCATGACATGACAGCATCATACGGAATTTGTCTTGGCCTACTCGCATGTATGATCTCTGACAACTATTCAACGGACTTCGGCGAAATTTGATGTTGAGTGGTTAAACACTGAATGTTTCCAGACACTTTTTATTTTGGTTCATAAAAGTAAAACCAAATATTATGAACATTCTACTGGAACAGCTTTCGTAAGAAGGATGTATAGTCCGGAACAAATAAAAATATACAATTAATAATGGCTACAGCTTCTATTTATATTTACATTTTAGATACGTCGAATATACAACGAGACTGGAAGACGAAAGTATCAGAGTATAGAATACGTGTATTAGTGTCTCTGCAAAAATAAATTTACTGTCCTAATATAAATGTCAGCTTCCAGTTGTTATTCTGTTGTTGTAGAATTGCATATACCTAGGCCTATCCTATCGGGCTGTTGGACGCAAACAACAGTTAAGAGTCATAACTGAAGTATATGTTTCAAAAGATTATTAAGTTAATAAGATTTAGTATATTAAATATTAATTTAAATCTTCAGTATTAGGCTTCAGCATGTGAATGACGATGGAATGTAAATACTGAAGGGCACACATATTACAGTGCAGAAGGTTTCACGGACCAGCAGATGGACAGTTGTTGATGGTTTCATAATATTCAAGGCGAATTAAATCAGTAATTACGGACAAAGATGTCCAGTCTGCCACTTCCTCATTAATGGCAAAAGAAAGGTTAAAAATACCAATACAGAGGCTACGACATGAACTTACAAGTACCGCAGGCTTTTGAGTCCAGCAAATGCGTCATGGTGGAGTCGCGTCAGAGCTCGGTTACCTCTGAGGCTCCTGCAATGGCCAGAAAGCAGTTATGTGCCAGTGTTACAACAACCTACATCTCCAAGACACTTTATTACGGCTGTAATTATCGAAATCATTCCCTTGGATCTTACTACGTACCAATGTATCAGTGTATTAAAACAATCTTTATCTTCAAGATTCAACTATATGATGTTCCCAAACTCCCCAAACTTCCCACTGTGAGTTTCAGATCAAATTTTGCATGTATTTTGTTTTCTAGCGTATCTCACATTTTATCCTTTGTGTACTGCTACACATACATAAGATGGTGACTTCATAATGGAGTGGAAAAGTCCCTGATTTTTGTCTGGTAATAAAGCTAGTCACAGAATACAGATGCAGTTAATATCTGACATATTTACTTACAGTCTGGCTACCTGCGAACCGTTGAAAGCAAAGCTTTCCACTTCCTGGATGACGTTATATTCCAGTAACCTGCATAACAAAATGGAATCGCCTTACTAACAAATTTCCCACACCTTTCCTCTAAACATTCCTGTCAAGTAAAATTATTACGTGTTTGTTGCTTTATACCACAGAACTGCTAAATGTTTCACACTGTTATCTCATGGATAATTGTTAAGATACATACTTTGTTTTCTGTTATACATTTTGTAAGCCCGATCTTGTCGAAACATGTAGTAGGCTACTTTTATGAAAACAAGATTTATTGTTTTGATATTGTCCCTTACTCAAGAGAAAGTATTTGACCTGCACAGCTTCGGTGGTGGCGTTTTGGTCACGAAGAAAGGATGGTCGGCTGTGGCCAGCGCAAATCACTAATAAGGTCAACTGCAAACTCCACAGCCAGTAATAAAATAGTAGTGTGGGACTGTATTCTAATTAAAATTTATAATGCTAGGTTTTCATATGTTAGGGGTACTCTTCATTGTTCTTGCACTGTTAGGTGACAGCATTGTATGACAGCAGAATGATGAACCTTTCCAATTCATGCATTTCTCCCTACTGTGGCTAGACTTCAGGCAGCACTGGACTGTTGAGTCTTTCAAAATTTTGTGACAGTATTACTCTTACTAATGTTCCCCGATGTCGGAAAGAACACTGCTTTGTTTGAAGGTTACCAAGATCCACCCGCTTGTCCTTATGATATGAGTCTTAATTTGAAATTGAGGATGGAGCATTGTTAGAAATACTCAGCGAAATACCTGTCCCAGTGCCACATTTTCCCTTCAAAGCTCACATGGACTGGCCCGGGATCGAACCCAGGCACCTAAGGTGAGAGACCTACAACTGACACCTTAAGCCATGGCACGGCATAGTTAACCCTCTGAATGTTGAAATGAATTATAAATATTTCCTTCGTCCCTTACAGAAAACACGGTGTTCAACCATTAGAAACGCTAATCGGCGAGTGTTGTATAGAGAAATAATCGCTGTTTGTTGAAGGAATGGTATGAAACACAGTGTGGAAAAGTATGGAGTTTTGGGTGTTAAACCTGGCTGTACATTGGAGTGTATGAGTACTAGTCTCTAAGGGGTTGAAAATTAGCTGAAGAGAAGAGAGGCATCCGAACGACCGAAGACCCTCAGTGCCGTCGAGATGCTACTAACATTACTGTAAGTATCACCTCTGTATTAATGTCTTTTGCAAGTGGACTCAGTCATAGAGGGTACCAATTAACAATCATGCATAAACAAAAAATGTCATAGTTGAGGATAAAATGACAGTTGTTTATATATATATTATATCATATGATTACTACGCACTGGCCATCACGATAACTGGTTGAACACTACTGCCACATATCTTGGCGAAATGGCTTCTAAGGTAGCAAACTGAATTAATTCGGTTCAGGATAGAGCCTCACGACTGTATGCTGTGGACACGATAATAAACCTTTATGGGGTTGAGTGAAACAACAATCTGTGCACCTAAAATGAGTAGGTAGACAGAGGTCAACATTTAGAAAGAAATGAAGAAAATTTCTTAATGACTTATCTCAGTAATTAACCAACTTTTGCACAAAATTTTTGTTTTACAATAAGTTTATTTCATGCCTCTAGATTTTTCGAGCACATGTGCTCATCATCAGGAGGTCAAAATTGTATTACACAGCCTCTGGTATCATCACACCTATAGAGGCATGAAATAAACTTATTGTAAAACGAAAATTTTGTGCATCAAGTTGGTTAATTGCTGAGATAAATATACTGAGATGCACGGCCAGCAAAACATCAAAATTCTTAATAACTGTCCCAGTGGATAGATGAAAACAACTAGGTGGATGCTGAAGGATACTCACACTTCTTCTGCCATGACGTTCAGCGCAGACGTAGCTATCTTGCTGATACGATTGTTTTCCAAATCTCTGTGGAACATTACAAACAAAATAAGATTATTAGGTTTGGTTTATGGGAATTCAGTTCTGTAACTTAAGGGACGTTTGAATGAACATTCCAATGCTACCAGCTATGTACAAATTATGCATGTCTGCCCAAGTTTAAATTTCGCATAAGGTCGAGCCTGTTGACTGATGACCGCTACTGAGGGTTTCTTGAACGGACCTGAATGCCGATCAAATGGCACTCGCGACTAATTAAAGGAGAACAAATCTTGTTAATTATTATGCGTTAAGTGATTTTTTTTATTAGTGCAATGGAGGGACTTTATTGAAATAAACCATAAAGTAATAATTTACAAGGTACAGTCCTTTCTGTGGCTAATCAAGAGTCATGCAAGGACAGCATATGGAGGAGTGGAGGTGTAGCTCTGATTATTCTTTAGCTCGGTACTAGAAGAATGTGACTGGCTAGCTTCACATCCCGGCCAGTTTACCCACGGTGTAGTACTGCGAGAACATATTAAACTGTTGATTAGGTGGGCCCTAGACCCTTTAGAGTTCATGATGATGATGATGATGATGATGATGATGATGATTATGATTATGATGATGATATGCAATATTTATGCAAATTTGTCAATATTTTGTGCGCATGCACCCATTTTCAAAAACTCAAAAATGTAAAATCACGTCGTTTCCAGAGCTAACTAATACTTTACACAAGTAGATACTCTTTACCTAAAACTGTATTACATTTGGGCATGTAGAAAGTGTGAGATACCATACACTGCAAGTATGAACTTGAGTTAATGGATTTTCATATGCTTGTACTCTTTATATGAATGATTCATTCGATGACGATTTGCGTATTATCGGCCAAACTATGTTGCCAATTCCTGTATGAGTGAGAGAGCCATGGGCAAATAGTTACATGAAATACAACGTGTCTGCACGCACAACTTCCATTCACTATTGCTGGGCGTAAAGCCTACTCTCACTGCCTGTTTCTTTGGAACAAAACGAGCATTTGTTGCAATTATCTCACGCATTTCCTAGAGCCGTCAAAAATGAAAGTATTTTGCACTCAGAAGTGTTTTATTTGCCACTGGTCCAATTAAAACTGCAACTGCGAAAACTTAAACAAACAGAATGCAACTTCGTTTCAAATTCGTTTCAAGTACCTTTTCAGTAGACCTATAGGTATGTTTTATGTGTTCGTTCTGCTAACTGTTGCATCCAATTACGACATTACAACAGTGTAAATTTAAGTAGGCGTGAACAAGTCCAGACACTTCATTTCAACAATTATTCCTTAAATACACTTTCCAAATGATGCTTATAGTCCCTACCTTATGGCATTAATGCGCCCTACCACTCCATTCCCTTCGTTTATCCTTTTATTCACGAACATAGACGTCCACGTTTTTCTTTCGTTGCTTTAATTATCAATTCCTATTTGTTTTTTTGTACTTTAATTACTTTGTTTCTTTTTCCCTCCCATTCTTTCTCTGGCGTAACATAATATTTCTTTAGCCTTTTATTTTCTGCCTTTCTCCCATTCTCTCCTTTTTCGTGTCTATGCTTTTGTTCATTTGTGTTTTTCTTTATTGAAACCCTACTTTTATTTCACTTATTTAATTTTCAATTTTTTCTTCTCTTTCTCTCTTTCTATTTCCATTTCTCTATTTATTTCTCCGTTTCTTTTTCTTTGTGATTTCTTATCACAAACGTGATTATTTTTATCCTCTGAAGCCTGCAAATAACCGATATTATGTCTGATGTGTCAGTTCACACTTCAGACAGAAACTGGTGTGTGTCTGTCACAGAAACCGTTGATATTGTGTTAGCAGTGGCTCTCTGTGTGGGTCATATGGCCCCCAAATGGCCCCACCAAGTTTCTAAGGGGACACAGGAGAATGACAAGAAATTATTGGGCCACAGAAACTTTTGAGTGGGCCACCGAAACTTCACGACCTGAATAAAGTATTACAAACTTAAAATTGAACCAGAGTTCCCTTCTCCCCTGCATTCCCGCAACACAAGAGACAAAGTTGCATTTTACTGCTTTTCCCACATATTTTCTGGTTGAATATTTTTTTTTAAGTTGCCTGACTTATTTTGTTGTCGTAAGTAAGTAACCGCCTTGATGTTGTGAGGAGAAGTGATCCAAGCGTATCACTGACCACAATGCCGCCCGACGTTCAAAACCTTGTAGGTGTTTATCGGGCCGAACGGACGCACTGAATACAGTGCCAGTTGTTCACAGAATATTTTCACTTGTATAAGTATACAATGCGTTACACCTAAATAACATTTTTAAAAACAATACAATATTGTAAACAAACATAATATAAATAGAGTCTAATATATAAATCAACAATCTGGCAATGAAGTAACTTCCTTCCGTAAGTAACAGTGTATACGAGGGTTGGGGGGGGTGGGAGGAACACACAGATAAATCAAGCTCAGAGGGGGGCCACGAGCAAAAGAAGGTTGGAAACACTGGTGTACAGGCGTAATGGCTTTTTGGTGGGGGGCATCATACGAAACACATAAATACACCCAGTGCACAGGATGTAGACTTCTTAATATAAAATACGGTGCTACGTATACTAACCACTAAATCTGAGGAGGGTTAAACTTGCATGTATTTTAAATTTTATATGTGCAGGATCCTTTCTGGGCAACACAAGCTGCAAGACAAACAGAATTGGAACATATGTTGACGCTGCAGATCAATGCAGCACATGCCTAAGTTTGCCACACATAACCTACTTGGAGCTGTGCTGCCGTAGCCTATAAAGAACAGGCGCTGGTACCTTGCAGATTCCCAGTCTTAACATGTGTCGTTTATTGCTCGACTCTGCTATCTACAGAATGCATATTTTCTGCGTCCAAGATGGCGTCGTGACAAAGAGGTGTGGGTGAGCTTATTTCTTACGAACCGAGTGGCTGCACATGCATTTGAGGCAGACTAAAGAAGAACGTACAGAGGTTTAGCAAGCAGCTAAATTAAGTCAAGAAGAATTTCTGTTTCTTTCTTTTTTTGTTTGTTTCCTATCCAAAAACATAAAAATTAAGATATACAGAACTATAATTTTGCCTCTGGATTTGTATGGGTGTGAAACGTAGTCGATCATATTGACGGGGGAACGCAGGCTGAGGGTGTTTGAGAATAGGATGTTGAGGAGAATATTTGGACCTAAGAGGGACGAGGTAACAAGGGAGTGGATAAGACTACATAACAAGGGTCTTTATAATCTGTACTCGCGAAATATTATTCGAGTGATCAAATCAAGGAGATGGGCAGGGCACGTAGCACGTATAGGGGATACAAGAGGTGCATACAGGGTTTTGGTGAGGAAACCTGAGTGACAGAGACTATTTGGAAGACCCAGGCCTAGATGGAAAGATAATAATAAAATGGATTTTCAGGATGTAGAATGGGGAGGCATGAACTGTATTGATCTGGCTCAGAATAGGGACGGGTGGAGGGTTCTTGTGATTGCGGTAATGAGCCTTCGGGTTCCATAAAATACGGGTAGTTTTTTGCCTGGCTGAGACCATGTTAGTTTGTCAAGAAGACTCTGCTCTATGGAACTATTTATGTATTTATTTAGTATCTGTTCGTTCCAGTCTCAATTAATGCTGCCAGCCAGTTCATTCAGTACAACATGGAGCAGGCGTAGCCCGGTCAGTGCACAGACCAGGCTGCAGGCTGGAAGTCTCAGAAAAGTCTTTCGATTTCTGGCAGTCTGGAGAGACGTTTCTGTGAAACGTCCAGACCAGCTGTGGTGCCCACTCAGTCTGCTGTACTATTGGGACCAGGAGTGTTTCCACGGAGGTGGGACAGCCGGAGCGTGAATCTAACCATCTAATTCCGAGATTCAGAATGACTGTACCTTCATTCTCACATATTCTCATGAAGTGCACGAGGATAAATTATCCTTTACCTATACACAATGATAAGGTAAAGGGTCCTTCTTTACCACGTTTATCGGCGCGGATGGAGAAGGCGTTGTGGTAGAGGAAGAAAGAGCGAAGTTTTTGGTACGAGGGTGTGGGTACGTCGAAACACAACTGTCTTTGTATCCCATTTATAAGGATGACGACATGTTTCGACCACTATGGGCCATCCGTAGGTCAGAAAAATATATATATAGGGAGAAAATATATAGTATAAGAACATTAGTTGTGCATATTTTGGGCTTTCAACGAGATCTCGTTGTCTTGCGGTTATCTATACTTACTTACTCCATGGTGCAGAGTCCTTCTTGAGAAGCTAACTGGTTTGCAGCTAGTCAAGAAATTCCCCGCATTTCACGGAACCCGAAGGTTCATTACCGCACTCACAAGCGTCCG
>Ga0123352_10010142_pt1 | contig 14780 bp, 9 predicted proteins | sample TergutLab28metaG_FD_89700 | JGI IMG/M metagenome (GOLD analysis project Ga0123352, IMG submission 89700) | Labiotermes labralis P1 segment gut microbial communities from Petit-Saut dam, French Guiana - Lab288 P1 | ecosystem: Host-associated > Arthropoda: Insects > Digestive system > Gut ... | reverse complement strand
TTTTTTAAATTTTTTTTTTCTGTGGTTGTTCTTTTTCAACAAAAATATTTTTTAAAAAAATCTCCAAATTACTAAAAAACAAACCCTTGGTTGTTAAAATTTTTTTTTTGTGGGGGGGGGGGGGGTTCTCTGTTGTTACCTGAGGCCCGATGAATCCACAGCAATATGAAATCCCATTCTGTGTAGATTACAATAACACAATATTCCTAAAAATATATGGTCTGAGTACAGTAATGGGAAGAGCTGCAGAAGTAACACAAGACAAACACAACTCCTGTTTCAGACTCATATTTATACAAAATACCAACTTTAAAGGAGGACTGTACAGATTCTCTTCACACAAAGTACTGCTTGGCTCCGCCAGAACATTTCAGAAGGATTACTGTTGACACGAGACAAACCATTTGAACTAAACAAAGTGACTCAGGACAACCACAAAAAAACCTGGTCATGACTTCTGATCTCCAGGCTGAGAATCAAACCTGGAATGTGCAGAATATTAAAAACCACTAACCACTCAAACAAACTTTAGCAGTATCCCCAGGAGGTGCACAAGGAAAATCTGCTAACACGATCTCTGAGTTGAATTCAGAGTTATATGAATAAATACTGTAGAAAGTAAAATGTATTTTGAAATGCAGTTAAATGAATGATAAAAATTAAGAAACAAAAAAATTTAAGAACTGCAGTAGCCGCATTATTTGGTAAAGTGGCCCAAGTCATGCCAAGAATTAACGACACCTGCTACGTCTGTATTCTAGAGCCAAAGAGCTTACAGGCCTGCTGCAGAGAGAGGTCCAACAATTGTCAGCAATACATGGACCTTAAAACTGCAACTCATAACATTATTTATTAAGTACCTCATTTTACCATAAAATAACATGCTATAAAGACAGGTCAGAACAGGCAAGGGAAATGTTTTGTTCTATAAATGTTTTCAGTGTAACATTAACCAGAAGAAAAGGTTGGGCTATGCAAATGACATCACTGCCTTTCAACTGATCGACTACGTACAGATATAAGGCATATCCTACAAAGTTTTAAGGTCAATTAAAAACCAAACTGTAAAATAACATGCAAGGGGACAACTGAAAAATTACTTAACTTCAAGTGATGTCAAAAACATAATAATGTGTACAACACTTTCAACCACATATCAGCACTAAAAATGTACATAATGCTTTTTCTTCTTGATGAGAAACTAAAGACAATAACACAGATTTTTTTTTTTCCAGGATGTATCTGACTTTGAGTTGGGGGGAAGCAAAGAACTGATACTCAAACCAGACTGGCATTATCAGCAGGCCATGGAAATGTCTTGATGTCATGTGGGTTCTGTTAACACAATGTTTAGACATGCTGACCACATAAAAATAAGATCACTCTCAATTGTTGATGTGACTGGAATGAAAAAAAAACCATGACCTAACTCAATGCATCCTATTCAAGAAATAAACATAATGTCCACAACTGAAAAAAACTGCTGGAAGATTTCAATGAAAAACAAATATGTTGTGGCACCAAAAGATAGCTAGAACATTCAGAGTGCAGATTAGGATATGTAATCCTTCACAAGACAAAGCAATAAAAACATACTAAACTAAACACATATCTTAAGCTACAGAACACCTTCCATTCCCCCCCCCAAAAAAAAGGGTAATGAATCTCTCACACAACAAATATGTTCACACACATTTTGTGTGTCTGTAAGGTGCCAATGTGGACATTATTTATACTCTTGGATGCTGGAATTGCTACTTGCTGGGTATATTTTGAAGGTGCCACAAACAACAGCAGCTCAAAATGTATTAAGATTTTAAATCTTCAGATGATAATGTGGACACTTATATTTTCCATGTATTATCTATTTGAAGTGCATAAGCCCATAACAGGAACACTGTGACTGCTAACTGATATGCACAGTTGATCTCATAGACTGCTCCACAACTGTCAGTAGATATGTTATGTTACCATAATCTATATTTAACCTGTATCAACTGACGTGCCCATAATGTGGTCTCTCAACTATACTGTTCTCTCTTGTCTTGTGAGGTATATGCTGGGCTCGGTGGGTTGTCTGTAGTGTACTGCAGGAAACAAACAGAGTAAATATCTTTCTAACATACCAGTCTGGTGAGATGTTTCCCAACTCCACCAGTGAACTGATAAATATGACGCTTGTTGCACCCATCAAACGTCCACACAATGGTGCAGTTGAGTCTTGTCACTACGATTTTTGTCTGTGTTACACTCCTGGCCATCCCTGTCTAATTCTTTGTAAAGTATCAATTCAACAATATCGCCCATGTTTACTCTTTGTCTCTTTCAATTTGAAGAAGTGTTGTGGATTGTGTAGATAGATATTGTAACAGCAGGAAAACAGACTATGTTCTCAATGGTTTCCTACACCATTCTTAAAAATGTAGGTCTTATATGAACTCTGAAACTTCAGAAAATTAATTTAGACAATTTATTTTCTGAATTGTTGCATGTATGAAATTTAAATGATTGTGCTAGGCACTGGAAACCTCAAATGAAATCATGGTGCTTTGGTATTTCGATCTGTCAGCTAATGGTTAAAGCTATCAATTGAGTATTGCTTTGCTACACACTAATTCACTATAACCCCTGCTCTACATGATGATCAAATCTATCTTGCTAAATTCCTCAAACACAGCTTACACTACAAAAAACTGGCAGGTGACTGAAAATAGGGCTCTGACTAAAACCTGCACTTTTATTTCCAACATTTCTTAGGTATTTTTTTTAACTGCTTAGTTTCATATTTCAAGAAATACGATAAACATACCTGATAACTCAAAGTGTTCCACATGTTGATCACATGAATCATAACTAATTTGTATGTGCACTAATGTAACATGTAGACCAATGAGGGAGAAACAACTGCAAAAACTTCACTTCTATTATCAACCAACAACTGCACTTACATAACTTTCACATAAAACACTTTAAAAACACTTAAAATCACTCCGACATGTTTTTATCTTGTCAGATCATCATCAGGGAGCTTTGTTGTTCCTTGCTAAAGTTTTTTTACAATATTCACAATTTAATTCGTTTTTGCAAACAAGGTGTTGTGGCAGCATGTCATGTTGTGTAGGAATTTGCTGTAGAGAGAGCAGTTGGCTAGGTGTGCACACCATGTCATGTTGTGTAGGAATGTGTTGTTGAGAGAGTTGGCTAGGTGTTCACACCTAGCCAACTGCTCTCTCTACAACACATTCCTGTGCACACCATGTCATGTTGTGTAGGAATGTGTTATAGAGAGAACAGTTGGCTAGATGTGCACACCTAGCCAACTGCAAAAATGAATTAAATTGTGAATATTGTAATATAACTTTAGCAAGAAACAACAAAGCTCCCTGATGATGATCTGACAAGATCGAAACAAGTTGGAGTGATTTTAAGTGTTTTTAAAGTGTTTTATGTGAAAGTTATGTAAGTGCAGTTGTTGGTTGATAACAGAAGTGATTCTAAAAAAATGCATGGTGTAACAATAAGATTTATATGCAAAAACTTCATTTGCATTTGGACACCATGCACTTAAACCCACAGCTATTCATCCTACTCTTCTTCCAAGAAAATACCAAACTGAGTGACTTCAGACTCACCAAAATCCCTTCCCAAGTTACACATTATGCCCACTGGCAATCAATGTCTGACCACCTTCAACTATTAGTCACCATACTGCAACAAATTTTGTATAATGTTTTAAGCCATTTTAACTACTGAGAATTATACTTTATATATACACATATCTCAGCCTCTTTTATCCCATGAAATATTTTCAAATCTGCTTGACTTCTATACAGCATAACAATACATATATAAGACAATAATACCAGTATGTCAACAAGAAATACTGTATAACAAACACTGTTTTGCAAGTCACACTGGCAATACTACTTTCATGAAGCTGCCATATTGCCAGTTTACACACAAACCTATTTGCCTCTATGTTGGTGGCATACAGGTTTCATGCAACCTCAAAGTACATAACACACCTCAAAGGTCAGTGCCACTAAGACAAGCACCCATTCCTGTGCACCATCCTGGGTCAGTCCACATAATTACACTATATTTCCATTAAGACCCATTTGGGCATTATCCTTGCATTTCCTTCTCAGTATTCTAAATTAATTTTTTGGGAGATAATTCACACTAAAACGTTATATGAACCCTGTCTTTCCCCCATGTGTCACAAATTCAGTCATCACAACCTCCTTTGTTTTACCTTGCTGAAATTTCTGTCCGAGCTGTATGGATTAAAAATTCCCATTTCACCTCTACTACTATCCATCAGACAATACAATGACGGTGCAAAGACGGAAAATCTGAAGGTCTTGAGATAGTTGTAAATTTTTTTTACCCAAGTTTCTTCAGGTTGAGACATGCAGAGACTGTATAAAAAAGAAGATTTGGTACATGAAACTTGAAATTCTCCCTGCTTTGAGTCTTTGTTTTGTACCAGTATTTTGTGGTTTTTGTTACATGAAAAGTAGCTAAGAGTATGAAATGCATTTGAGTGCAAGTGTGATATACTGCAGTCATGGTCATGTAAAGAGAAAATGCACAGAAATACTGACACATTAAAAAATCTAAAGGAAAAATTCCTAGAAATAATGAAACACAAAAAACGTAAGATTTAGAATTTAGTACTGAGTAAATACATCTCTATGAAGATTTAGAGAATTTGTTTGAAAAAGTTAATAGCTTGATATTAAAAGGAAAATCCCCAGGTAAGTTAACAAAACAATATGATAAAAAACAGCTACCCCACAGAAGAACTACCATATGAATATCAAACAAATCACTCACAACAATAGACGTTCCTACTGATAGGAGATAGTACAGAGAGTCAACAAACAATACTGCCACATACTATCAACATCTCTTCCCCACATCTTATTACCTAGTTTTAACAAATTTAAAATCCGAAACTGATAAAATAAATACAGCGTTTCTCAGAAAGATGCTTCAACATTTCATGTCTAAAATATTACACATATTCAGTCAACACCTCAGAAAGGACACAGTGTGTTCCCATTAGAAAGAACAACTGGGGACAAAATGCAGATTTCTTAATGTTAAACACAGTAAACTAAGGATTTGTTTATCTATACATCGATAACTTGCTTTATCTGTCAGTGCTTATTAGAGTCCTTCCTCTGTTCAAGGTCATCCTTCACTTGCCAGAACTCCACAAATTTATGAAGTCTGCATGCACAGTCAGCACTTGTAGACAAGTAACAAGTTATACACACATAATCTACAAAATTGATTGTTCAATACATCTGTCACTCCTTATGCACACAGCAGTGAGAGACCATATTAATTTTCTAAAAATCTGCATTCTAAAAAATACTGAAAATTATCCTCAGGTCAATGGATATCATCAAATGCAGGGGCTAAATGTGGGCGTCTGTCACACTCAGTGAATAAGGGGTAGAATTTGTTCCTTTCTATATGACCACAAGTTGTCACTTCTTACACGCTCAGACCACATTCCTGGCAACCAACTAACAGTGGACCCAGCAGGATTTTTCTCCAAATCCCTAAAATAGAAATAATGTTACCTCTATTAGTAGTGCATATTGAAGTCAATATCTCTGGGCTAATCTACATGTTATTCTCATGTGACTTATTGTTCACATATTTAATACATACCCATTACTGTGTTCATTCACAAAGGTCCAGTTCCCAAGTTATAGTTACTGGATAGAGATCTGTAAGGATGGAGGGACACATCTAAATTATTTCATAATCACAGGCATTCTATATCCATTTCACTGTGAGAATGTTGCCTAAGGATGTAGCACTATACTAGCTGTGCTGTCTAAAAACAATAAAAATAAGGTATGCATATCCACGGACTAATAATGTTTCAAACATTTAATTATTTTAAATGTTGGAAAGTAGCAAACACATATTATTTGGCTAAAACAAACAAAATTACGTTTCATATTTTACTTTTTTTCAGTTTCTAGCAAATTTCAGTACCACAACTTACAAAATCATGGACAACCATCATAAAAAATTTAAACCTTCTATGTGCATTTTCTGAAACTTTTATTTTATTTATATTTGTTTCTTGTGACATCAACCAGGATAGATTGATCAGAAGACTCCAACAAAGAGATCACATGAGAGACCTGAAGGCAGATGGAAGGAAAATTTTAAAACATATCTTAGAGGAATTAAGCACAATGGATCATCCTAACAATATCTGGTGAAACAAACTAATGAAGCTCATCATAATGCAATTTTCTCCAGTCTCCCTCACTTACTGACTTCGGCAATCTGTCCTTTAACATGTGGAAATGACTTGTCTTTCCTTAAAGAGACTAAGTTTCACACCTATACAGAATAGCCTATGATAAAATCTTATAACTGTGTATGTTTTAACGTTCACATTTTTAGGTATAAAAATGGAAGGCATAAAATTCTAAAATGAGTGGTAGCAGCAATCACTGAATTTAAACTATTACTTTGTTCATTAAAGTAATCTCGATACGTTACTTTCTTTCTCTGCCACAATTGCAAAATGTTCATCAGCCATCTTTACATTCCTCCTGCTTTTAGTGGAGAGACATGAATATAGACATAGTTTTATCTGTGTCTATTTCTAACATATTGTACTTACTAGCCTCTTAACATACCTTCTGTGCTTTTAAACATAAATGTCTGTGACAAAAACCTCCACACTCTTTATTTTATCATCTTCTGCCAAAAATGAACTAATTAACTGATTTGATTCTTAGAATATTTACTGACAAAGTATCAAATGCACAGGTTACATGGAAATGACCGAAATTAAAGGGTGATCATGAATGGTTGATAGACAAAGATTTAGAGGGTCATAATAATACCTAATTCCAAGCACCACTCTCTCATTGAACTGAAGAAAGTGAAGAAAATCATGGCTAACTTGTAACATGGATGAAATTCCACCTGCTTACCTCCCAAGCACAAGTATAGGGTGGTAATGTTACACCAGCCTCATCAGTTTCACTACCCTGATCACATACTTGACATACTCATGGTACTTAAGCCTAATAGCAAACATATCAAAGACAGACATCAAAACTGTGGTAACAGCCTGACATTTTCCACATCTTAAACGTGAAATTTTCAAAACAAACAGAGACTTTAACTTAAACAAAGAAATATCTGCTCCTAGGTATATTTCAGGTCAAGCCTGGGACCTTCCACATAAGGAAATACTGTCATACCGGACATTGAACGATCTCTGTCCACAAATAAGTATACATTTTTGGACACCAGAATTCAATCTGTGAAGGAAATAACAAGTTAACAGTGGAATCAAGAAGCTCTGTCCTGAAAGTGGGATTCCAGTCTGTATTGCCTACTCACTGGATACTGCAAACCAGGTCAGTGAACTTAAGCAGTTACAGCACCCACTCAGTCAACACAAAATTCAGGGTCTGAGTCCAGGGTGGATAACAGATTTCCAACCTGATAATATCACTGTAAATGTGAACTGCCATGAACACCACATAAAAAACACAAAACCATGCTAGGAGATTTAAAGTTTCAGTTACAAAACAAATACAGGACAATTTCCTGTCTATCCGCTATGTTATCATTACTATCACCTTCACTGTTCTAGTTACAACCAACTTAAGTATGGCAGTAGGATACAAACTTATGAGTGCAAAAAATATAACACGTTTAGGATTCACATTATCACACACCTTTCTCAATTCCATATTTTGGAATTTCTGCATTTTCTCACACATGGGCTGAAATTTGTGATTTTTTCAAACCTGATGTTTCATCTTCATTTTCATTTAAGCTTCAGAAGTGAAGTGTTAATCTGTGTGCTGAACTGGAGGGTGGGGGGACATCCCATCTAGCAACTTCTACTACACCAAGTGCAGCTTTATGAGGGAACCTACAGTTTCAACTTTATCATCTGACAATAAACAACTGAAGTTATCCTAGTTCTTAATTAAGCATCATACCACAAAGGCAAAGACATAGTTTTCTGTATTCTTAACATCAGTTGGACAGCTCCTAACTACTTTACTCTCGTGAAAGAGCTCCTACGAGGTGTCCTAGCTACTTTACCCCCCTGAAAGAGCCCCTGCAAGGTGTCCTAGCTAACTTTAACCCCAGAAAAAGAGCATCTGGTAGTCAATGAACAGGAGACTGGGTGGTCCCCAGAGTTGGTCTTGATGCTTTGGAGAAGAGAAAAATTCCATACCCTTGCCAAGAACCAAAACCCAATTCCTCAGTCACCCAGCACATGACCTCAAGAGAGCTACTGTGGCTCCCAGGGGACAGGGGTTGTAGTACACAGTTGGCAGCTGTATTTAATTTTGGGGTAACACCACTTGGGAATAAGGAATATTAAATCCCCTGCTTCTGTGGGTCTGGTGGCCAAATTTCAACTGTGTCACAAGACCATTGACATCACATGCCCAACAAAGTGAATGTCAGCCCCAGATCAATGTTATGGCTTGACATTTTCCACAAACTAAGTTCCAGCAAAGACACAGGATTCAATCCATGCATCCAGAACCAGTCTAGAACCAAAAGTGTTGCTGGCATCCTACCCACAGACTACAATACCTTTACATCTTTGAATTTCATGGCAGTAAATATTAACAGTGTGATCTTATGTGACATGGCCAATCTCCATGGTGTTACATCCCAGCAGTCTGCAACATAAAACTAATACACTTTGCTCCTCATTTGTATCACAAAATTCAAACTTTCCTTTAAACGCTTCAATCCAACATATATGTTGTATTTACAAGAAAGGGTAAATTAATAATTATACAATTTAGTGACCCATGTCTGTGCAAATGTTCCCTGATGTCAAATTTGACAGGTGTAATTCAGATTTTATACACCTTCAGTTACAATGGTAATTATCATAAAAAATATTTCACACATAATCTCTAATTGTATTAAAAATCTAACCATATTCAAATCTGATACTGCTCCTCCCATTCACTGGTTATCATTACTGCACTTGGTTTATTTACTGTTTATTTAACAATACAGCCAGTATCTCAGAGACTATACAGTGTTGAATGGTAGGATGATTAGTGAATGATAAATTGGAAATGACTTGAAAGGAAGCAACTCTGTGTGTGTGTGTGTAGTCACATGTGGGCAAGACAGGGCAACACAGTAGTCATGATTGCTAATGTCTCAGCTGAGATTCATACCAAGTACCTCCCAGACAATAGTCTAGGCATTATTGATATACCCACCTAATCCAATAGCCTGCCACTGTCAAAGAGCTACACACAGATCTTACATAGTTGGTGTGATGTTGTACATTCAAAAAATACTCAACTTCACAAAAGTTGCACATACATTTTCAGAACCATAAATTAAGTGAGTGGTGTTCCTCCTATCTCATGCTGCGAACATGTTGGTAATACCGATGATACAAAATGAAAATATGCAAAGATAGATTGTGCCATGCCATGATGAATGAAAACCATCAACTGGTCAAACAATAATTAGAGTGGGACAGACATTATGATGATAGTAAACAGTTGTCTGTTTTCTTATACAATAAAGAAATAAGACTAAAGAATGGTACCTTGAGAATCACATTACTAAGAACAACATTTAGTTGTTCAACTTCATGTTACAATCACCCTGTACTCAAGTAATTACAGCACACCTTCCAACACCAACCAAGGGCAAATTAATGATGTGGCAAAGACAAACTCATGAAGAATATTTTTGCACATTAGAATGAAAGAATCCATGCACTTGGAAATTATAGGAACAATATACATAATGCATGAATGCATAATTGTTAATCGTTTCCAGATCTTATCTACAGACTCCAACATGCAGGCAGACATAACTGTAAGCAATTCTACTCCATTCATGAAAATTTATACTTTATATTAAAGCCTGTTGCCAACAGTAATGGCTGAAGAAACTGCCTTGAATTAACGTATGACAGGATAATGGTGGCAGACCAGACTTTAAAAGAGAGAACTGACAAGAAAAATGATAAAGATGCTGACAAAAAGGACAGGCATTTGTACAGAAATAAGTGCTGTGCTCTGTCACTAACACAGCTTACTTGCAAGCCCACCATGTCACTAAGATTGGTTTCCTGTGGCCACCAACCTTGTTTAATTTTAGCTTGTCATACTCTTGTGCCTTGTTGTACAGTAGCACACCCACGATCACCGTGCACGTTCCAAGCCCGCTCAGCAGCGTTACAGGATTTCCAAACAATAACACTGATAACCAGATCAGGAATGCTCGTTTTGCTGTGTTTGCCACACTGTAATCAATAATGAATGAACACATCATGGATAAAAGTTGTGAATTTACAACATACCAACACTCAACACCAAAACTGTAAAAACTATCTACCTTTATCATATTAGATCATGAAGATTCCGAACTATTAACATAAAATTCTACCATTTAACCAGGTCCTTAGCCAGCTAAATTCCCCTCCTTTGTCGTCACAAAAGTAACATTCAAAGAACCTCAGTGGAAATTCGGTACATACGTTCTACTTCTCACATCGAAGCCAGACTGTCAACCCACTATAACCACGTTCATTCAAAAACTCTTAACAATATACCACCAAAGTTCAATAAATAATTTCTTCAATTTCCTACCCACATCATCCTGTTTAGGCTCAAAAACGTTCCTTGGCACTTGTTTTCAAAATACGATATTACTGATGTTTCTCCCTCAGGATAAACAACATATCAAAGCAACAAAACAGTGTAAAAATACGTGTTTCTCTTGTACATGTACAAGCACACTTCTTTTTAACAAAATAGATATCAGTTTCTGAAGTGCACAATAGAATTTCATAAATTTTTATGACTTCAATTCCCCTTTAAATTTATTTTGTTTTGTATTTTTAATATGATTGGAGGGATTTCTATAGAGATAAGACCAGTTCATGGGAAACTGGACAGGCAGCAACATTTTCTCCCAACTGTCACTTGTAACTTGTTTACTGACACCATGGCACAAAGCCTTCAGTGAACATCGTATGATTAAGAAATTCCATGTTATCAAATCCAAAGGTACATATATCAGTGCCTTCTAGAAAAGCATGCTTTTGACAGTAATATTTAGTTCATATTTTAAAATCCTATTTTAAGTTAAAAATTTAACCCACTGTGTGGGAATTCTGGGTGAGAAATAATGGATAACAAATGGCATACTCAGCAATGTGTCTCACCCATAAATTTTCTGCCGGGACACATAAGCTGCTACAGCGACTAGGCTATGGACTGGACTACTGAGGAATTATGGGTTAATTACAGCAAGTGCAAGAGATAAGCCTCTTCCCCAAAACATCTGGACAGGCTGTGGGGCCCACCCAGCCTCTATTCAATGGGCACCACAAACTCTTTCTCAAGAGATAAAGCGGCCGGGGTGTGAAGCTGATCACTCCCGCCCCATATAGTGCCAAGGTTAAGAATAAGTGGAGGTATACCTCCTTCCCCCCTATACCTAACAGGTAAAGTGTTATGTTTTACTAGCAAACATAAACTTTCCATTACCCTATATTTTTATTTTCACTTGTTCTTCCCAGATGGCAGGGAAGTAGCTTTTGGGTAGCTTCAAACAAGCTAATGGCAAGCAATGCCTCACCATTGCTTGCCATTAGTAACTAGTTACTTGGGGCTTCAGTCCTTTGATATGAAAAAATATTGTGTAACAAAAGAGTAGCAGTGCAGGCTGAATGTGCCCCATAAACGCCTACACAATGGGTTAATAATGTTCTTTCATGTGGCTGCACTTCCAAGTTGTCTCTTCCCATGAGACTTTTTAACCAGAATTTTAACCTATTATTTTCACATATATCCTTACCTATGAGTAACAGGACTAATATAATCCATAAGCACATAGGCAGTGATACTTTGAAAGTGGAAGAAAATGCCATTCAAGATGAATGCCGAGAATAGCGTAGAGTCCGTACTCTTCTGAACCCCACTAATGTCTACAAGAAATAATGATGCTGGTATCTGCACAATCACTGAGGCAATACTTGTGTAAAACTGCAACTCTGCTGGTCTGCCAACAAAAGATAATCAATACAGTTCACATTCTATACATTTGGTGGTATTATGGAATCTCAAAATCTATCAAGAAGGCCACAGTGAATTTTCCCACTTGTATTAAAATGTCTTAACCAGATTTATCCTTTCAATGTGATATTTTGTCACTTTCATGCTTAGTCATTAATCCTGAAATGTGTTCCTTCTGTAAGATTCCCACAGTCAGAAGCTGACAAATATCTTGCAACACAACATACACCCAGCCTGCATTAAGCTTTTGCTTTAAAGTATTCCAATAATTTAACATTTTCAAATCTCATTATATTTGTTTCTCATGAAACATGTTTTTAAGGTTACATCACCTTCAGTTGACTGGTTAAACTTTTACATCACATCAGTCAATTATGATATGGCATACAATCATCCAATGCAACAACACAAGTTCACATATTTTGAAACAGAATGAAAAACTATTACAATAATAATTCCATACGGGAAATAATTTCAAGGAGACTAGTAACACAAACTGAATATAAACATTTCACTAACTTTAACAATACACATCATTATATATCATTCGGTGGCAGTACAAATTTCTGGAATGGTACATGAGAACTTTTCTCTTAGAAATATAAACTCAAAAAATTCAACCGATGAAAAGTCAACATACAAATTTTAAAAACTATTTTAGCTGTTGAAAAAATGACAGCTGCTACTTCTAATATTTACCACATTCTTTCTCAGTACATAAAGTAATTGTTATTCAAGTAACATAGAGCTGAAGAGTTCCATGTCCAGAACATTCCTAGTTGCAACAATACTGCCAGCTACTATTACAAAGGTTAATTAGATAAAAATACCTTTCTTAAAGTTTGGTAAAAATTTGGAAATTACAGGAAACTTACGTATATTTGAACTTGTCTCCACTGATGAGCATTTTGGAATAAACATTTTGTAAACTGAAACAACAAAAGCAAAAATTATTAGTTCAAAACGGGTGAGATTTGAGCAAATGTGTCACAACATACCAAAGACTCCACATGCAAACTTCTCATCACCAACTAAACTCTGCTACAGCAAACTAAATGCTGGATACCACCAAGACGCAGTAACAATATTATAGAGGTCAAAGCACCTATAAATCCATTTTTATTTTACTAAAACCAAAATTTTGCTCCAATGTGTTTTGATATTTAGAAGTTTCATTAGATGACATGAAAATATTTTCAGTACTGCATTCTCAAAAGTTTATGACACATATAATGCTTGTGACTTGATGTAACAGAATAAAACCAAACAAAAAGAAATAAACTACAACAATTACAATCACAGATACCAAAGAAGAAGTATACATAATGCACTAATTGTTATATACAATGAATGTTTCACAATTCAATTTATTGTCATAACTGAAACTAACATGTTACACGGACCTAGCAGAGACGGAAGCAAATCACACTGTCACAATCAACACAAGACATCGAAATGTCTGATGTATGTTCTCATCAAACTGAGCTAGCAGACAACTTTCATGTGAATAAATTAGATGCATAACTTCCATGCAACATAATGAACTGTTCCATGCAAACAAAATTCTTGAAATGTTTATACCGACAACATATCCATGTACAAAATGAGACACATTATTATCAGAATTTTTATGTTGCACACAGTAAAACACATTTAAAATAAAGAGGTTATCTTTTGTTTTGAGCACTAACCCACTACACTTTGCATACTGCAACTCCATTGCAAAAACAAACCGATTAATTCTGCTGTGAAAATATCACCATTTACTGTATGAATAATGAAAAACACATACATAAACCACATGGGAAAAATACAGATGTTGAAGCAAGTCGAACAGAGTTCCACTGCTTTCAAGGGTTGAAGCAAAACTTAAAAATTTTCATCTAAATGATTACTATTTACTACTGATTATTTTTGCTTTTTTCCTATAGAAGCCACAAAACATCACATCCAAGTTTCAAAAAAAGAGAAACAAGAGCCCAAAGGATAATACTCTCAGTTTTAAACAATCAGTGCACCACAATGTAAGGTTTCAGTTTTGCATGATCACTACATACCACTCTGTTAGATTGGTAGCCATGGCTGCCACAAATCCTCGTATATCAAAACTCAGCTCATTGGCTGAGCAAAGGGCGAGTCCACTCATCACTGGAATCAGTGACAGGTTGACATACAGACCAGTTGCTTCACCTGAAGAAAGGTACAGATAAAAGGTATGATTCTGGGATATCCATATAATTCAAATACCAATGCCTGGATGGTTAAGTGCATCTTAATTTTATTTATTTGTAGTGTATTTAAGTATACTGTCAGTATCTCACAATATATAATATCAGATGGTAAAAAATAATTAAAAAATAAACTGCAAAGTATGCTCAAGCAAGTGACTGTCATCTAAGGCAAACGTCCAGTCCAGATACCCGGTCTCTTGGTCAAGAAAAATGATTATACAATGAACTATTGGTCATTCAATGTAGTGGTAAGGGGTTTGAAGCTTGGGCTGAACAGCTAGTCAGTCAGTCATTTTGGGTGCATTTCCTACCCTATATATAAGTTAGGAAGTCACATAACCAAACCACGGCAATGTTTTTGCACCCCCCCCCCCCCCAAAAAACATAAAAAAAAAAATATTTAAAAAAATTTTTAATAAAAAAAAAAAAAAAAACCACAAAAAAAATTATAAAAAACATAAAA
>Ga0123352_10010140_pt1 | contig 14781 bp, 9 predicted proteins | sample TergutLab28metaG_FD_89700 | JGI IMG/M metagenome (GOLD analysis project Ga0123352, IMG submission 89700) | Labiotermes labralis P1 segment gut microbial communities from Petit-Saut dam, French Guiana - Lab288 P1 | ecosystem: Host-associated > Arthropoda: Insects > Digestive system > Gut ... | reverse complement strand
GACCTCTACATTTAGACTTGTTTGAACTGAATACAGAAAATTATGAAAAAGCTATCAGGCTGCAGGTGTTCGAGTTATGAATCGATATCGGGAACGCCAGATTACAGAGCATTACAGGAATTTTCGGAACAACTGCAAGCATTAATCTTCCGTATGCTCGCACGTTTCTGCTTCAGCACGCCTACTACAAATAATAGTCTTTTTACAATACTATGAAACGGAAAATTACGCAGCGGTAAGAGGCAGGCAACTATCTACCAGATAAGAGGGGCGGCATTGAGAATAAAGTAACCCAAATTACGTACAAAAATCCAGACTGCAACATATACAGAACAAACTCCATCTGCATTACTAAGACCCTCATTTCCAAGATGTTGGGTGTTTACTGTGACAATCATGCCGCACTTAACTGTACTGTGTCGCAAGAAGCTATAGGAAACGGTACACACTCGTTCCACTGGGCAGTAAAAGGTTAAACACGACAGTCTCAATCCAATTTTTTTTTTATATTTCGCAATTATTTAAGGAGATACAAACTGACCAAAAGAAAGCCCTACTGGGAGAAGGCTAACGGTCAGTGTGGCTTATCGAAATCTAAAATTTTACCAAAAACTAAGCAAGTTCTATACGTGTCGTAACTTTATAAACTATTGCCCTAAGACCATTTCAAATTCGCCGTACAACGAACGTATATTACTACCAAGTGGCAAATTCACAACCAATGCCCCCAAAAGATGTATGTGCGCATTTTCCTTGGCAGGTGACTTCAGAAAATAAATACCGTGCACATATGATGTTTATTGGACCGTGCATCGTTGTGATAACTGAAGAATAAAAAACCAACTAGACGCCACTTGTTATTTTATTGTACTTCTTATAGGCTCAACATGTTTCGGGCATTATTATGCCCATCACCAGGAGCTCGCGACTATGATGTTGATTACCACATTAGGCACGAGTCGTGCTTAAGCCTGCAACCCGGACACTACTCCAACTACCTAACCTCCAACACACAGCAAACCAAGAACGATACGACCAATGTGGTAATCAACATCATAGTCGCGAGCTCCTGATGATGGGCATAGTAATGCCCGAAACATGTTGAGCCTATAAGAAATACAATAAAATAACAAGTGGCATCTAGTTGGTTTTTTATTCTCCAGTTACCGTGCGCATAATTTGTATAAACCTCTGGCTTCGGCGAAGATAAGGAGTCTTACTTACTTCTACGTAAACACTAAACTCGGAGAGTGTTAAGAAGTGTCATTATTACAAAACATTTACACCTTTAGAGAGTCACGAAAGCATTTCGGAATGAATTTCGGCAGATGGAGGCCATTTTTACACTTCGTTCTTCCACACTTCAAGATTTCTGGGACAAGCGATTTACAGGTCTGGAAAAGACCTGTCATCAGTAAATACAAATACTTGCATTTTGATGCATTCAAGGATCATTTTTGGTAGTAATTAGTAATAAATCGCATGCCAGCGGTAAGAGAAGATATTAACATTTATATGAGCTGATGTTCCAGAGACATCTTGTAACCGTAATAAACCATCATATTTCTAGGCAAACTACATTAAAACCCATTCGTCTGGAAACTAACACACTGTAGCGAACATACCAATGAACACATTACATAACACACACACGCACGCACATGCACACGCACACGCACACCGATTTACTCTCGGAAAACGGCGACTACTCTGTTCTAAATATCGCATTATGTGAATTTCTAGTGATTACTTTCTTTACGCGAATTTCGTGAAGCGAAAATCTAATGGCGAGATATATTCTTTCCTTTCGTATGCACGTTTCGTCTCCGAAATATATAAAGCTGTCGTATAAACTCTCTACCTCGGAATTAAATTGAACGTTGTTGCAAAAATATTATCTTGTGTTGTATTGGTCCAAAACAAAGGCCACTTCACACGAATAACAAACCGACTTTGTTATAACTAGTGACGTCGATACTCACAGACCACATATAATATCAAATATACTGATTTTGTAGCTGAAAGTTAAAGCCGCTCATCGAATCTAAATCCCAGTCACACATAGAATATGAATATTGTATTATATAACATATATTGCCGCATATTAGGTCAGATTTTGAAATGACGTCTTCTCACAATCAGATACGCTCGATACTTGGTGAAAATAATTATCAATGTTTTTCAAAAATTTTGTCTATGAGTTGCCAATACTGACCACGTTTATAATGCTAAATTCGCCCCGTATGTGTGTGCAGCGTTTTTAAATGCACTAGTTATATCATGGGGCCGATGCCGGTGGCTGCGCGGTCTCAGGCGTAGGTCTGCGTCCGCTCGCTTGCCGCGATTGCGGGTTCGAACCTTCCGGAGGCATGGATGTCTGCCTCTTGCGAGTGCTGTGAGTAGTCAGTTAGAGGTCTCTGTGTCAGGATGGCTACTCGCCCAGAAGAATCCTACCGCCTGTGGTGTGTCTGAGTGTGATCTCGAAACCTCAACAGCGAGAAGACCTGGGTCCACTAAGGCTGTCGAACAATGAACGAAACATAGTCCCATGGTGCCAAATCGGGTGACAGAGCAGGCAGTAAAGGGTAACTGATTATTAAGCTCAGCACAATGTTACGTAAAGCGGTCATGGAATTACTAGCTGTGTGGGCCGTTGCACAGTCTGACTGGAAGAAACATTATTTTATCTCCTCATTATTTAAATTAAAAATTAGTGGGAAAATTTTCATTTGTACCTTAAACACTTTATTATCCAACTAATGTGCAATATATAATATGTAGATACAATTAAAATTATAAAATATTTAAAAGTGCTCCAACATGTTTCGGATCACAGAGAATGCATCATCAGGGAGCCTTGTACAGTGCTTGGCTAAAAATCACAAGAATGATTCTATCGTGTCCGTTGACATGGACAAGGTCGGTGTTATGGCAGCAGGTGTGGTTCACAGTATATGAAGGCACTCCCTATACAGTGAACTAAACACACGCACAACGGGTCAGAATATGCTGCCATAACAACGACCTTGTCCATGTCAACGGACACGATAGAATCATTCTTGTAATTTTTAGCCAAGCACTCTAAAAAGCTCCCTAATGATGGATCCTCTGTGATCCGAAACATGTTGGAGCACTCTTAAATATTTTATAATTTTAATTGTATCTACATATTATATATTGTGCATTAGTTGGATAATTAAGTGTTTAATTATCATTGATGCATGGTGAAAACATGAAGATTTAATTTGTACCTTTCTTAATTTGTTAGCAAAGGAGCTGGGATTCACTACAGAAAACAGGACGGGGTTCACTATTCTTGTCGCACTGATAGCACACCATACGCCAACTTTAACGTCACGGCTAAGCGAACCAATTTTATTTTTCTGGGATTAGCTACTGACCAGTGTGTCTTACTCTGAATATTTACGTGCCGTTTAGGTCAGCTTGTATCTTATCTGTAAAACAAGTTAGCAAATGATTGACTTCGCCACTAGAAACGACTTCACAGACCCTCCGTAACGTGTCTTCCCAGCACAGTCTGCCTTCTGAAATTTTCCAAATTTGTATGGTCTCCAATGAAGTAATTTTTTGGGTGCGCGTACAGTTGACTTTGACACAACAATTTCCTGTAATGATCACCTTAATTGTTTTCAAGGAGATGCTGCTTTTCACGCTCCACTGTCATTCAATAATTTTTCGAAAAAAAAGCAGGCATTGTACGTATAACATAACATTGAGGCGCGTTCGCGTAACCATTGTTGCCATGGAAAAGCAAATTATTTAAGATTCTGAGTGTGTGCATGTAGCTTTATTTATCCGGTATGCACAGAGCTTGCGCCGTGTTGTATCGTCATCTGTGGCCTGTCTGGTCGTACCATACTTTTCCACATTACCTTATAAACGGCACGAGTTTCGGAACAAAATTTATTGAATATGAAATGTTTTTTGATTTTCTCTATAAATCGTGTCTGAAATACTTATAATGCGAAGACGAGCTCCGGGAGACATTATCATATATACAGATATGTCTAAGTATAGAGTATCCGTCATTATTCACAGATTTTAATGAAATTCGGATTATTTCGAGAGATTCTCGAAAAATACACTGATATATAATTTCACAAAACTCCGTCCAGTGGGATTCGAGTTGTTCCACGCGGACAGACAGGCGGACGAACGGATAGACATGAAGAAGCTAATAGTCGCCTTTCGTAATTTTGCAAAAACTCCTAAAAACACGTGGCCTTTGCTGTCTCTTCTTCATTTAAAACGAAATTACTGTGCGAAATTTGTACACTAGCCCAGATAATGTTGTATGAATTTTCTACAAATTTTTATAGGCATCTTCCTTATGTATGTTTCAACAATAACAATCACCCTATTACAATGTATTGCACATACAAGAACAAAAGACAAAAACATACGTCGTAATAAATTTCTATATTTATATTCATGAACCACACATGACAATTTACGTCTTTTGCACACAGTTTATGAATCTCGACCTTATGTCCACACTGATATGATGCAATGTAGCCGTACGCGCTGCGATCAGACTGACGATATATGATTCTTGTTACGCCACATTGGGTTGCCATTCACTTGGGTACTACTTTGAACTAAATTCCCTTTAGAATCCATCACGATCTACAAATTTTATTGGGAACATTTTGAACACAGTGTGTATTGAATGAATCATGCATACACATTTTGGTGCTCTATATTATTTTTCACAATAAATTAATATGAAATTGGTGATATGTAAAAATGTCAGACAGACAGAATGCTTCTGAAACATACACAGCGTAATCTTACATCTCTGCACCAAGGATGAACCATATTTTGTGTAATACTGTAAATAAATGTATTATAAATACGTTAAAGTTGTCCTACGACATTGTTTTCAATAAATTACGTGTCTTAATTAATTAATTAATTAAACTCTCCCACTTCTTGATTATAAACAACTACCTGGGATCGTATGTAGATTATTTTGTTCCTCGGAAATCCACTATTTGCCTTCACTGTTGACATTTTCTCATTCAGTTTAATAAATACTTTGCTTTCTACAAGCCATACCGTAATTTTGCTATTTGTAACTTACACAACAGCAAAGCTGGATCTCCAGTTTGAACATGTCTTGCTTCACTTTTGCACGTACACAGTAAAACTGCGGTTCTCGGGAAATGCAGGAGGCTCGGTAGTTTGTGAGAAGGAAGGAAGGAAGTCGGCGGAGTGTATAAACTGGATCGACTTTGTTTCGTGGCCATGAAACGAACTGCCGGAACGTAGTTGCTTATCCGCATCTATGCAGCAACAGAAACTACTCTTGTTTGTACTGCAGAACCCCGTTGAAAGGTAAATGGAATCATATATTTTTTTTGCACCGTGCATTGTAATACAATCGTATAGTATAAACCAACAAAAAGCATCTTTCTTAAACTAATATTGTAAATTTTTCGATGTCCTCTATATGTTTCGAACCCGAGGGTCCATCTTCAGGAAGACGGCTGTACGTACAGGTATGGTATAATTTGAACTTGAAAGAAGGCATCACGAAGTGCTAGAATTAATGTATAATAAAATTAATTATATACGTCAGCACTATCTTTTTTGTTTATAAATAAGGCTACATGTTTCGACCCATCAGTAGGTCATCTTCAGGCCTACATAGCAGACTAAGTCATTGGTGCTGTGTGCACATTGAGATCCCAATATGTTTACATTAATAAAACACATAAAACGTATTTTATTAATGTAAATGTATTAATAAAATACATTTTATGTGTTTTATTAGAGGACCGCGGTAGCTCAGTGGTTAAGGTACTGTGCTACAAATCGGAAGGTAGCTGATTCGATCCCAGCTGGTGTCAGTGGATTTTTCATTGACATAAAATCCTTCCGATCGCACTATGGCCCTGGGGTCGACTCAGCTTCTAACAGAAATGAGTACCAGAAGCATTTCCTGGGGGTAAAGGCGGCCGGTGCGTAAGGCTGACAACCTACCACCATCCTGTGCCGTTGTCACGAAATGTGGGAACCTTAACTTCCTGGAACCCTCTGGGCCTGTCCAGGCCTGTAATGGGACTGCTTTACATATGTGTTTTATTAATGAAAACATACTGGGATCCCAATGTGCACACAGCACAAATGACTTAGTCTGCTATGTAGGTCTGAAGATGACCTACTGATGGGTCGAAACATGTAGCTTTATTTATAAATAAAAAAGATAGTGCTGACGTATATAATTAATTGTATTACACGTAGTATAATTTGTTTACATGCCAACGGTATAAACAGTCTTAAAGGTGGATGAGTGGATGAGTGTGTTGGGGGTCTCGTCCTGTTGAATATGTATAATAGCCGTAGGGATATTTTGTTAGGATAACAAGGAATAGGGACGTTAAGATGAATAAAATTCCTGTACTTTCGTATCCTCTTCTTACGATTGTTTTTATTTTGTTTGTATAGTTTACTTATCAATACGCTTACTATTACGCTATTTCGTGACGGGATTAGTCACGTTCTTGTTGGGATCAATAGTAATCCAGTAGTTGTTCTTGTTCAGTTTAGGGGGGGGGGGTTAATGTTTTCTGCCGTTGGATCAAACAATGAGAATAAGTTTCTTATCGCTCTTCCACCTACAAGACTGCTTATACCGCTGGCATGTAAATATACTATACCTTAACTGTACGTACAGCCGTCTTCCTGAACATGAAGCCTCGGATTAGAAACATCTAGAAGACACCATAAAAATTAAAATATTATTTTAACAAAGGCGCATTTGTTGGTTGATATTATGCAGTCCCTTTCAGTTACCTTGCCTTGGTTCTTATTGTCGTGTTACGTCGCGATTGTTATCAAGTTCCGTTATTAACGGTAGTGTTATTAAAAGTGACTAAACGTATAGTCAGTTGCTTTATACGTATATTAAACTAATAATTATTACTTACTTACTTACTTACTCCATGGTGCAGAGTCCTTCTTGAGAAGTTAACTGGTTTGCGGGTAGTCAACAAATTCCCCGCATTTCATGGAACCCGAAGGTTCATTACCGTACTCACAAGCGTCCGCCACCTGTCTCTATCCTGGGCCAACCCAATCCAGTCCATATACCCACATCCAACTTCCTTGAGATCCATCCTAATATTATCCACCCATCTACGCCTAGGTCTCTCCAGTGGTCTCCTTCCCTCCGGTTTCCCCACCAAGACCCTATACACCCCCCTCTGCTCATCCATAAGCGCCACATGCCCAGCCCATCTCATTCTTCTCGATTTTTTCACCCGCACAATATAAACTAATAATTATTAGACATGCTATTTAGACACTGTATACTCCGCTTTCCAAGTATCAAGACTGGCTAGTTTATTAATCGATTAAATAAATGTTACGTCTATAGGTTTCAACACTATCAACAACAAAGCCCAAAATTAGACATGTCACTCAGTTCAGTCGATTCACCTCGTATCCCACAAATTCCTCTAACTTTATTTTAATATTTCCTCCCATTTAAGAATACAGACGGTTCTCTCTCAGTTGAAATAAAGCCACGATTTGTGGTATACTTTAGGTCCTTGTTATTAAACAAATGGTGGAGCAAACTAGGGTGAAGTTGGTTCATATTACTCTGTCCAATTTGAAACAAATTACAACGAAACAGAATTTCTTGGAATTCATCGTCCTTAAAACATTCAAGGTGGAAAAAAATGAAAATTATTCTAGAATCCATTTCTGTAATTTTTACAAACAGATGAACACAATTTTTTTTTGTGTTTATGGTTCCATGCATCGCTGATCATTATTAATAACTGTCCAACGAGATGCAACACAAAGCAGTCTATTTATTATTCTCCAAGTTCACTCTACACGTTTCGGGTGTCAACCACACCCGTCATATAGAGTAAACAAAAACTGTAACCACAGCCTCCGGTACTGGTCAGCTACTTCCCTCCAACATAGCCAACCTAGAGCTTGACCACGTTGGAGGGAGGTAGCTAGTTGTAAAAAAAAAATGACCAGTACCGGAGGCTGTAGTTACAGTTTTGTGTACTCCTGATGATGGGTGTGGTTGACACCCGAAACACGTAGAGTGAACTTGCGGAATAATAAATAGACTGCTTTGTGTTGCATCTCGTTGGACAATTAATATAGCACACAATTATGTTTATCTGTTTGTTAAAATTATAGAAATTAAATTATAGTACATGGAATGGAAAATATAAACATCTAGATCACATTTAACTTTGTTAAGAGTTTAACCCATTAAATGGGTAACAATATGCATACATCAGCATGTTATGTTTAGAACCACAAAATACATTTCTAAACCTACACGTTAGGCTGATTGAAATTTACCCTATGCCAATGAAGGAACATATGCTTTAATAGCCGGTCAATTAATGCTAGGTATGTCAAGCACAAAAGGAATTCCGCCGTAAGTTCCACAGTCTGAACACGTACCCCTATTACAACATAGCGGCTGAAACTGGATGTGTGTTCATACAACATCTCCACCCCAAGAAGGTTACTTACACTTTTAAAACATGCTGTGCACAAAAGATCCTTAATATATTAAATACATTTCTGATTTAAAACTAACGAATCATCAACAATGCCGTGTCCCTGGTAAATTCGGTCAGTTGTACGTGTCTACAATGCAACAATTGATTATGAAGATGTACTTTAAAATAAGTACTGAATATTTGGATATGACTGATCAAAAATGCCTGTAACCTCTTTGTAATGGAACGCAATAACGAACACAACCTTGTCCCATTGATGAAATTTCAGGTTATGTTATCTTCTAAATGCATATCAGGACTGTGATGTGCACGCAGAAGCACGCGTATGACAAAGTCATAATTGAAAGTAAAAAATTGAATATCTACATTCAGTTACTCCATTTCTTGCAATACAGTACGCTTTCTCCTCCGAAAACACACCTACCGAAAATTGACCGCTTATTATATACGAGCACGTTTAATCGTGTTGCATTTATTACCAGAAATTTACATTTTCAGAAATATTTAACACAAAAATAGTGGCTACTGTGTGCTGAAACCATTCGTACGAGCCATGATGCAAACCTGCAGCGCGTTTTGTACTCTGATATCCTATTTCGTCAAATGGCGTTTCCTATTCCGAACAAATTTTGTGACGTCACCACCCAGCTGATGACGGAATTTTGTAGGGTAACTGAAACACTTCGTATGGTTAAATTCACACATATCGTAGGTCGCCTTCAAGCAGGGTATACTTCGACAGAATTCTGTCCTGGATGAAACGGAAATGAACTACATATTCGCGCAAATATTTTTGTTTTCCCCTTCTATTCAAACTCACTTATACATATTAATGTCATTAATACTTCATGAAATACTGCATGGATGATACTAATTCATAGCTCATGTATGTAACAAATTTGTTATGTATAACTTTCAACTAGCAGCCGTAATTTATTTTGGCCCGAGGGAAATTTCCCGCTGCTCAGAGTGTTTTCAATTTATGCACAGCGAACATTTTCTAGGTACCCCCCATATCATAGCCTGCAGCCCGTAAATTAGGAAACGTGTCTTAGCATTAGATATACAGCTTCCCTGCTACAGAGAGATCTCAAGCAGTAACATAACGCTCATACAACACCCGTCGCTTTCATTAAGTATTCCTGAATTCGAAACCGAAGTCTTCATTTGCATTCTGTATGTCGATTCCTGACACAATATATGTATGAATTTAATTAATCTGAATACAATTGTGTTACTGAAATATTTTACTGGTGAGAACAAAGGCGAGAATTTTGTTGAATAATTAACTAACTTATCTTCAGGGAAAAAAATGTATAACAGATAGAATAACAGGAAATATTAAGAGCAGAGCGTCTACAAAATGGCTACTTATATTTCCTGAGATTGAACACTTGAAAGAATAGGACGATCATTACATCAACGAAAATAATACTAATAATAACGGTAATTTCATTAGCAATAGTAAGGCCTAGATTATTAAAAATAAGTACGACTTGATAACTCTCACGATAATCTATTAAACACATAAAAAGACAACCCCAGCACATAATCAACGCGGAGATTCTGTAAGCTGCAAACATACTGAGGAGCATCGTCGGGGAACTTAATTCGGTTTAAACGTATTTTGCAAGAACTTACAAATTTTTTAAGTCTATGAAAATGTTTTGTTTGGCCTTTGTTCATGAATAGGTACCTTACAATATGGAGTAATTTACAGTAACAATAATAATAATAATAATAATACATGGGAACTAGTACCAATTATTTTTAATAATAAAGCCAAAATTCATAAAGAAATTCCCGCAATGTAGGAAATAGTAATTGAGGAAGGTGCTTTACCAGAAACAATCCAATTACATTATGCAAATTGCCATAAGCTGTCACTGCCTACAGCAGTGCAGCACTGTCGTCTATATCATGACGATGACGTGTCTCAGATTATATAGCGTCAAATGGTAGGATGAATAAAAAAGTGGAATGGATATGGAAGGAAACCGATGTGGCCCAGTTGAGGTAGTATCCCGGCATTTGCATGGAAGGACCGGAGAAGACCATGATAGAACTGTCAGAACAGGCGGTGTCTCGGTTGAGATTCGAACTGGGCACCTAAATTAAACAAGTCCACATAGCTACAGGTACACGAACCTTTTCCAAAAAAAATCTTTCTTTTGACATGGTATTCATAGAAGCATAAATGTTACAGAACTTAAAGAGGGATAAATTTAACTACTAAATAATGCGAATTTTCCACAGAATAATTAAAGATATATTAAGACTGGAAGTGTAAACACGTAAGCCAATTTTTTTTATCGTTGTACCGTGCATTTTTATATCTATAAAGTTCATACACCAACAAAAGCGCTCTTTATTAAACTTGACGAAGTTTTTAATATTTATATTAAAAATCACTTTGACTTGCTGCTACATGTTTCGGTCTACGACCATCATCAACGAGCCTTCATTACAGCCTAGCTAAAGTTATATTTAGGATGAAATTCGGTAAAAACTACGTCGTTATATGTGTGCCACACCACCGCATAACACATAACGACATAGTTGTTATAGAATTTTAACATAAATATAATTTTAGCTAGGCTCTAATGAAGGCTCCCTGATGATGGTCGTAGACCGAAACATGTAGAAGCAAGTCAAAGTGATTTTTAATGTAAATATTAAAACTCTGTCAAGTTTAATAAAGAATGCATTTGTTGGTGCATGAACTTTATACGTAAGGCAATATTTTATCAGCAACAGGCTTAATTACTTTTAAGTCGTAGGATATATTAAAAATTAGTACTCTAGCAAACACGTCTTTTACGACGAAAGTTTGTTCTTTTATCTACGTGAATGCAATATAGTCTCGATTTGACAGTTCCCGACTGTTTGTGGTTCCGATGTAGTTGTGGTCTTTTCTGGTGGGCATAAAATTTAGTTGAACTTTTCATCTGTGCCTGCGACACTCGTCTCTCTCAGTCATGAGGGTACTATACTTCCTGTACGCCGTTTTATTTGTCTGTTCTGGTGTAAAGTTATGTGATTTAAGTATGTGCGTACTGTTTTAACGTCTCCTAACAATGAATGATAATCTAGGATGTGTGTCATCCCCGTTGTGTGTGTGAAACTTGGAAAATTGTATGTAGTCAAACACAACTGTGTCTCATGAGGTGTATTTAATGACTATATCATGGACAACTACATGTTTCGGCCTTAACTGGCCATCTTTAGGTTGTCTTAGGGGAACGTAAGATCTTACTATAAGCATGCACGCGCACGTGGTGTAGAGATAGTAAGATCTTAATTTCCCCTAAGAAAATCTGAAGATGGCCAGTACAGGCCGAAACATGTAGTTGTCCATTATATAGTCATTAAATACACCTCATGTGACACAGTTGTGTTTGACTACATACCATTTTCCAATGAATGATAAAAATATAAACACTCGTATATTCTAAATTGTTAAAATCCGAGTAGTCGGCGATGTTCGGTAATTAGAGACAACCTGGGTTCTTCACCTCGCAATACCGATAATCTACTCTACAACAACGTGGTTTTAATTTGTAAGTAAAGTAAGAGCTATATTTTATTGTAGACAAAGTTCCAGTAATATATAAATACTACAAGAAAATCCGACACGAAAGAAACAAATCAGTTGACTGTGTGTGATTCAGAATTTCACGACAATCTCATACTTAGTAATTAATTAATTATGTTTCGTATTATGAAACACGTAAACTTGTCGATTAAAAGTAATATTTATCTAGTATATAACAGCATTATAGGAACTAAATTCAATTACAGAACAAGCTGTTCTCCAAATTCTACAACTATTCCGAATCAGCAAAAAAAAAAACCACACTTACCCTCAATGCAGAATTGAGTTCCAAGTAAAGAAAACTGTGTGTCATAGTGCTCAGAGGATAAGTAAGTTTCCATGTAACCAAAGTCACCAGCCTTCATAATGTGTACGTTTCAGTGAAACGAACTACCAGAATTGATTTAAAGTCAGTTATTAATTAACAACCTCTAAACTGTGATGTGTTATTTATCCCCTCCCGTCCAACTGGAACATAATTCAATTTCTATTTAGCCATACAGGGGCGTTTGGATGATGAACTGAATCAGAATGACTGGAAACACTGGCAGGATTTTTCTCCACCCATTAAACATCCAAAATGGCGGACTATAATGTACACTTTTTACACTGAAAAGAGAAGACACGACACCTTTGCTCTCCCATGTCTTTGTTATTCTACCTTACCGCTCTGTATCAACAGCAACCGTCATGAAATACCGAACGGGGCATGATAGAGTGATAGAGAATATATGTCTATTGACGTTTGGGGGTGATCAGAATAGATCTGACAAGAAGCCATATTCCAAGTTACATCCTGACATATGGTTGGTGAGACGAAATAAATTTATTAAGATTTAACACAAGAAATTTGGTAGCCTGACTAGGATTCGAAGAGAGAACACATGAAATACAAAGCCCTGCCCTTACAAAAAAAACTGCTCCTCATTGGACCCGGAACAGAAATATAAAAAAATTCGTATCGAGACGGAAGACATCTCGCACAAAATTACACATGATTCGCGCTTACATCGAATATTCATTCTCTCATTCCCATTAATATTCATGCCATGACCTCTTCCGTAAATTCTTGACATTGTGCTGCGTTCCATTTAAGAGGGTCGACAGGAATAGGAGTTTTTACACGACGCGCCTGTTGTCGTCACGCGGGACAACTTGGGCTTAACGGAGACTTCACAGACATACAGGGATACGATTCCTGGAAACAGATCAGACTTTCTTTTTCACCACTACGTCACAGGAGGTTGTGAAGTCTACCTATCCTCCTGTCCAAAAAGAATCCAGGTATATGTAACTCACGTGACAGGGTCTTCTTCAAAACGGGAGAGTCACCCATACAGGAAGTAAATCTCTCTCCTTTTATAAAAGCCGAGGGTTCTTCACCATCAGCACAAAATATCGTCAAGTGGACTGTATTCTGAGTCAGATAAATTCAATGCACACATTCATGTTCTCTTCCTAGGATCGTCCTAAAACACGTGATATCCTCCCTTCTACGTTTATCTCTCCCAGATGGTCTATTCTCTTGAGGGTTCCTGACTAAAATTCTGCATCCGTACGTTTGTCTTACATGCGCGCTGTTACTCTCCACCTAATCTTCCTCACATTCCTATTGCATTCTTCCTGTTAGGTCCGGAATTTCTCCCAGCACTTTCTTCTCTAACATCCTACTTCTATCTAGCTTTAGAGAATGTTGCGATATTCTGAGATTTGACGCCGTGTAGTCTGGTAGAAGTGTGCCGACATTTCGAAGGATCTTGGTGCCGCCATAATCACTCAGTTACATTATTCTAACTCTGTAATGTACGTCTAAAATATCGAATTCGGTGGTAAGTAACATGGTCGTGAATGGAGTATATCATATCAATTTTTTTTTGTAGCATACAAGGAAAACCACACAGAACCTTGGTCATTAGATCTGAGATTCGAACATGGCGCCTTTCAGCTTACTGCTACAGTGAGATCACGCGACCAAAGGTTACGGTGAATAAACATGTGGTGGTTAGCCCATCCACCTAGCCAGGATATTTTATTGTCCATACACCGCAGTGTTATAAACATTGAGACATAGTTGCGAGTGAAGTGGAAACTGCAGACTAGTGTCAGCGTGTGGAGCGATTTTACTGCAGCAGCAAGTGGCAGGCTGCAGGCAGTGAATGTAAGTGGAGAAGTAGTGTTGCGTGTGTACTGTGTGTGTCAGGAAACTACATACCGTAATCACCACATTGGTGATACCGCGAACGCATCATGCAACGTGTGTCAGGAAAATACATACCCTAATCACCACATTGGTGATACCGCGAACGCATCACGCAACGTGTGTCAGGCAACTACATACCCTAATCACCACATTGGTGATATCGCGAACGCATCATGCAACGTGTGTTTCAGGAAACTACATACCCTAATCACCACATTGGTGATACTGCGAACGCATCATGCAACGTGTGTCAGGAAAATACATACCCTAATCACCACATTGGTGATATCGCGAACGCATCATGCAACGTGTGTCAGGCAACTACATACCCTAATCACCACATTGGTGATATCGCGAACGCATCATGCAACGTGTGTCAGGAAACTACATACCCTAATCACCACATTGGTGATATCGCGAACGCATCATGCAACGTGTGTCAGGCAACTACATACCCTAAT
>Ga0123352_10010139_pt1 | contig 14781 bp, 6 predicted proteins | sample TergutLab28metaG_FD_89700 | JGI IMG/M metagenome (GOLD analysis project Ga0123352, IMG submission 89700) | Labiotermes labralis P1 segment gut microbial communities from Petit-Saut dam, French Guiana - Lab288 P1 | ecosystem: Host-associated > Arthropoda: Insects > Digestive system > Gut ... | reverse complement strand
TAAGTTTTATTTCATGCCTCTACATGTTTCGAGCACATGTGCTCGAAACATGTAGAGGCATGAAATAAAACTTACTGTGAAACAAATTTTGTGCATCAAGTTGGTTAAATACTGATATAAATATACCGAGATGCACGGTCAGCAAAACGTCAAAAAACTGTTTCTATATTCATGATCCAGCAGTCTGTGTTCAGCGAAAGACGACATGTTTATGCTCGCGACTTCTAATGAAGGCAGTTATAACTTCATAAAGTTGCCAGAATGAATAAACTCATTTACATGGATACTGTGGTCAAATAAAGCATGACGGAAATTACAAAATCTCAGAACAATAGACATTTAATGACATCTCGAATATACCACGTGCACAGAAAATATAACAGAAAGTTAAATATCGTAACAAAAGTGCAAATTAAATTTCCTGCATATTTTTTATATCCATTTCATTTGCATGCACTGAAACACTTATACTACTTCACAATCCTGAGGAAATTAGCTCCTTGTGTTACTAAAATTTTAACCAAGACAGCACACTTTGTAATTTCCTTATAATTTCAGGCGCGTTCCCAAAATTGAGAAAAGCTACTATGAGCTTCGTCTTATCTGTTCATCCATCCGTAACCGATGTAACCCAACAGCTAAAAGTAAAACAGAAAAGTAAAAATATTTTATGCTCAATTATACAGCATATGAATACACATCGGTGGAAATGGTGAATATTGAACTCCTTGAAAATATCTGCAGTCTTGTGTTTATGAATGTTCAGCACTGCCTGAACTTGTACCAAAATGTTCTGTCTACTTTAAATCCGCATCGTATTTGGTGCTGGATAATGTTCGGAGCAAAACGTGCTAATAATTTATGTTTATGGAGGCAGAACGTATTAATTGTTGTGAGTGAGAACATAGTGACTGCTCGCAAAAAATGGTCACACCGACTTGCTATCGATTGCGTGGCGGTTTATGTAGTACATACTAAACGATGTACTTCTGTTCTCTGGATACCTCGTTTTTACTATGTTTATCATTTATTATTTTAAAAAAATATGCTATTGTTGGTTTTACAGATTTGCCACAGTCTCAACTGGAACCGCTCACTGCTGCTCTTGGCAATTACCGAGATATTACGCTCGACAACTTTACGGTCTTTCAGCGACTCGAGCAAACAGTCAAATGCTCGGTCTTTTTACGAGGGACTATCATCGAGAACGGGTTGGATGGATTACGATGGCATTGGTAGTTGCCTGTCAGTAGCAGTCAAAGTATTTTGTTTCGGACACGAACCTGTTCGCAATGAATAATTACAGGCTCCGCGTCTGTCCGCAGTTTTTACAATTAATTAATATAATAACTGTATATAAAGGAAGGGAGACTAACTGGATTGGTCACATTTTGCGCAGGAACGGTCCTCTAAATCAAGTTATTGAGGGAAAGATCGAATGGATGGAAAGACGGGGAAGAAGACGTAAGCAGCTAGTAAGGAAAGGTGGGGTTACTGGAATTTTTATATTATATATAACGATGTGTTTCAACAGGTCATAAAGAACTATTTCAGGCTACTGGAAGCTGAAAGAGGAAGAACTAGATCTGCTTATAGCGTAAAACTTTTAGATTCCTAAAGATTCAAATTTCAATCACCTGTATTACCGGAAAATTTATGCAATGAAGAAAAATTTCGGTTTCTTTCGATTTTGTTATAATCACGTTTCACTCTACTGGTTTCAAAGGAACGTGGTTAAGATCCTGAAAATTTACGAAATCAACAGAAATTTTTATGTTGTATTTTTCTATATATCTGGAGTTGTTAATTACCTTACAATTATACGATAATGCAACTACGCCTAAGACAACACTAGATAAATCTATACATTGACTAAAGAAACATGGGAAGTTAGAAGATCATTTCAGTTCATTTACTATTTGAGCCATGATTCTAGTGCATAATCCCAGGAATAAAACATGGTTATTGTTGCTGCTGGGAGTTTAACTTAATTTAAGTTAAGAACGTAAATATTGTAAAATTACGTATTTAAAAATGTACGTAAGTCATTATCTTTGTCATTCTATCTACACATTTCGAGAATGGTTGTTTTTCTTCCAGCAATTCTTGTCGAAAGTTTATCACCTTTTAACATTTTAAATGTCCTAATAAATAGACCGATTATCCCACTATAAGGTTTATTTAGGGAGAATCATTGAGAAATTTCGAGCAACGATTTAAATGGTTACAGACATCGGACCAAAGTATTGTAAATATTATAGGCTCTCGCAGCTAAACATTCCTCTCGTTTGTTCTCGAGCCCTCAGCCCCGTCAGTGACGGGTTAAAGCCAGAACTGCCTCCTGAAATATTGATCCTGATAATGGGCCAAGAGCAGATCTATAAAATATTATTTTCTCGCCCATGATTGACACAGTTCCTAAACCGAGAGCGCCGCCTTCCTGTTGTTTGTATTTTACAGTCTAGTGAACGTGATATGAGTTACGTCTTTGTAGAATAATCCGCATTTGAGAGAACCGGTAAAGCTCCACTTTCGTTTCACAGAAAGTACAGTTTACTGTCAGTCAATACCGAAAGAAAATGTTTCACTCTTAAACGCTCAGTGAAGAAAATGAGTGTCGTATTTCGTTGGTTCAGACCTATCGGTTTCGGATATACAGCGTAAAGAATTGGGCAGCCACCATCTACTAATTTTGATCTCTCTATACGTCTAGCGCTAAGAAACATAAGGCAAATATTTTTCATTCAGTCAGCATGACTGTAAACCCCATGCCCAATATTTCAGCACTCTCTAACGCCCTCGAGATTTGTGGTAACATAAGGTGAAATAAATTTTTGTAAGTAATTCTGATAGACTGATTACAAAGTTAGAAGCTATAATTAGGTATTAGGTTACAAGTTTAAAAAATCAGTATTAAGGCAAAAAAGAGCGTTCTAGCAGCCTTTCTCAACGCTGCTATAAATATTTGCTTCTTTTGATAGAAATAAAATGTATTTTTATTTTTAATCTTAGATATTACTTTGTCTTTCAGAAGTTATAAAATATTTATTTATGTCATCAACACGCCTAATTGTATTATATTATATTATTATATTACTACATCACAATATATATTGCTCTTTAAAGTGCTAAGGCTAGTCCCGCTGTCAGATTCGTTACTGTGGCTAATGCTGTTGGCAGTAAACCAGATGTTTTCAACTACCATGGCATTTCGTTAAAGTATGTTACTTTATCTAATTTTACTTACTTGATTTACTAATTATTTACGATTGGATCTTACTTCCCTTTAAACAGTTAAATGGCCAGGTATTATTCTCCAAATTTTATTTTCCTCGTTTAATATTTTGTATTGTATCTCCCTTGTTTTTTGTTTTTGCACTGTACATTTGTCTTTATTTTCTACGTGTTTTATCCCAAGCTGTATTTTAACATTTTTGTGAACGTTACGCCTACTATTTCTATGTTTTGACAAATGTTTCAATTCACTAATTTTTCACGAAATGATTTTCTGTTGTTTACAATGTTATTCTTAGTTGTGATTTTTATTACCTCTTTTATATGTGACTTCGTGTGCTGACTGTATTCTTGTATATAACTTATGTTCCTCTGCTGTCTCTGCAATTCGCATTGTGGCCGTTGTACAAGCGCATTAATAATAAAGAATTGAATTATTTTGAACTGAATTATTTTATATTATACTTTGTTGTGTTGTTTTATGTTATATTATTTATATTATATATAAGTATTTGTCTACATGTTTGCACCAATTATATGGTAATTCTCAGGCCACACGGACACATTTACAATTACAATTGCAAATGATATTTGCAATTGTAATTTCGTTTATACTTTTTCATATGACCTGCAGATGACCATATAATCGATCAAAATATGCAGCCAAATATTTATATAATACAATATAATGAACTTATTTGTGTCGATGGCACAATTAACGTTTTCATATTTTAATTTCAAAACATTATTTTGCCTTTGAATAATATTTATCAAAGAAAGAAAACGTTTAAGGAAATTTGTAGAGAAAACCTCAAATACATAATTTGGTCGCAGTACACCTTTTCAGATAACATGGTTAGTGAATTCTGTTACTTGCGCATATCAGGAATTAATAATTGTGTTTTCGGGTGTTCTTACTGTGGATCGCAAATAAACATTTTCAATTCATATTTGTTGCGTTCTGATATTTCACACTGTTTCATGTATAGGCCTATACATAACAGCACTTCACTGTGTGTAATTGCAAAGCGTCCTTAAGGCATCATCTGTTTTGCTCCTTGTGCATAAATTATGAAGCTATTCATTCATACTGGTCTATAAAATCCGGCTACTTTAGAAAGTGTCTTTTTCATAATAAGCTTATAGTAGGCAATTATTTTACCAATAATAAAACTGTTTCTCTTTCACACATTGTGCGTAATGGAATGTTTCGAAGTAAAGTCTAAAGAACGTCAAACTTCACATAAACAAATTTTCCTAATTTTATGTAATTTTAACAATTTGGTCTGATATTTACTACTTATGCCTTACGCCACCATTCAGTCTAAGCACTGAGATTAAGAACCATTTCTTTCATTCTCTGATACCCACTCTCTTCAGATTTACAAAGTAATTTCAGTTGCTTCGACCGTTATATTCTTTACATACCTGTTCCTTCGATACAAAGAATAGACCTACATTCGATTAACATTAACATTACATAAATAAGTGAATTATAAATTCTATATGCATTGGACAGTATGACATAAAGGAATATCCTTTGTGTATATAGGTTTTGTTACGTACAGGCACATTCTGTCTTACCGCACCGTGTAATCTGGATAATGGTCAACAAAACTTCGGAAGAATACTTGCTCTCGTGTTAAGGTTAGAGTCGTGGCCGAACAAGTACAATCTGTGTTTAGGGGTAGAGTTTACTAAAATATGCCTAAGATCTTCAGCTTACCTTACAAGGGTTATTATGCTTTTTATTTTCTGTAGGCTATTCTTTTTTATCACATAACAATTAGCTCTGTTCATAATTGGGTGTATTATTTGCGTTGTTTTACACTTATGTGTATTGCTGCATATTACTTTAATTAGCAACATGAATGCTTATGGGATATGTTAGTCTTAGGTGAAGTCATTATATTTATGATTACGAAAATTGTATGCAATGGAAACTCTGTAGCAGACAATAAAAAACCTAGAGGTTTAAAAACACACTCGTGTCGTCATATGTGAACAAAACTTTGTAAACTCGACGTATCCACTGATGTGTAAAAGAAGTAAAAAACCATATAAATTCACATGCATTGGAATATTAGGGCAAACTGCGTCATTCTAGAATAGAGACATTTTAGAAACAGTGGAAGAACCATGAATTATACGCAAGGCCCAAATCAGTCTGACCTACATTCCAATAGAAATATTCTGAAACATTATACATGTAACGTGACCTGCTATTATCTCTACATATTCTCACAAGTCACCATCATTTTTCGCCTTTGGTTACAAGTGCTGTTCAGCGTCAGCTCGAACTCTAGGTCGATGTCAGAAGTCGGTTTGATTTTCACTTAGAATCGATTTTTTGTTGTCTGCGGTCCAGATTATGCAATTTATTGGTTGTAAGAGATTTTGTTGTTATAGTACCTTGTTAGCAGCATCTTCGTCACCATCTATGGGTACTTCACAGGTAACTGCTTATCCACAACCCACTATCCATCCGAAAATCGATTCAGGAATAAAAAAGCTGCTTTTCCTGACACTGTACGTCGCGACTGGCGCTGCACACCAATGTTAGGAAAGGACTGGCACTGAGTTGGTCACAATAATCTATTTTACCGTCATGTCGAGGTCTCGAAACTGATGCAGGTGAGTTGTAAGCAGTTAAGTGGGTTGCATACACGCGCCTAATTATACAATTTTAAATTACGCTATTTCATATTCAGGCAACCTAATTTTCCAAAACTAAGATTGCGTAAATGAGTTCGTTTTGTTTTTATCCTTCAGGAGAGTGAATCTTTTCATAGAACATGCATAATTGCACAATCCAACATTAAGTTTTATTAAGTAATTACAAATAAAATATACATTTTTTAACAGCAACATTTTTCAACTCCTCTTATACAGCCGTCTTCAGGCTGAGCTCTAAGAAGTGTTATATAAAATTAGTAAAGCTTTATAGAAAAGAGACCTAATTGTTAATTGGGCTCAGCTTGAAGATGGCTCTATAAGAGGAGCCGAAACATGCTGTTGTTAAAAATGATTTAATTACGTGTATATTTAAATTGTAATTACTTAATAAGAAGTTGTGTTAGACCGTGTAATTATGCATATTCTATTGATTATTGAACACAATGGAGATGTCTCACCTGAGAATCTTATCATAGCGATTATTTTCTAGGTTTACGGCAATTTACAACAGTGCCGTAAGGGCAAGTCAGTATGCGCAGTCCATAAGAGAAAGCAGACCAGTTTTCTAATACCTGGTGACACTGATACATTTCGTTTTGCGCTTGTGTTTGAGCGATCTTGCCACGAGCGAGTAGTAGCAAGGGTTGGCCAAGACTGATATTTACGTGTGTTCAATATGTGTGATACTAATTTGTCCAATGTACAAATTAACGCCTGAGACCAGGTATTACATTTTGGCACACGGTCCATTTGCATGGCTTGAAAGGCACCTTTCCAAGCAATTGTGTTCCACACACACATTTAGCATTCCGCAATTGTTCCGCTACTTAGACTTTATTTTCAAAATCACGTTGCTAGCACTAACAGTACGCACATCAAAATCCCCTTTTTGTGCATGTGCTTTCTCTTGTTCAATCTACACACTCTTGGAACTGATTGTCCCTCGACTGGTAAATGTGAACTCCTAACCTTTCTTTGTAGAATCTGACGGTCATTTCGAATGGCTTCAAATTACATATTACAAGGGACGAGAAAAGTGGTCGTGACTGTGAAACATTGCATAGCGGCAAGACAAAGAACCTTAAATTGAGAAAACCAGAGAAGAGATGCCACCGCTTTGGGAACATAAAAGCCAGTTTTAAAACCCCTGAGTACTGACTAAATTCCAGGCGCCTCGAATTCAGGGGACTATAATTTTTTCCGCTCTAGGTATCATTTAATGTATAATCATAACGTCTGAAATAACTACATTAAAGAGTAAAGCTGCAGTAATGATCTGTTCCAGGGGACTATGTCAATGTCTTTGGGAATTTGGAGTCAGTTTCGAAGGAAGAACAAGAAAGAGAACGAGAACTAGCGAATTATGTTAGAAATCTTGATTAAAAATTCTGTGGAATACACGTAGGAAGGTATCACTTCTCAAACTATGGCAGACGAACTGAAAATAATTCAGTCGTCCTCCCTCTGGAAAATCACATGCCACGCTGCAGACTCGAGGTTTTTATCTATTGCACAGAGCACTATTTAGTGCTGCTGTCTCCACCAGCTACCTCCACACTTCAGCCATAAGCTCCAGCTGTCAGACCGATGATTTTTTTGGACCAAGTAAAGCAGTGTTTGCCTCATTTTCCAAAAAGCCTGTGAAAAGGTTGCCATACTGAAGAATGCAAAATAATTTCCGGTTACAGGACAGTACCATGAAGCGTTTTCTGATGAGGATTTTTTTTCAACAGAATTCGGTAATCGGCCCCAAAGAAGCTGGAATGAGGACATAATCGGCAAAATTGATAAGAAAATTGCAAATGCCTGTGTCCATCGAGAAGAAAGTAGCAGAGCGAAACACGTACGCAATTCGTCTTCAGAATAGTTAGCCACCCCAGATCGGAGAAGAAGAGACGGAAGGAACATGAATTTCTAACTCAAAAAAAATTTCCCTTATCGAAAGCCAAAAGAGCAGTCAAGAGGGGCAGACCAGCTAGACAATCAGAGATAATGACTTGTTTTTCTTCTAAAAATTCACTCCTGAGCAATTAAGCAACAGAGAGCAAAAAAATTCTATGACGAGCCTACTGTTGGAGAGCCATTTTATTCAGTAGAGAAGACGGGCAAGGAGAAGATTTTCTGTTCCGGCCGGGATGAACGATATGAACAGCCAATTACAGAAGACTAGACACAGAGCATTAATTGCCAAAGATGGTGGCACGGGCAGTGTTCTACTTCTGAAGGAGATATAGAATTTAAGTACGAAATTTACTAAGCGTGTAATATGAGGTGATGCTGTTAGGAGCAAGAGTACTTGAGAGTGGGAATTTGTTACGGTGTATTTTTTTTGTAATTTGTCAGAACAAGCATACTTCTATGTAACTGTATTTTTGTAACACGCTGCCAACAGATAAATAAAACACCTGCAGAAAATCTTTTGATTTGGCACTTCAAATAACGGTTTTAAGCAAGTTTATATGTTAAGCTTTCGCTCCTTTCCTTTAAATTTATGGTTATTATTAGAGTCCATGCAGTATGTGTAGCCGATATACACTCTATAGTGTACACGGATATGCAAATTTGACCTTACATTAAATTCCGCCTCCCACTGGACAGTCGGTAATATGACTATTGTGTAAGCAGCAGTATGTATTTTATATATACAGGGTTATTCATAAGTCCCTCCGGGATTTCCGAACTCGACTGCACAACAACCAAGATAGACACGGCAGAAAGGAGCATATCAATAGCTAGAGAATCTCTCCAAACTTGGAGTGTCTCTCTGTCTGTTGATATGCTCCTTTCTGCCGTGTCTGTCTTGGTTGTTGCGCAGTCGAGTTCGGAAATCCCGGAGGGACTTATGAATAACCCTGTATATATATATATATATAAATATATATAAAATGCATACTGCTGCTTACATATATATATATATATGCACAGCACCCAAACTGTAGCCTATTTAATACTCGTAAAATAATGTTACGTTACCGTGTTTCTGGGATCACAGTTTTAACTGGACTGATTTCCAACGAATATTTTGTGCCATTACTTGCGGCGTTACTTCTTAACAGCCCGTGTTTTGCCCTCATTCAGACGAAATTTTAAAGTGTTTTATATGATTATAATCAGATGTCTTTTATTGTCAACGACAGTGTGGGTGGTCGAAGTGACAGCCCATTTCTGCACTGATGATGGAAACAGAGAAAATACCATGGTGCTTTTCGCTTGAAAGGACTTCAGCGCGAAGTTAAACATCAAGTAGAGGAAGAGAGTGGAGAAAAAGTAGTCTAGAAAAGATTAGAAAATTAACTGTCAGAGGTACGTGGCTTTCTTTGTGAACAATTATGATCCGTCTGAATACGGTAACAGGTAGGGCAAAGTACTGCGATACAACAAAATGATGGCTAGTCTAAATTAAGCTTGCAGCACAAATGGGGCCTGGGCCGTGATGGAGAGACGAATCTTGCAGCGCAATTTAGAACAGGACCGTGAGGAGGAGAAGAATCTTGCAGCACAGTTTAGAATTGGACCGCGATGGAAAGACGAATATTGCAGCCTAATCTACAACTGAACCTTGAGGGAGAGACGAATCTTGCAGCATAATCTAAAACTGGACCTTGAGGGAGAGACGAATCTTCAGCATAATCTAGAAATGGACCTTGAGGCAGAGACGAATCTTGCACCATAATCTAGAACTGGACCTTGAGGGAGAGACGAATCTTGCAGCATAATCTAGAACTGGACCATGATGGAGAAACGAATCTTGCAGCGCAATTTAGAACAGGACCGCGACGGAAAGACGAATATTGCAGACTAATCTAGAAGTGGACCTTGAGGGAGAGACGAATCTTGCAGCATAATCAAAACTGGACCGTGAGAGGAGACACTTTTCTCCCTTGTATAGGAACAATTACGCCACCTGGACAGCACATGCTTCACCAAAAGACAACATAACTAGCGTTACTATACGACAATGTAATCCGCTCCTTGTGAGCCATCAGTAGCAAGCCCTATTCTAACCTGAAGACAGCGGCAGAATTTCGCAACGCACCACAATACAAAAGGCTGTGTAAATTTACCAATAAGAAAAGAAGCTACTAAAACGCGATGCTCTGCCATTTTCATTTGTCCCTATCTCTACTACCTATTTTCATTACTAATTTTATTTTCCTACATCTGTCTCAGTCCTTCGTGTGGCCAGGTATGAAGACAGTCTCTCACAATAATTGTATACCTATTCCCACCTACCTAGCTGAGCGTAACCCCAATTTGTCTACCTCAACTAAAATAAGAAAATCAACATGTGTAATTACCAACCTGACTTAACGTACCGAATCAATTAATTTTATACTCAACCCACCATGTCATGGTATACGTTTTGCTTCTTAAATTTTTGTGATCTATGTTAGTATGTTATGCGTTATAATGCACTGATTCCGCAGTGTCCTTATAACTAATTCGTAAATGTGAAGTAATGCATTTAAGATAACATGAAAACAATTAATCCTCGTAATTGTGTTCACAGATTAAAAATAAGTGTTAAAAAATCACCTAACCAGCTTCCCTTATGCATAGCCCTGAAAAAATCTAAATTTGTCTGCTCTGATACTCCTATATATATATATCATGAAGACACACAATATCTGTTCCTGTTTTATAAAGAATATGTTTACTTATCTTTATTGATTCAAAACTCTTAACACCGTCAACGATTTAACGTCGTCTTCTGCACCCTGCATTTTTTTTGTCCAGCTATCTTAGTTCGTAAATTCCGTGTATTGCGATGTAATACGCCGTAATCGGCTACACAAAACAGACAAAGAGATAAACTCGACGTAGAACGTAAAATTAATAAAAATAAGTGTATTTCGGTTTTGAATCTCGTGGAGGTAAATGTATAATTGGCTGGCAGTCAGATTTTTAAAGAACCTCAAAAAATTTGAGTAAAGTATGTACACGTAACGTAATCCATATTCCTTTCAGTACATTGGTAATGCGGTATTCGACCCATTAAACTGCACAATCAGTAATAAAAAATAATTTGTCACTCATGTTTCTCCTATATATTTCGACCTCTACAAGGTCATCATCCGGGTAGTAGGCCTATATACAAAGGCACAAGAATACAACAAACTCAATAAAACATGTGCATGTGTGGAGTTAGTATTGTTAATTGTAATTACTAAAAATAGTTTAAATGGAAGATAAAATGTTGTTTAGAATTATAAAATTATTTGCTTATCGATTTATATTTAAAATATTTTTAGTAACTTTACGCGTAATTAAAATTATTATATCTTAAATCTACACGTGTACATCATTAACATAATTTGCTGTACTAGTGTTCCTTTTTGAATAACTCCCCGAGGATGACCTTGCACATTTCGAAACATGTAGGAGGAACGTAAATGACATAAGATTACTTATTATGAATTGTGCAATTTGTATATACTTACTTTAACATTACTTTCATGATTTGGTGTAGTGCTGTAATCATGCACATTACCTTCTGTAAAGATAATTCTTTATTCTGACATGATCAACATCGCCTTTAATGCTTAGATAAAGAAAGAAGAAATCGAACATGCAATTATCCACAACAACCTATATCAAAACATTGCAGCTCATTATCGTAACTTCAGTGTGGCTACAATTTTTCAGTCTAAAACCAGAATTCATATTTGAAGTTTCGCTCTTATCTTAATGAAAAGCGAGTTTCCAAGTTACAAAGAAGCGTCTTGCACAGCGCTCTTGAAGCATGATGCTAGTTAACGAAAGTTGCGCTGTACAAATTCTGATACCTTGTTAAGCAACCCATTACAACAGGTGTTATTGTAGATCCACTGTCTGTGTTAGTCTTGTGGTTGTCTCCCGAATGTAACATGCTAGGCCTTTCGACAAAGTGTCAGCTTACCAACGTGACCTCTAGGCCTGTTAAAGCGTATTTTGTCTTCTCAAGAAAGCTACATCAAAAGTGGTGAGTTAAAAAATTCCAATGAAAGACTGAACTTTAAAAGTGAAACTTTTAACACGCGTTTCTAAACACAGTGGTGGATACAAAAATAAATTTTCAAAGCCCACTGAATTTTAAAATTTTTATGCTGCACAAATTATTTAAAAATAAAATTATAAATGTTACACACTTAATATTCTGCTGATGGACGCCAACAGGATAATTCAACCTTAACACAGAATTCAGACACCCTAAAGCAGTGGTGCTGAACTGGCAGTACAACAAAGACGCTGTCAATTTCCGAGTCAGTAGCTGACAAATGAAATATTGATCTGGAACATTCATTGACGTACACTTGACAGTGTAAGAGTGGACTATTTAGAGAAATACTCTCCGTGGACCAATTTTCCATAACAAATCTCATGTGGGGTGGCTTGGGGTAAAACATGGATCTCGGCGGTAAGAATCCAGTGGCGCACGTAACAGTGCGACTCACCCTTATCATTTCTTTATGCTCCATTTAAATATTTTCCTCGCATCTACTCACTATTCCCGATGATCTGCTTCCTTCAGGCTCCCCCCATCAAAATCGTCTATACATCTCTCTCCCTTCTCATGCATGCCACACGCCATATACATTTCATCCCCTTGAATCCGATACCCCGTTTTGACTTGTTAAGTTTTTTAAATCATGGAGCCCCTCATTATGTGATATTTTGCACCTTCCTGTTGCCTCCTCCTTTCAGACCTAGACATATCCCTCGGCGCCTGACACTACAACTAGGCTCTTCCCTTAGTATAAGAGTCCAAATTGGGCTCAAACTTATTGGACACGCACCAGGTGATTCACTGTTAATGAAATTAGCGTGTCGATTGTCTGCCACAGAAATCTGCGTTGAAATGGGACGAACAATTCAGATGTTCGTTTGATGATTTCCAGTTAGCGTCCTTAGATAATTCCATTCACCGCGTTTTAGAAAGAGCTTCTGCGGTGCAGGTCCGAACTGAATAGCCACCGCACTTGACCACCACAAAGGTAGTGCCGTGCAACTTAACTAACCATAAATCTCGCTTTGATGTACGTGAAGTAAAACAAGGCTCCAGTGGTTAACCTGGCGTCATTCTGTAAAAAAATTCCCTCTTCTGTGACAAAAAGAACGTATCGTATACTGGATAAAGAGACTTTATGAAATTAAATTGTGGCTATTTGAATCCCCGGTAATTATAACGCTTCCATCGATTATCTTATGGGGCAAAAGAATCCGAATATTAGTTGAATTTGAGGGGAATCCACATACATAGAAACAAAATTAACATTTTTTTTTATTTTCGTCTCTAAAACAAACAATATTTTTATTTACACTTATTCACTGTCGTTATTAATTTTCGAAATTCAGAACGTGACGGACAGACTGATCAACCAAGTATAAATTTAGTCTATATGGTTACAGTGCCTGAGAACGCCACTCGAACTCCAGTTGACACGAACGCTCCAGACTTGACCATTTACGTTTACGTTCTCCGGGTGATGGCTTCATTGCAATTTACGGCCACCTAAGTGGTGCAACGGATCCTCGTACTGATGAATCAACAAACCAGAAAGCATTCAACTTTGTGATAACACCCCTTTTTCAGAGCTTCTGGACGCTTTGCAGTCTAAGACTTGCCAAATTTCACATATCGACAACCCATTCGAATGTTCCTTCACTAAATGCGGTTCTAAACCACTCATTTCTAGTCCACAATCTCCCAGCCTGCCTCCCTAACACAAGGTTCAACATTATCGTCCTGTGTACTCTTAGATTTCCCAAAGATATCTTGACTTCACAATCGTGGTGCACAAGCTGAACTCTCCAGGCGTGTCGTATCGCTCGCCGGTTTCATTCTCCTTGATTTCAGCGTCGCAGTAATACAGTATCTGGCCAATCAGAGCGGCTGCACCATCTCTGGCATGCAATGTATTTTGTTGCAGGAATACTGGAAGAGTGATTTTGAGCCCCACTCGGGGCATGGTTGCATATCTGCGTCTTGTCGTGTCCTTTTTTGAAGGTTAAGACCCTGCAAGGCACAATCCCTTGTGGACATATTCTTAAAAAGTGTCTGCAAACCAAGATCGAGAATCGCGGAAAGAGGAGGCGCTGCACAGTTTTGGCCTGTGACGCCACAAATAAAGATAAAATTATTAAAGTTTATAAATTATGAGCCGAAACGAACGGCCGCCCGGTCTAAGGCGTGGGTCTGCGGCCACACGCATGCTGGGATGGCGAGTTTGAATCCCGCCGGTAGAATGGATGTCTGTCTCTTGTGTGTATTTTGTGTTGACAGGTAGGAGTTTATATACTCGTCCAGAGGAGTCCTACCGAGTATGATGTGTCTGAGTCTTATCGTGAAACCTCGGTCATGAGGAGGCCTTGGCCAACTAGAGGCTGTTGAGCCTTGGGGACAAAAATTATGACGATCCTTTTTGTGAAATTTACGTTCCGGAACGTTCCTAGGTCAAAGAAATAATATGAATTTTTTGAAGTTAAAATTGCTTAGTACTAAAATCTGATACATACCACAGGACAAGGTACATTCTAAAACCATGTTTAGCAAGTGCCGGTATGAATCCATACCTCTATATTCACTGATTTGGGGGCCTCGAATTTTCAAAACGGTACTCCACGCGAGTACCATTTACCCATCATGCCTCATGTCAAACCTTTTCCCACTGAAGTTTCGGTCTTATGTTCCTCTTATAGACTGTAGTGTAATACGAAATCAGTAAACCACTCGCGCACGTGTACGGTACCTTACTTACTCACTTACTGCATGGTGCAGAGTCCTTCTTGAGAAGCTAACTGGTTTGCAGCTAGTCAAGAAATTCCCCGCATTTCACGGAACCCGAAGGTTCATTACCGCACTCACAAGCGTCCGCCAACTATCTCTATCCT
>Ga0123352_10010138_pt1 | contig 14782 bp, 11 predicted proteins | sample TergutLab28metaG_FD_89700 | JGI IMG/M metagenome (GOLD analysis project Ga0123352, IMG submission 89700) | Labiotermes labralis P1 segment gut microbial communities from Petit-Saut dam, French Guiana - Lab288 P1 | ecosystem: Host-associated > Arthropoda: Insects > Digestive system > Gut ... | reverse complement strand
TTGCATTTTGTATATTTATTCAATAAATATAGGTACTGAATATTTTAAACATGGTATATACTCTCCGTTTTTTTCTCTTCAAAATGCAGTTTGTTTCATAATTCTAACTTGTTTGGTTCGTGTATTATTCACATTTTATTTACAGGGTGTGCTAAAATTTAAAAAAAATAATTCCGGCGCCAAAAGTTTAAGTAATAAATACTCGTATTTATGTTCCAGGAGACTGTGATCGTGGGCGAGAATGGAATTTATCCTTTGTTTCTGTAGTTCTGTTTTGTGACAGCCAGACGCAGTTTGCCTCACGAGTGCTTATTGTCAGTCTGTGTCTGTTTTGTGTTTCACTCGCTTTTTCTTCGTGTACGTCTCGGTCAGTTTCTTTTGCATCAACACGTGGGTTTAACACTGCGGATTGATTCAGTCAATTTGGCCCATTGACGAAAATATCGAGGCTGGAAAGCACATACTGTGTACTGTATCACACTAAATTGCGTACGGCATTCTTTGCAGCTATTTAAGCTTACTTCAAAACGGAAATAGTAAGATGCTTTGCCACTTTGACCACAAATTCCACGTGGGCTGACCTGGGATCGAACCCAGACCACAGCCGTGGCAGTCCTGCTACTTGACCGTCTGGACCATGACCCAGCCTGAAGACTAATTGAATTCTGATAGTGTATAAAGATTCACTTCGTACCTCACCGAGAACACAGTGTGCTTCTGTGAGAACAGTCAGTGAAGGCTTTATAGGGAAAGAACTGCTGTTTGTTGCGGGAAAGTTATGTAACACGCCGGTACGGTGTGTGAGAAAAGTACAGAGATTTAAGCACTAAACCAGGCGATACCTACACTACTGTGCTTGAAAATGCTAATTAAAAACGAGGCCAACGAGAGAGAGGCTTTGGTCCCCCCAGCAAGGGGCGGACCGACTAAAAGCGTTTACAGCAAATCGGAAAGACTGACAGTTACGGAGTAAATTGGGCTTGTAGTGGAAGGGTTAATTTGTAGTCATCAAATAGTGCTACCGGGAAAGACAAAAAGATGTGCAACATAGTCGGACCCTGGGCCCTTTTCCAGATCGCCGTTACCCGGTAATTTGTACCGGCTTTCCTTCCCTCTTGTCGGCACTGTTTAAATAATGTGTCAGAAATGGTTTCTTTCAGTTCGCAGACACGTGTCACTTCGAAACAATTATGTCTGTTGCCTGTCGAAGTTCCTCTGACGAAACCGAAAACGCTGTGTCCTTAATGCTTTCTTTGATATCGTCTTAATTCAAGTATTGGATTTTACTTCAGTATTATCATTTAACACGGCGCAATGTAAAAGTCTCACGAATGAAGTTCCGGCGAACGAGGAGGCCACAAATGTATATGAATTGGGTAGGCGAATTGTTACGTGATATTTTGATCGGAGGCATCACGATGTGCTAGAAACGTAGTATAATGCTAAATAGTGTACGTCAGCACAACTGTTTTATTACACAAAGTAATTACATAGGCTACATGTTTCGACTCTTAATCAGTCATCTTCAGGCCTATTTTAATCGGTTAGTCACAAGATGCTACGCACACATTGGGATCCCAGCGTATTTACATAACGTAATATAATGCTAAACAGTTGTGCTGACGTACACTATTTAGCATTATATTACGTTGTGTGATATGGTCTGTAGCACTGTCTTGCCGGAAATAGCACAGGGCTTTCTCGTAACCGGACGGGTGTACAAAATGGTACGAGAATGTGCCCGGTAACCATAGTCGCACTCATAACACACCACATACCGAATTTAACATCACATAACCGACACTTAATGGGTTAATATGGGAAATCTGTGTGTCTGAAAATTTACGTATTCACTGAGACGAAACCAGGCTGATTACAGAAGTGTATGGGGTCTGTTTCTCTGTAATGTACCCCATGAACATACTACTTCACAGAGGTCAGAGGTTAGTCTTGCTTCGCTGCCTGTGTCGTAGAGCCTGCGAACCGTGATGTTTTCACGCGAGGTGTGAATTCGGCTGCAGACGATGCAGACGCTCGCTTGCCGTACGAGTGCAGTCTGTTCTTCTTGGACGCCCCCGATCTTCCTGTCTAGCACAGTTCTTCTCCAGCACGTATCCTCCACGTGTTATATTGTCCGAAATTGAACCTGTTGCTCGAAACCGTTTTACATAATTGTAAATTGTTGTCCTGTTTGGAAGCGACGTCAGGAAAAGAAATTTACGATGGCATTTTGTTGTAGAAACTGTGTTTTCCGTATGCACCATGTAGAAACACGTCGTGCTCCAGTGCAATCCGCAGTGTTCGCCGATACATCGTGATGTCTCCGGTAAGCAGAGGGAATGGGCTTGATGTATAACGCAAGCGACCCTGCGGTAAATGACTGGTGACTGTGGGCATTTAAAATAAAGGTTCGTCCCGACTGCTTCAACATGTGAAAACTGCTTAAAATGTTCAATTCCGTGCATTTTTCGTACTACAATGATATCTTGAATATACCAACCTAATGAACATATAGGGCCGGGATAGCTTAGTCGGTATAGCGACTTGGCTACGAGCTGGAGGTTCCGGAGATCGAATCCCGGGGGAGGCGAGATTACCCGCACCCGTCCTGACCGGCCCTGGGGTCCACCCAGCCTCCTATACAATAGGTACCGAGTCTTTCCCGGGGGTAAAACGGCCGGGGCGTGGTGTTGAACCTCCCCTATATAGCGCCAAGGTTAAAGAAAGAGCAGAGCTATACCTCTGCTCCACCTCTGGGCCTTCGTGGCCTGTTGTAGGGTGAATTTTACATTTACCTTTACCTTTAATGCATATATACAATAAGATCCGACGATTATTGCGTTATCCTCTGGGAGAACTTTATCGTGTGCTCAAAACTAATGTTGTTATGCTATATTGCTGCATTAGCTTTGAGCAATTTGCACTTAGTGTCCTTATCGTTGTTGATTGATTTTGCTTGTTGAGCACCAATTGACGTAAGAGTAGTTTTGAACCGTCGGTTAGGAATTATCACTATACACTGCGTAATAACCCGGAAGATCGCCAATGTGATTTACTTCGCGGCAGAAGCCTGAGATCACGAAGCAACTCACAAGTTTTCAAAATTGCTTCGGCATTCTATCTCGGCTATGCCAGGGAAGAGGTAAAAAGGGCATTTTGTCGCTTCAGATGTCTGCACGGGTTGAGTGGGCCTGATGTAAAGGGTTAAACTTCACGTGTCTTGCACGTAGATACGTTTGTGTAGTTATTCCATGATTTCGGCGTGTTATTATTTGAAGGCTTAGGTTTGCCAGCGGTGTGGGTAGTGACGTAGGACGACTAGTGTGTCCGACCTCAAAGGACAGGATAAGCAGTTACCATTCATGACGTTGGTTGAAATAATATTTATTTTATTTAACGACGCGTAGACTATATAGCGTCGAGTGATGGTATTGAACCAATTAACCACAAGTTTCATAGAGCAGTTCTTGAGAAGCCGACAGTTCCTTATCCAGCAAATAAATTCTACGCATTTTATGGTATAGGAAGGTTCATTCCCTTATTCACACGAGCCTGCCACTTTCCCCTGTCGTGAGCCAGATGAATCCAATTCACATCACGCCGTATTCTGTGTTGTGACGTCCTATAGTGTGGTGATTCTTGACGAAATTGCAGCAGGAATTCGCAACGAATTTGTGAGTAGAAGCGGTTACGGATTAGTTTGAGATATTATCCGAGAATTTGCTAGGAGAGACTGCGGAAAACAACGAAAAACTCACTCATGGTACATGGGCTGTGCACAGAAACTTTAAGGCTTTAGGTACTGAGTACGAGGCAATGATGGGGATGCTGCACTCCTGACCGCTGTACACGGGAAGTTACATTCTGTGCAAGAAGCTTTTACACGACCTGGATTGAAGGTGGTGTAGACTACAAAAACTTGCCTGCGCTGTTTGGCAAAAACACTTGATAAGTGGCTCCCTGTCACCACGGCATGGCGCATCCTGAGATTGCAGATACAGGAACGGCCTCCAGTATGGAGGGTAGCTGCGAATATATTATGTAGGCGATCGCTGACAAACGACAAGGGTTTGTCCTCCAGCTCGGAGGTTGGGCGAGCTGATTACAACTCTTCAAGTAAAATCTTACTATCGTACGAACCTTTACAGTTATTTGGTTTATAAAATAAAGAAGAAAGAGGTGAGCAGGACATGTAGCACGTATGGGGAAGAAAGAGGTACATAAAGGGTTTTGGTGGGGAAACCTGAGGGAAAGAAACTACTTCGAAGACCCGGACATAGATGGGAGGGTAATATTAAAATGGATCTTGAAGAAATGTGTTGGAGGGACCTAGACTGGATTTGTCTGGCTCTGGATAGGGACAGGTGGCGGGCTGTTGTGCATGTGGTAATGAAACGTCGGGTTCCGTAAATGCAGGTCATTTCTTCACTGGCTGAAGACCTGTTAGCTGCTCAAAAAGGACTCCGCTCCATGGGGTTAGTAAATTATTTTGGCGAAAACTGTTTTACCGCGATCATATGGCGCAGTGTGAGAACAGTCGCCCTTTTTTCAACACTGGTAAGGCTGTGCAGTTCTGTTGATATGGTAAGGCTGTGCGGTTCTGTTGATATGGTAAGCAGTGCTTTTCTATTGTGTTGGACTAGATTTTTCTTTTCTGTCAAGGGAACTTTGAGAGATGAACGATGTCAGCAAACAATAACACCTCGGTCTCCAATACAAAGATGACCTTGAAGTTCGATCTACCGTGGTCCACACCTGTGGACCGCGTGTGTACGTAGCTTCCTGCCCCCTCCCCCCCCCAATCTCCCCCACGTCGGTTGCCCGGTTTTATTCTGTTTCTACCTGCTTTTGTAGAGTACAGGATGATGCCAGATTTGACGTTTTCCCGACAGTGACCAGGAGACGGCATAGCTCAGTCAGTGTAGTGCGAGTAGAGGTTGTAGTTTCGGCATATCGCCTCACCCAACCTGCTGTCCAGTGGGTCTGAACCCTGCATGTTAGATCAGCCGGGTTGTGAACCTGATCACCCACCTCTGTTTGCTGCCCAAGTGAAGAACATGTGGAACTAGACCTCTCTTCCCCCTATACTACATGTCTAGGAGAGGAAAGTATTGAGGACAAATACTGAAGTACTGGTATCTGATTATGTGTTTGGATACAGAAGATCGCGCAAAAAAATGTTGCGGAAGGCAGAAGATAAATATGAGCGTGGAAAACTGGACTGTGGAATTGAAACAGGAACTGCGTAATATTGGATTGACATCGGTGTGGAGAAATCAGCAAGAACGTGATTTTACAGAACAGTGAAAGACTGGTGTAATGATAGTGAAAGACAAGATATTTTAGCAGCTAACACTACATCGAACAGTGAACTTCTGCTTGGATGGAATACCATGTATAGAATCACAAAGTGGAAAGAAATAAGTGGAAGAGCGTGGCTGCTAGAAGGAGTGTGGAAGTCGAAATACACATGAATATGTCCTTGATGTTTGGGTGATCAAGGAATCAAACATATTGCTGGATTAATAAAGTATATAAGTTTGTAGTCTAACACAGCTTTATTATATAAAAATATTTAATTAAAAGAACGCAACAGCTACAATGTTTCGGCTTACATGAAGCCATCTTCAGGCTGTAACTTAAAAGGGGTTTTCTGCACAATTGGCAACGCCTTAAAATTACGAGATCTCGTTTACATTTCTTGATTAATGTAAAATATCATAATATAACATGTAAAATATGAATATAAAATGTTAAATAGCTTAGGAAAATAGAGACGTAAAGTAGAAATTCGGATGATGATTGAATTCGTACATGTTGGCAGCCTTGTAGAGGTTATAAATGTTGCGATGTTACTTGAGATCCACTTCACTTAGAAGATGGGAAGTCTTTGTCGTGGGGCTCTTTTTATGGTGCATATAGAGCACTTTTTGTATATTGAGAGAAGTGTAGTATTATTTTCGCAGGCAATCTCTTAGATGAAATTGTGATGCAATCTGTAATTATGTAGCTTTTATATTATGCTTATATTATTATTATTATTATTATTATTATTATTATTATATTGCTGAATAGTTTGAAACTGGAAACTGGAGAGTGGAATTTCTAAATGAAAAATGGTTAATACGGATAAAGAGTTAGGCTGCAGGAAAATATTAAGATGCACTAATAAATATCAGGTAGTAAATTTAATCAGATATTTAGACAAAGTCAAGTATAAATGGTTTAATAATACAGAAGAAGTGTAAATATGAATCGTCAGTGTCAAATGGCAATGGGCTATCACCGTGACGACCTTGTGTTAATCGGTAGCTGTTATCATATCCGTCATGTCGTGGCTCGTCATGAAGCATAGGAATAGCTTTATCATTTGTTTCATGGTCACCGAGTTGTTTTATATTTGGGCGCTGATTTAAACTGGTTCATCCTGTACAGTGTAAGTTTGTGCCCCTGGCTATTCAAGCACTGCCAAGGTCTCGCCAGTGTTGGGCCCAGGCCAGATCGGTCTGCTGTTTCCACACATGAATTTCAGTGAAGAGGCTTGAACTTCTGTTCACTTCGTATCGAAGATGTAATGTGCATTGTTATGTCACCAGAAGCAAGCCTTAGAGAGTGCAGAGCGGCCACACAAGTACTGTGCAAATCTAAATGGTGTGAGAAAGATTAAAATCTTTTGATCTTGTTAAGATGGAGGATGAAGATTACCAAAAGTGATCTTGTGTAAACGTAGGGGAAGAAGAAGGAAGACAGAGTGAGATGTATCAAGATTTTACATGGACGAAACAGGCTTTAGGTTTCAGCTTTTGAACTTGAAGAATCAACCATTTTAGTTTTTAAAATGTCTGTCTTTTGGGATGTGATTTGTGACATGGTACTTGTGTGCAGCAGTTTTGGAGGAACATTGAAGATGTAGGCAGCAGATCCTACTGAAACCTGTACCAGAATGCAGTGCGTCATATCCACCATTGTTTGAACCTCAAATCATATCTTTCTTTCCATTTTCGAGACATGCGCCGATTTGCAGATCTGCATCTTCACAATCATCATTGTAATGAGTTTTATTCTGCAAAATTTCAGGGTAGCATCTCTGGCCGATGGCGGTTTCAGTATACGGTGTCCTACTTCAGGCGGTGACGTTAGACTGTGTCATACTGCAGGCTTTTACGTTAGACCGTGTCATTCTGCAGGCAGTTACGATAGACCGTGCCATACTGCAGGCGGTTACGATAGACCATGTCATTCTGCAGGCAGTTACGACAGACCGTGCCATACTCCAGTCGGTTACGATAGACCGTTTCATACTTCAGGCAGTGACGCTAGCCCGAGTCATACTGCAGGCCGTGACGCTAGACCGGGTCATACAGCAGGCGGTTACTTTAGACCGTGTCATTCTGCAGGTAGTTACGATAGACCGTGTCATACTTCAGGCGGTGACGCTAGACCGGGTCATACTGCAGGCCGTGACGCTAGACCGGGTCATATTGCAGGCGATTACATTAGACCGTGTCATTCTGCAGGCAGTTACGATAGACCGTGTCATACTGCAGGCGGTTACGATAGACCTAGTCATGCTGCAGGCGGTTACGATAGACCGTGTCATACTGCGGGCGGTTACGATAGACCGTGTCATACTGCAGGCGGTTACTTTAGACCGTATCATACTGCAGGTGGTGACACCAGACGGTGTCATACTGCAGGCGGTTACGATAGCCTCTGTCATAGTTCTGGCGGTTACGGACCAGCTTCTAACCACGGTAGCCTTGGTTCTCTCCAGCGTAGCCCATTTGGTTTTTGTTGTCGACATAGTGGCACTGGGACGCTTTTTCCCCAGAGAACTTCCGTTGTACCCAGTCACCTGTCATTCCATCAGTGCTGCACATTCATCTATCAGTCGCATGATGGACTGTGGACCCGTTAAATTCCACAGTGCCACAGAGTAGTAGTTTCACCTTACCACACGTGAATAAAGAAAACGCTGACATTCTGTGGGATAGCCTGGCCTGTGAATGCATCTGTCCATCCCACACAGAGAAATGGCTCCGAGTTGGTGACCCTGGATTGATCACCAGCAGCTAACATGAGTTCACCAGCTGCTGGTAGACACCGCTGACATTGGGCAGCAGGCAGGTGCTTTCTTTCCATCACTGGGGCGAAGCACGTGCAGCTGTTGAGAGCCGCAAGGAACCCAGCATCTGGGCATCAGTGTTTCTTTAGTAAGGCTTGAGTTCAGAAGAGATTTCACAGTATATAATTCAGATTGAGGGAAGGTTCACATAGGGCGAAATTTTAATTCGCACGGCCTGATAATCGTTTCGGAATTTCTTCATACCTGTGAAGCCAGTGTCGAGATAAATCCCATAACTTAGCTGCCAGAATACGTAAGAGCCAAATTGTGGTAATAAATTTTTACCCAATGCTCTCTGGTACATGAACGAGCACTGCTTTGTTTGACGGCCCCCGCCCTTCACCCGTTCGTCCTTATGCTAAACGTATCATTAAAATGAAGAAGTGTAAGTAGCTTTGGTGGAAGGATGCTAACAAGGGAAGCCATAGTCCTCGAAGTTAAACCTATTCCAGTGCCACTGTCCACCACAGATCTCGCCTGTGCGGTGAGCGGCCTGAGCCATGGCACAGACCGAAGCCACGAGCTCACCCAAATAATATTTAAATATTCCCTTCCTTCTTCCACAGTTAACAGTCTTCATTATAACGGCCAGTTATTGAACGCTTTGTGGGTAAATAATTGCTGTTTGTTGGCAGAATGGTACCAACAGTATAAATGAACCGTGTGGACAGAATGCAAAGTCGTATATTAAACCAGATGGTACGTAGTCGCCGCTGTGCGTTGCAGTCTCGTTTCGAGACTTAGGGTATGGAGACACATACATGGGCTATCCGGAAAGTATCCGTCCATTTTGAATATCTCGAGAACCGTTTGCATGTCCTTTATGCAACTTGGCAGCCAGTCAGAGGAAACCTTACTGCGCATCCGTGAACAGTCACTGTCCCGTGGGGCTAGTCAGTCGGCAGTGAGACGTCGTTGACTGAGCTTGTGTACTGTGTGACTGTCGCATTCACAATGCCCGATCGAGCATATCAACTTCATCACGACAATGCGCCTGCCCATTCTACAGGCAGGCTTTTTTTTTTTTGTTGCAAAGCATCACATCACCCAGGTCTGTCAGCCCCTCTACAGCCCAGATTTTCCTCCGTGCGACTTCTGGCTTTTCCCATAGCTAAAATCGCCACTGAAAGTGAGGTGATTTGTGAATGCGAGGTCAAACAGTACGCAAGCTCAGTCAACGGCGTCTCACTGGCGACTGACTAGCCCCACGAGAGAGTGACTGTTCACGGATGCGCAGTAAGGTCTCCTCTGACTGGCTGCGAAGTTAAATCAAGGCCACGCGGCCGGTTCTCAAGATATTCAAAATGGCTGGATACTTTCGGGACTGCCCTCTTACGCTAGGTCCAGAAGCACACACATAACGCATTACAAGGTGTCACAACTGAGATCGCACTAAGAATCTCCACCGCAGTCAAACCCCCAGATATTGTAACGCGTTTAGATGAGACATGATTACAGGTTTAATAGTTAGGCCACTAGAGAATTTTATGAGTCGTGCTGCATATATGTGAACCTGCAGTTAGCTGCGCTGATTTCATTTCATATTAATTTATGATACATTCGAACCCGGTTTTAGCGACATCGGCTTATGCGACACCTCGTATATAACGTTAGATGTTTTGTGGTGCCAGTTTATTTCTTACTCTTTAACAAAGTTTTATATTTCTCGGTTAGAAACGTGATAGAGTGATTTTCAAACGAGACTTAACCACAGGACTTAATGCATTAATTTAACAAAATTGACATTTTTGTTGTTGTGATTTTAGGGCCTTGGTTGAATTAAATTAGTATTGGTGCCAGTGTTGTCGTGCACTTTATTAGGAATATAATAAAAATAGTAACAAAGAATTGTACGTAACATATAATTTACTTCAGGTCATTGCAACAATTGCACTATCGTATATTTATACCATTTCACACTGTATAATACCACATTTTCGGCCATAATTATCCTTTTTTCGGGGAGAAATTCCTATTTTGATAGAGAAACATCCATCGTCAATTGTGCTCAATAAATAATTACAATATCACGTGGCTGCGACAAAGTAAATGTGAAGTTTGTACATGCATACATTTTTTGCTGCAAAGTAAGTGAATGAGACACCACAATGCATAAAAAAAACATTTAATAAGAACCGTATAATAACAGTCTATATTGTTAACCTGAACTTAGCACCCGTTTACAAGCATTACTTGTTCAAAATACATGTAAATTTGATTACAGATACTCCTAACCATTTATGGGCTTGAGTGACGTATTTGTATCTTTGGGGTAACAACTCGAATTTGTAAAGGCTTGAAGTAAGCACTCGCGAAAAGCGTAGTTTCATTGTGCGCGTTTTCCTAAGTCATCGGCCGCACATAACCCATTGATAATATTGTATTCTGTAATTGAAAATTACGCATTCTTTAAAATTCATTTCAGTCACAGTTCCGGTAACATTACTGGGACTTCCGTCCTATAAGATCTATAAATTCTGTTGCTGGAGGAGTGAAAGGCATAGAAAACTGAAACGAAATGTTCACTCACCTTCGAATAATATGAAATTGTAAATGGTGCAATATTGTGAGAAATATTATCTGTACCATTCGACTAAAGATTGCAGACGTTGATCTGAAGTGAGGACAGACGATGTGACGTCACAGAATCCGGACAGTCCTAATACTTTAAGAGCAGAAACACGGCCCACAGAATGCAATGGGAAATTTTAAAGAGGTTCATGAGAAATTGTGTTTAAACTTTGAACTGTGGGATAATCAAATAATATTACATTAAGTAAAATTAATCACATGATTATAAAAGTAATATAACGCAATAAGCGCACTATAGCAGAATGCACACACATTGTTACACTGGAAATGTTAAATAGAAAATACAGATAATTATGCTCTAAAGGAATTGAAAGTTTTGCGATTTTATTTCTGTTCTTGCAAAAATAAGTAATTTCAGATGCAGTAATGTTCTTAAGTATATTGTTATAAAGTAATTCCCTGTTGAGGATCGGTCACAAGGCGAGGCACTTAGCGTCTTACTGTAAAACAAAGAATTCTTTATCCCAAAGAAGAGAGATTTTGACGGGAGTGAAATGTTATTTAAAGTTATATTGAAAACACAAGGCGATAGTCTGGTTTGGAACGTAAATAATTTTACGATTTGGATGAAGCAGTTACTCTCTTTTGGAACAAGGGCGGTAGTCGTTCGTGTGAGGTATTTGGGCACGTGGAGAAGCTATGAAATGCAGCTGAGGAATAACCTGCAAAAATGTGTTAAAATATTCTGAAATGTTCTGAGGACCGCTGGACATTTATTGCTGCTCGCGGAACTCACGTTTGACAGACGTCTTAAGCAGACATCGTCGGATATTGCTATTGCCTTGCGTCACGGAGTTTGTTGACATTGTTGACAGTTATCCTGAACTCAACTGACAAACAGGCTGCTGCTCAGACGTCAGCATGGACATAGTAAAAGGTGAAGGTAAAGTTCACCCTAGAACAGGCCACGAAGGCCAATAGGGGGAGTAGAGGAATAGCTGTACTCTTTCTTTTACCTCGGCGCTAGATGGTGTGGGTGGTCAAAGCCACGCCCCGGCCGCTTTACCCCCGAGAAGGACCCGGTACCCATTGTATAGGAGGCTGGGTGGGACCCAGGATCGGTCTGGACGGGTGCGAAAAATCTCGCCCGCCACCGGGATTCGATCCCCGGACCATCTAGCCCGTAGCAAGTCGCTATACCCGCTGAGCTACCCTGGCCCTTAGCATGGACGGGGATCCAGTGCATTTTTTTCCCCTAGCACAAGTAGTCAGATGCAGGTAAGCACGAATTGTTTAGAGGTTTAGAATGAATTGTGAGGTTCTGTACGTTAGTGGTTTGGAGAGTATTACATTTTCTAAATTTCCTACTCCGTTGACCGTGCCTATTTTGAGAAATAAAAGTATCTGCAATATTTGTTTATACTGTAATCGATATAAACATACTTCAGTCAAATACATGTGAATATCGCGATGTTGTGTAAATGTAAATGTAACTGTGTACAGCCGAATAGCTACAAGCCTGCCTCACGTTATTAAACTGCCTTGTTTATGAACAGCATCACATAGGCCCATATCATGTAGCCTATTTTGTCCTGCTGTGTATGTTGTGTACGAATGTTTTGATTAACAACCTATCGAGACGTAATCTAGAACATGGTGTTCCAAGTGTCAGTATATTCCTAAATAATAAAGTAACAACCAGGCGGTTTAAGCTTTGTTACTTACTTACATACTTATTACTTACTTACTTACTTACTTACTCCATGGAGCAGAGTATTTCTTGAGCAGCTAACCGGTTCTCAGCTAGTCAAGAAATTCCCCTCATTTTATGGAACCCCAAGGTTCAGTACCGCATTCACAACAGCCCGTCACCTGTCCCTATCCTGAGCCAGATAGATCCAATTCATGCGTCCACAACCCACTTCCTGAAGATCCATGTTAATATTATCCTCCCATCTACGCCTCGGTTTCCGAAGTGGTCTCTTTCCCTCAGGTTTCCCCACCAAAACCCTGTATACACCTCTCCTCTCCCCATACATGCTACATGCCCCGCCCATCTCAATCTTCTCGATTTTTATGGCCCGAACAATATTGGGTGAGGAGTAGAGATCATTAAGCTCCTCATTATGTAGTTTTCTCCACTCCCCTATTACCTTGTCTCTCTTAGGCCCAAGTATTCTGCTTAGCACCCTATTCTCAAGCACGTTCCTCCCTCAATGTGCGCGACCAAGTTTCACACCCATACGAAGCAACAGGAAAAATTATAGTTTTGTATATCTTTATCTTTAAATTTTTGGCTAGGAATTAAGCGTTGTTTGGGGCACGAAATCAGCGTGAAACTTTAACCGTGTACGCCAGAGACAAACTGTCCGACGTTCTCTCATTTATTTTGAACACTTTAGCGCCGGACAAGCCTGGCGTTTGCCTGCCCAAAGTATGAATACCGTACGAAATTTATGCCTCTGAAAAAGTTTCACTTCTGTGCATGGAAAAATTATGCGTTACCTATTTATTACTTCAATAACACAGGACACTGAAGTTAAATTTTAATTCTGATTCGTTCTTTGATATTTTGTGAATTGCCTTTTTGTAACTTCAGGACAACTGTTGAATGGCAATTTTACGATTCCATTCTTTGTAGGACTGGACGACACTAACTATAATCAGCGTATTTCCAATGCTGATATGGTGAAATGTCAAGGGATGGTCTGAAATCCAAGGATATTTCTTTTGCTACTCTGTATCAATGAATTAAATGCAGTCTGGCAAGCATTTGCCTTCGCCGATGCTAGTAACTCCAAGCTACTGGCATTATTAAAAAGTCTTTGGGTTTCGTATACACTAATGTATGTTACCGCGACGCTATGAAATCCAGTTGTTCAAGACGTAGCTTTTTTCTGGATTAACCTTTTGGCGCCGGAATTATTTTTTTAATTTTAGCACACCTGTATATGAAATGTGAATAATACATGAACCAAATACGTTAGAATTATGAAACAAACTGCATTTTGAAGAGAAAGAAACGGAGAGTATATACCATGTTTAAAATGTTCAGTACCTGTATTTGTTGAATAAATATATAAAAAGCAACTTCAGAGGTTAGCGGTGCGGTACGACCACTATCCATTAGGCGTCAGAAGGTTAAAGAAAATGGTTCGGTAACGTGCATAATGGCGTAACGTTCAAAATCAGTTCAATACAGTAGAGAAAGCATCGCATTTAAACGTAGAATGAGGGACCTTTCGACACATTAACCATTAACAACACGGAATAAGAACCCGGATATTTATATCGTGTATTACGAGGAACTATCCTGCACTGGAACTGGCGTACTGCACAGACTGAGGAACTATCCCGCACTGGAACTGGCGTACTGCACAGACTGGGGAACTATCTGCGCTGGAAATGGCGTACTTCACAGACTGAGGAACTGTGCTGCACTGGAACTGGCGTACTGCACAGACTAAGGAACTATCCTGCACTGGAACTGGCGTACTTACAGATTGAGGGCTCTAATAGAGTTCAGAAGTGGAATGAGAAGTTGTTGGTCACTTTGACAACATATTGCGGCATCAAAATAACTTCCTGACTTCAGCCGACAAATGAAATGGGGAAACGTTGAATGCATGAAGTTGGTATTAAAAAAGAATGAACTCAGTTCAAATGTAGAAAATCGCGACATCACTTGCTGCATAAAATGAGAAAAACAGTTCTCCCTCAGAACCAAGCAGCCTGATTATTCTGTACAGTAAATAGCTGACCTCGAAGTTTCCGTTCAGTAAGAAGCAGCATCTTTGAAAAAGTCTTACCAGAATAAATATGTAGGGGAAAAAACATGATGACTAGTTCTACAGTTAATTGTTTTTCCGCACACAATGTAGTTATTTCATACAGTAATGCGGCAACTTCACTTATAGGAGCGAATGACCCAAAACTATTACAACGTGCAACGAGGTAATTTTTTGCACTTTTCAACTAGTTATTCCATTAAAAAAAACTAAACTCTGTGACCTTAGTCCGCACGCGAACTATACCGACAGAGCGGCCGCCGCCGGTCGGCGAAGTTAGTGCCAACTTTTGCGGATAGAGGGGTGTCACGTGGTCAGCGCAACGGGTCCCCACAGC
>Ga0123352_10010136_pt1 | contig 14783 bp, 7 predicted proteins | sample TergutLab28metaG_FD_89700 | JGI IMG/M metagenome (GOLD analysis project Ga0123352, IMG submission 89700) | Labiotermes labralis P1 segment gut microbial communities from Petit-Saut dam, French Guiana - Lab288 P1 | ecosystem: Host-associated > Arthropoda: Insects > Digestive system > Gut ... | reverse complement strand
CTTACTTACTCCAAGGTGCAGAGTCCTTCTTGAGAAGCTAACTGGTTTGCAGCTAGTCAAGAAATTCCCCGCATTTCACGGAACCTGAAGGTTCATTACCGCACTCACAAGCGTCCGCCACCTATCTCTATCCTTTGCCCGCCCAATCCAGTCCATATACCCACATCCCACCTCCTGGAGATCCATTCTAATATTATCCACCCATCTATGCCTAGGCCTCTCCAGTGGTCTCTTTCCCTCCGGCTTCCCCACCAAGACCCTATACATCCCCATCTCCTCACCCACATGCGCCACATGCCCAGCCCATCTCAATCTTCTCGATTTTATCACCCGCACAATATTGGGTGAGGAGTACAAATCATTTAGCTCCTCGTTATGCAATCTCCTCCATTCCCGTTACCTCGTCCCTCCTAGGTCCAAATATTCTCCTCAACACCATGTTCTCAGACGTCCTCAGCTTCCTTTCCTCTCACAATGTTAGCGACCAAGCTTCACACCCATACAAAATATATTATTAAGATAAAATTCAGATTTGATATTTTAACTACTATTTGTAATATGAGATCTTGTAACTTCCAAAGTACCAGCAATTGTACATAAAACCACTCTGAAGACTAGCCTGAAGATGGCTCTGTATATGAGCCAAAACATGTAGCTAGAAATACAACTAACATTTCTAATAAACTGAGAGTTGTGTATGACTATATACTTATATAATTTCATAATTTTACACTACATACAGTATGGGTATGTTTACAAAATTTTAACATCTCACACTGTAAAGTATATATGACAATATATCAGAGTCACAAAGGGTTAAAGAAATAATGTTACACTGCAGCATCTTATATCTGACACCATATATCAGAACAATACTTACCAACCAGGGCTGTAATATTTGACAAATTAGATTAAAATTTAAGCATGCTGGAAAACGGTTCAAGCACATAAATGTTATATAATTCAACAAAATAATCACAAGTATTACTGCAGGGCTCCAAAAATGAGTCAACAACTCTCAAATTTAAAAGCAGCAAGAACATAAAAGATTTCTGGGCCTAGCTCCTTCAACACAAGAAATGTGAAAATTAGCAAAAAATATTCATTCACTATAAAGCACAATTTATTCCTATTACTGTATTTTAAATTTTAAAAAACACAATATGAACTATGGCAAACATATTTCACTGGATATTGGGATGCTCTGAAACAGTGAACTGTTATCTACAAACAAGAACAAACAAACAAAAAAATGAAAAAGAAAGGGGTAGCACATGAATCTCACACAAATCAGAGGCCAAATGTCACTGGCTATAACAGAGTCAACAGAAACATGGCTTTAAGAACAACCACAAAACAAGAAAATAATGTCATCACTTTGTAATTAATAATTTATTATTTACAGTACACTAACAGTGCAACTATGCAACTGATGTTATTGTACAAGGTCTTTCCTGGGCCATGGCAGTTACTCAACTGCAACTGAACATGTTATTAAACATGCATCTGTTGGTTCATTTTATAACAATTAAAGGAATAATTCATTTTTTATAAAACTAACAACTTGCATACACAAATATGTATACATTACACCAGTCCACTCCTACATGTTTTGGTGATTGAGCACTATCATCAGTGAGCCACACCAACATTCAAAACCTAGTGAATTATGATACAATTTGTAGTGTTAAAATACCTAGTATCATTATAAAATCACAGTGTTGTTACAATATACAGATATAAAAGTACAGAAAGATATGGTGTTTATGGTATACTTTATATTAAAACAATATGTTTCATAGTGCCACAGTGGTTGTATAAACCAAGGTTCAAATAAAGTTAAACAAGGAAAAAAAAACCCATCAACAGAGTAAAAAAAAAAAATTGTGTACCATGAGTGCAAATTGAAGCTAACAATACTTTGTGCCCACTTTTCCACAACTATGACGATAAAACTTTGATGATCTGATAGCATGGTACTTCAAATACATGTTGTATATCAGCCTATATTAAACTATTTTGTTCAATATCTTTAATGTTTTATTCCTTCAAACCATGCTTTACAAGCATTCTACACTGTTTACATTCTTATATTCTTTGACATGACATGTAATATTTTTATTGTAAACGTTGAGACCTCTTAACTTAATTATCATCATCATCATTGGCACAACAGCCCCTTTTGAGCCAAGGCCTTCTTCAGAAGCTTCTGCCACCTGTCCCTATTCCTTGCAGCATTCCTCCAATTTCTCTCCCCCAACTTCCTGGCATGTTCCATCACACCATCTTCCCATCTCAGTTTCAGCCTGCCCCTTTGTCTTCTTCCTTCTACCAATGCAACGAGAACTCTTCTTGTACGGCTCTGTTCCTCCATACAAATAACATGTCCTGCCCATTTTAATCGATTAATTTTAATGTATGTTACTATATCACTTTCCTTATACAATGTATATAACTCATTGTTGTATTTTATTCTCCATTCTCATTTGTAGGTCCAAAAATAGCTCTCAAAATTTTCCTTTCAAAACTCCTAAAATAGCTTCATCAGATTTTGATAATACCCATGTTTCAGAACCATATGCCCTCCAACTTAATTCTTTTTCTTTTGTTGGCGTTACAACCCACTATGGGTTTTAGCCTTCTCAGTGATTTTCTTCCATTCTGTCCTTTCTCCACCCTCTTATTCCCATTGTCTGGATATCTTCCTCAACGTCTTCAATCCCTCTTTTCCTTGGTCTTCCTCTGATTCTCCTACCTATTGGCTTCCATTCTAGTATTCTTCTAGGCATTCTCATTCCATCCATCCGCGTCACATGTCCTAGTCACGCTATTCTTCTGCTTTTTATGAATCTTACTATGTCTGCATTTCCTATGACTTCGTTCAGTTCATGGTTCTTACTGATTCTCCAGAATCCATTTTCATCTTGTATTGGGCCAAAGATTTTCCTTAGTATTTTCTGCTCAAATATTCTTAGTTGTTGTTCATTTCGACTTCTTAACGTCCAGGCCTCACATCCGTATGTTACTACAGGTCTTATTAAGGTTTTATATATTTTTAGTTTTAAGCTTCTATTTAATGCTCTTGATTCCTCTAACTTAATTCCAGACATAAAAAAAAAAACTTTTTGCATCTTGTAGTTCCCGCCTGATGATGGCTATCCTTTTACAGCCCTGTTCTTGATGTATATGTGCCACGTTGACTATTAAACATTTAATGTATCTTTTCTAGTCCCAAACTTTTATCAAATTTTCGACAACACACACGCTGAAACATGCTGCTGTCCAAGCACTGTTTGTGTGATTTGGATATGTAGCATAATGCCATGTGTGTGGCACATAATTTCCACTACAGCGATACCTCGGCTAACGAGTGACACTGCTAATAAATTTTTTGGCTAACAAAGATTTTTTTCGTTGTTTTTCGGACTCAGCTAACGAATATGGATTCAGCTAACGAATGTTTGAGTGGATGCGCACGCTAACATAAAGCAGCAAACATGAATGTTCGGGCCATTCCAGGGGCTTATCTTTTCCGTCTGTATGTGTGTTAAGGCTAACGAAGATTTCGGCTAACGAATGTGATTCCAGAACGAATTATCTTCATTAGCCAAGGTATCACTGTATTTGATGAACTGTTGCATGCTGCTCAACGGCATACAAACAACTACCGTGTACAATCCGCTACTGATCTTGTCCCTGTGTTGTGCTGAGAATTGGTGTATGATGTCACAGATAAGTTACTATTAGTCATCCCCTGTACATTACACTAATATACAAGAACACAACACAGGGACACCATCCATAGCAGATCATATACAACTGATATTCATGTGTCACTAAACAATGTGAAATAATTCATTAATTAAACAGCTGCAATGTTACACTATGCGAACCCCATAGTCCTTCCTATCTGCACCATAGGAACAGGACCTGGATGGCAGCATGTTTCAACATGCTTGTTATAAAAAATATGATTAGCATTAGAACAGATGCTAATGGGGCACTATGAAACGTACAATATTGTATTAATACTGAGTAAACTATCAACACCATATCTTTGCATTTTTATATCTGTGTATATTAACATGGCTGTAATTTCATGATGATACTCGGTCAGGGCTGGCAGACTTTTTGAGGGCACATGCCCAAACTGTCTATAAATTTTGAAAAAATTCTTTCAGTGGCCCATGGGAATTCTGAAGAGGAAAATAAGGTCTTGGGAGTCTCCCACAATTATTATTAATTACTGCATTATAATCATTATTATTATTCATGCATATTATAATGAATGCATATAATTATATTTCTCACAAAGTCCTCCTCAAGAAATGCAAAAAGGAAGAACATGTGAAAATAACTGGGGCTGCTACTACTTCCTGTTTGAAAAAAAGATTTTAAGACTTTTGTCCAGCATCATGTATTCACCCAGTCACCATCATGTCAGGGCCCCAGTGATAAATAACCAGTCAACACTTTGCCCCACTCCCAATTTGTGTAACAATGTTTCACTCATAGTGTTATTTGGTACCAACAGTAATTCTAATACAATCTCTATGCAGTCAGGTACGTGTGTATATACATATTCTTCACAATAAAGAGAGGCTGATCAGGTAAAAAATAAAAATAAAAAAATTGGGACAGTACTGAATGCCGCATGCCAAGGAAATCTTTCTGTGTGCCATTTTGGGCAAGTATGCCATAGGTTTGCCAGTCTTGTACTAGGTATTTTAACACTACAAATGGCATACTTCACTAGCTGTTAAATATTTGTGTGACAGACTGATGATGGCGGTCAGCCATAAAAACATGTATGAGTGGGCTGATATCATGTGTAAGTATTTTTATGTGCAAGTTGTTGGTTTCCCAAAAAAATAAATTATATCTCATTACATGGTATGAACGATGTTAAAATAATTAACACATAGTCTGCGAATAACTTACATCAAATAAATATACCAACATTAATATTCACCAACAATTTTACTGCTGTAAATATGGTGAATCAGTTAAATATTAAATGAATTTTACAGTCCCATCATCACTCTTCTGCATTTGTGCAACAAAATTAAGAGGGAGTACTCCTTGGTAAAAGAAATAATTAAAAAGCTCATAACAACATGAGTCCCAAAAACTTTCACTTGTGAAATACAACCACATAAAAGTCTGTGAATGGGTTACCACAATGTAAATCAATACATGCGAACAATTCATCAGAATCACAATAAACATGTTTCCAGTCTCACTGGCCCATCATCAGGGAGTGCAGAGTTGCATAAAACAATTGTTTAACCTTTTATCATTTCCAGTATGTAGCAGAACTGTTGTACATTTGTCAATAAGTAATATATAGTAGATGGATATGTGCACAGTAACTGGAGCAACAGGCTGCTTCAAATACTTTGCACAAATCCATCTACCAATTAATGCATCACAACACCCAGACATATTCTCTCAAGCTGCTAAGACATTTTGCATGACAAGTATCCTCAACGATAAATAGCACATAATTGTTGTTGCATGGCTTCCTGGATCACTACATCTAAATCCAACTTTCTGGGAGCTGTTTGCAAGGCACCAGTAAACTGTCAAAAGCCAAAAATGCCAGGATTGCAAACCATCCTATTCACTGTACATTTAAGTACATCTGGCAATGATCCAGTCATTATGTGAACAGTATGTTCAAGCAATCAAAGGCATAAAGATTACTGTTTCTTGGACAAGACAATATTCTGGTATCTTCCTATCAGAATACAAGGCATCACATTTCACAAGATGATGATCTTCACAGTCACTACCATAAAAAATTAAAAACCCCCAGAGAACTCTCTCCAGCTTTTATTGCAAAGTAATCACAACAGCAGACTGCACCAAGCTCCTGTTAGTAAACAATGATGGGACTAAAATATCCCCCCCTTGGGTGCTGGTCTCCAAATACCTACAAACATTTATGTGAGTTTATCTAACATAAAGTTTTGGATCAATGTTCAGAGTATCTCTCATTAACAATGCCATACAATCATACAACAAATTCCATCATGGAGGCAGGTACACAATTTCCTGAAATTTGATTTTTAACAACATTCCACAAGGATAGCTACAGTTAGTTTTAAAGTACACATAAAAAAGTAGAATAGGTATTGGTCAAATTCCTGCCTGAAACACTGTACTACTCACAAATGTACCTAAAAAATATTTATTTAATAAATTGATTGACAAATTATAAAACTCACGCTACTATTACACAGGTAAGAAAATGTGTCAGCTTTCTCATTTAAAAAAAAAACTATGCCCTTTGTCTATGAAATTCTGACTGGCAATATAGAGGGAGACCATTACACAATTCGGTGAGCCACCCAGGCTGCCTGGACAGCTCATTGACTTGTGTTATCTCTCTACTTAAATCTCATTGTATGTGTACATCAAACACTTTTGCACCAATTACTCACACAATAAAATGCACACCATTATTACAAGGGTAATAGCAAGCATCTGCTTTATCTTTCCAACAAGCAATGTCCTAGGTACGTGAAATAATAAATGGAAACAAACACACTGTGTCTTTTCTTTCACAAAAACGTTTTTGCCGGTAAAGGAACAAACGGGGGAACACAGTATGCACCGGTAGCAGTGCTACCTTTGACGATGCCGGTACGCAACAGTCGTTTGTCGGTATTTATACGGGCACGTGTAAGCTGAGAAACACATCAAGCACTCTTGCCTCATTTACTCATATAAGAAATTGCTCGTTCAGTATGACACACACAAACGCAAAAGGTGCAACCCTAACCAGCAGCACTTGACACTTGTTTATTTATAGGCGACAGTTCTATGAAAATTTCAGCAACGCTTGGCGACTCAGCCTTGGATTTGCACCAAGATAGGGACATCGAACGGCACAAATGCGACGGCAAAAACGAAATCCGTATGCCATACATCTGAGAACGAAAATGTTGCTCGTCTAGATTCATACCACTCAAGTATTATGATTAACCACATTACATAAAGCACTGTTGTTTATGTAAGCTTATGTCACTCGATCTGCATCTGTCAATAACCGCGCTTACGCCGGTAGTTGGATATAATGCGAATTCGAATGTCCTCCAGCCAATGCCGCGTGTCAGCCTTCAGTTCGCGCATTTTCACACGTATTTCTTCACGCATCAAATTGAAACACATCGCGATAAGACCCATTCCTAACAGCAAGTAAACAAAATTGATGACCAGTTTTGTCTGACTGCCACTATTGAGCGCCTCAAGGATGTTTGCACCAGGGACGAAGTCGCCAATCCCGATTTTACAAAGACTAGTCACACAGAAGTAAGTGCTATCAAGGTATTCCCACCCTTCCCACTCCGCGAACATGATAGTTCCCGTCAGCACATAGCCACCCATAACCCAAAGACACGCTGTGGAGGGAACAATTATGCGTGGGGCTGGGGTTGGGGGCAGATTACTGTCAGAGTAATTTTCCCCTATACCTTCCTCACTACACTCGTACAAGCGCCTGTATAACCAGCGGAACGATGAAGCTAGAACCTTCCCAATATTCATGAAGTACAACACATACAGCGGAATTCCAAAAACTGCATACAGCACAGTGAGGCCCTTCCCCAGCGATGTTTTTGGCACGATATTCCCGTAGCCAATCATGGTGAATACAGCCAAACAGAACATCAAAGCTGCTGGAAATGTCCATAAATCCTTACTAACTCTGCCATTGTAACCTTCTTTATAAGCTTTCACAAAATCGTTCTGGAAGACTCTCAGCACCCTATCGATGTCAATGCGCCAGGCAGTTTCGTTAAAAGTAAAGCCACTGGTCAAGTTCCATATGTCACAAACACATTTCGAATGAAGCTGCGCCACTTTATCGTTCTGAGGATTCACCCAATCCTGCTCAATCGACATGAAACCGAAAGCTCCGACAATGGCATAACCAACCACAAGGCCACCGACTCCAACTTGAGTGCACATAAACGCCACCAGCTTTCGGCAACAATCCTTCACCTTTTCGCGGGGGTCACTAGCCGTCGTCGACGACGAACCGCGACTGCGCACGGAGCTTCGAACCCCGGACACGCCAGCAGACCTCATCTTCTTCAATCGGTGTCTTACCGAACACTGAAATAGTTCGCCCACTGACGCAGCCGTGTAGCCTGCCCTAACTATTTTTGGAACCACCATTTGGCATCGCGCCCTGCTGCGATACGAACTGGCACATCAAAGTCTCACTAATTCATTGATGTTTTAATTAGTCGCTGACAGCGGAATTAGGCATACTGCACACGTCTACTGAACTTGTGAGTCAGCAGTATCCCTGTAGCTTGGTGCACTAACTATACACACCTTTGATCAGAATCCGCGTTCATTATTTTTACACTTTCAAGGGAAGAGAAACCTCCCTCATTTCTCAAAACAATGTAGCACATACGAAGTATCTTTCTTCTACGTCAGTCAGACATATTTGTCCGGGATATCAATCCTTTAAGCGTCAGTTTCGCTGATAGGAGAGGAATAGCTTATTCTGATAGTATACAAAAAGAAAATATTATCTCTGTATATACTAAGCCTTAATACTATTCCTGCTATCCGCCTGCAATTTCTGATTACTGTGGTTTGCACATCAATTTCACTTATTTACATTCTTTGAATCCAAAATAGATGCATACCTTGGATACAGAACAAGCTGCAACATCCTAAAAGAAATGAAGTGTAAAAGTACCCCTCCCCCCCAAATGCCCTAATATACCACATACCAAATGCACTCTATAGCTTCTAAACCTTCATGGTGCGATGCGATATGAGGACTATTTTACTTTTGTGTGTTTCTAAAATTTACTTACCGAGCTAGAGTACCTACTCTACACTTAGACAGTACTGCTCCTGTATTTGATTCTGACATCATTTTAAGAATCTGATGTTTACACTCACAATAAAACCTTTAGAGCAGAGTTTCTAAAACTTCTTACATCATGACTCACTGTATAAAATATGTTTTTCACTCTGACCCAAAAAAGAGTAAGGTATTAAATAAAATTCCTGTTTACATACTGTTATGGATGTGCCCACCTGTTTTTCACATTTCTGCCCAGTTCTGAATAATGCTGACAATGTACATATACAACACATGCAATGTTCTGTCTGCTCCTTTCTCTTCTTTCAAATCATGTCCACAATGAAACTCCTTGTTAACACATACACATCAATGTGAATGGCACAGCACATTCATTTTACTTGGCAATGGAAATTATTTTTGAACCTTAATAAAAAAAATGCTAAAACTAGATATCTTAAAATTATCTTTCAGTGTGAATGATGAACCAAGTTACAACAATTAAGTTTCTTCTTCAGTTATTAATTTTAATTTGTTACTAATTCAGGATTTTAAAAAGTGAAAGGTTCGGGAGTTTTTCTTCAAATTTTCAAACTACACTTCTGGAAAGCAATGACAGAAACTTTCATAAAACACAACAAATTTTAACAGTACGGCAAATTTTATTTCAAGCGATTTGTAAGTTGTTGGTAACATCTTCCTCAAAATGCTGCAACACTGTTGGGGACATAATGCAGTACGGTCAGTTACTTTAAAGCTGTGGTTGCTACAGATGCAGTAATTATTGAAATCCTTGGATATGTTCATCATGCTGAAATACTCACAGTTTCAAACTGAGTTCATTACATATAAGCAAAATGTCAGCACATTATGGCCACTTCATTACTGAACTATCATCCAAGACACAACTAAAAAATACGAATCTCATTTCTTAATTCATACATTGTGGTTACAAATGTGAATATGTAAGTTAAGATTGTTATTTTTATCACTGTGAATAATCGAGGTATACTGTAACTTCTAAGTACAACACACCACAATAGGATGATTCATTACAGAATTATACACAATTCAGGATTCAATTTGCATATTATAATTAATCTCACCATTGACATATCTACAAAATTAAAACCAGATGATAAATTATAAAATATTTTCTAACATTAATGTAACATAACTGGTTTTATGTTACATGAGCTCGTAAGACACAGTCCATTCAACTATTCTCACGAGCCACCAACGGGTTTTAAAAACACGGCTGTAAAGGATTAAGCCAAGGATACAGAATATACCACAATACAGGCACAAATATAACAATACTTAATACAAATATAAACATAAAAACATAGTTGTTAGAGCTATGTACAGACATCTATTTCATAAGGATCTGACAGTATACAGACTCACAACTGGTACTATGAAGGGTGAAGTAATCATGGCAAAGACATATCATCTTAATTTGTCTCAGTAATTAACCAACTTGATGCACAAAATTTTTGTTTTACAATAAGTTTATTTCATGCCTTTACATGTTTCGAGCACGTGCTCGAAACATGTAGAGGCATGAAATAAACTTATTGTGAAACAAACATTTTGTGCATCAAGTTGGTTAATTACTGTGACAAATATACTGAGATGTACGGTCAGCAAAATGTCAAAATATCATCTTTAGTTCAACATTCATGAATTTTCAATTAAAGTGAGTTCTTCTAATGAGAAGAAGGAATATAACAGGTAACATAAATAATAACTGCATGGAAGATACAATGTTAAATAATAGATAACCTTTTAATGCTCGCTTAAATATTTTGACAACATTATTCAAACATTTAACAGTAAATGGAAGATTACTGAAAAACTTGATTCTGTACAGCACAACCATTCTGATATAATACAGTGAGGTCAAAACTTGGCATATGGACGTCATATTTATGTCATCTGTTTGTAATGTATATATTTGAACTCGTCTAAAACTTTTCCAGGATGTCCACACCAAATGAAATAATGTGAGGAAGCACTATTGTTTTAAATGGCCCATGTCTTTAGTCATGTCTCTTTTGGTTGCTCATGTCATATACCAGGCCCAAACTCCCTGCCTCATTCCCATACTGCTTATTGGAAAGGGTGTGTGGTGTGTGTGACTCATATGTAGACACTTTGCAGATTTCTGTATGACAAAGATGCTCAATACACTTGCTACAACAAGTGCTGGCATAAATTCCGATGAAGATTTCCAGAAGTGCCACTGATGCAGAGAAAATAATCTACAAATAAGTGCAAAGTTTTTGGATAGCAGGTTCCAAGAGAACATGCAGGAGGTACATGCTGAGAAAAAAACTGGGCAAAGTGATGCTAGATTGGAGATGTCTCCATGAAATTTTTCTGCCCATCTTGCTGTGCAAATTGGTGTATGCATCATCACCATACAATACAACAAAACTGATGTACTTGCATCAGTATAAGATAACTGTGGTTCACAAACTCTGAGGCACACACATCATAAAGCAAGACATCATCTGGTGAACTGATATGTACAGGGAGGTTTATGCTGAAAAAAAGACCCCCCCCCCAACACACAGTCTGTTTAAAACTACAAGTTATTTTCATCTTAGTGCACACATACACATTCAAATAACAGACAGTAGTCAGAATAAAATCCCACATTAATTTACACAGGGCCATTACATTATGTAACCATTAGTGTGTGGTATCATTACTGGGCTCACTTTCACAGTCACACTAGCAATGACATAATTCACTCAAGTACGACAGCAGTCAACTTCTCGATAAGTAGACTGCATTCCACAGTACAATTTTAAGAATATGTCTTGCAAAAGGTTTCATGCTTACATTTGTGTTCCGGCTCTTATGAAGAAAAATGGATCCAATGACAAATATGCATGCCTAGAACTGACACATTAAAAAAAATTTTTGTGCGTTTTCATGTTCTGATGGGAAAACAAAATATGTCCCCTTTTCATGGTCTGTTAGTGGTAAATATCCTCTTTACTTCTTGTATGATAACCCTGCCTTCAAGAAACGCTGCTTTAGATCCCCCAGTTTGAAATGTCTACTCTTTTACAATCAGCATCTAAACAGTGCATTAAACTGTTGGAATAAAGTCATCACAAGTCAGCGTGCATCATGTCAAAGGGCACTTAGTAGTTATGGAAGCTGCTCGTCCTCATCAATTCATATTTCGGATGGAATTACCTTATGGCGTACGATACACGAACACTACTGTCACTACAAACAGCAATGCAGAGGCACAGTAAAAGAGCATATGTATATGTTGTATACCGTACACAACCTTGCAAGCTCCAATAAACAATTTCTTATGCCATCTAACCTATTAATACGTAATTTAACCTAACCTTCTGACAACACTCCCCACCTATCATCTTACAATTATCATCCATATACAGTTCAACTTACCTTCCGAAAAAAGAACAGCCGAACATAATTCAAATAAAAACTGCCTAAAATCATAAACCAGACATTATGTTGGGCTTATACTGCATAATAAAACCCCTAACTACCTTCACACTGCAAACAAAATCACGTACTTCGTCATCTTTACTACAATCATTGACCAACAGAGTGCTCTGCTTCACCAATATAACAAAAGTGATGAAAAGACGAATGTGGTGCGTGTTGTAGAGGCCTGAAGATAAGAAAAGAATTGAAAGTTGTTTTCTGCTTGGGTATTTCACCTGTCAGGAAATTGTTAACTATAGCGTAAATTGGCTACTGCGCTATTAGATTTTCTGCTGTATCCGGTAATTGAATTTTTTTATTTTTTCTCATATGAGCACTGTAAGTAACAACTTGTGTTAACGAACACCGCCAATAAATGAGATGCTCGTTGGAAGTAGAAATCTTACGAACAGTGAAACAGAATGGCCCATCTTCTCCAAGTGATTTATAAATAATTGATTCTGTTAATTTCATAAGCCGAGGCCAAATTTTGTTTATTACGAAATTTATTGCGGGGTAACAAATACCTGCCATCTGTGACCTGGGTTATGACGTGTGTAGTCTGACGGCTACCAACGTTTATTTTTGCCAAGAATTTAAATGAAATAAATAATTTTATTTTTTGTTATTCTTGTTACTGCTGCTAGAACAATAACAATTCAGTTTTTAATTTAACTGTAATGTTACAGTGAATGACTGTCATACGTAATGGCAGGACAGCTGGTTCAGTATATTGTGGTTCGTGCAGACTTGTTGAAAACTCTTAACTGGCCAGTGGGATCTGTAATTGCTCAGGCTTGCCATGCATGTTGTGCTGTTACTTATCTCTTCCATAATGATCCTGACACACAGGAATATCTGAAGAATCTTGAAAATATGCACAAAGTTGTGCTGGAGGCAAGTATTGGTATTTTCATGAAACTGTAGTTCATTCAGTGTCAGTTTTATGGGGGTGGGGGTAAAAGTGTCATCTAAGACCAGTTTTATTAATATTTTGCTGCTCTGGGAAGATACAGTTTTTTTTCTTTTCTCCCCACTGTTCATAAGGTCTTGAAAAATAACCTGTTATTGTACCGTAAATTATCCAGTTAGGAGAATCACCAAAGATCAAAGGGTTTCTTTTGAAAGGGACATGAGTCATGAAAACTATATATATATATAAAGAAGAGTACTCCTTTCGGTTTAATACAAATGTTGTTCAGAAATGTATATTTTGAAAGTACCTATGAGCTGCATATTTTGTTGCTCAATACCATCTATTATGACACTCTTTGGAAGTGGAAAAATTTTACTCTTTAATTCATGCCATTTTAGAAACTAATGCTACTTTTTCTACCTGTCTCTGTCTGTAATGGTTATTAGTTTACATAAGAGAATCAATCTGTGTAGATGAGCATCCAACCCACTTTGGCATTGTATGGTATAGGAAACGAAGGTAAGTTGGGACCTACTGACAGGTTTCTGCAATTTTTATTGTGATCCCAGTGGAAGTGGACAAAATTGAATGTTTCATTCATTTATTTCACATTCCATAAATCATACAGATATGGAACAAGTCATTTGTACATAATAGATAAAAACATATACCGTTGTTATAAAATGTGGCATTACAAATAATATAAGCAATTGGATAAGTGCCTAGGTTTGAGCCTTAAGCATCAGCTTACTATCGGTGGTGTTGATTATAATTAAGTTAAGTATGATTAGTTAGTTATGAGACTAATCAGATCTAAATGGCAGTGTGGAACATTGCCATTAATAAGTGTATGTACTTAGGACGTTAACAATAATTTTTCGGTTGCCAATATTGAAAATAATTTAGTTGATTAATTTTAGTATAATCTTAGGTGTGATAGTAATAAAATGAGATTATTGATTTTATATGTATTATAATATTCCTCCGAACTGTAAAATGAGTTGATCAGGAGGAACTTTTTTAGTGCAATTAGGAATTTTCCTTTATTGTCCGATAGATTTTGAATGGTTGTTGGTAAATGATTGAAAATCGTAACATCTGAGTAGCAGACACCCTTTTGATACATTGTTAAGTTAGCAGGAGGTACATGTATGTTGTTTTTGTGTCTTGTGTTGTATGCGTATTTGAGTTTAAAGGAAACTGATCGTTATTTTTTATAATGTCGGTATAGTTCGCGTGCGGACTAAGGCCACGGAGTTTAGTTTAGTATTGAGTATATATATATTGTGACTGTAGTGGAAGAATATTCAGTTTTTTAAATAGTTCTCTACATGATGCATTCCTATTGCAGTTAGTGATTATTCTAATTATTCTTTTTTGGATCCTGAATATATCATCACTATGAGTAGAATTTCCCCAAAATGTGAGTCCATAGGACATAATAGAGTGTGCATATGAGTAATATGTACTTTTCAGTACTGTCAATGACATGAAGGGTTTGATTGACCTGATGGCATAACAGGCCTTATTTAATCTAGTTTTTACATCACTAATATG
>Ga0123352_10010132_pt1 | contig 14785 bp, 10 predicted proteins | sample TergutLab28metaG_FD_89700 | JGI IMG/M metagenome (GOLD analysis project Ga0123352, IMG submission 89700) | Labiotermes labralis P1 segment gut microbial communities from Petit-Saut dam, French Guiana - Lab288 P1 | ecosystem: Host-associated > Arthropoda: Insects > Digestive system > Gut ... | reverse complement strand
TTGGATAAATTACGGATCGTGGATTATGAATCGCGTAATCTAACTTGGTTGTAAGCTGTGTCTTCATATTCGGGTGAACACATGTTGATAGGAACGAAATAACGTACGTGCCTGTCACCGATATGTGCACCATAAAACCAACTCGCACCGTCAACAGTCGTGCTCTAGCGGTGACGCACTGCAACTCGCACCAACCGTCTCGAATTGAATTATCGATACTTGGTTTCACACCATACAGCGGTGTGCAGCTGATGCGAAGTGGACCAAAAAATAAGGAGTTCCATCGTCTTGGATGCTGTCTTGTAATTTTTATATTTTGTATTCATTTTTTTATTGCGGCCTGCTCGTTTTAATGGATGCGAAATCTTGGCTTCCGTAATATCAGGAATAGAGTAGCAAATGTTGGACTTTAAACATTAGATCCTAAAATTCTTACAACTTTGAATCCTAAAAGTCTTGCATGCCTAAAAAATCCGAGAATCTGTCCTTCGTTTTAACCTGCAAATTCTCATTATATTACATATATAAAAGAATTAAAATGGGCCAGGATAGCGCAGTCGGTATAGAGACTCGTTACGGCCTGGGTGGTCCGGGGATGAATTTGTGCTGAGGGTCTGTGGCCCACTCAGCCTCCTGTAAAGTCGGATCCCAGTCTCTTTCCCGGGGGTAAAGCGGTAGGGTCGCAGCCTTGACCACCCATTTCCATCAAGGACCGAAGTTAAAGAGATAGTAGAGCTATATATCTACTCCCCTTCTAGGCCTTCATGGCATGTTCTAGATTGAATTTTAACCATTTACTTTATACAGAATCTAATAGAAGAATGCCCATGCGGCACCACAATATTTACTCGTAGCTGTTGGAGTCAAAAAACTAATCAACCATTGAAAATAGGCATGATTTTTGTAAGGAACTCGCCAAAACTTAGTGTACGAAATATTCGTTAATGCGATGTTTATTGGACCGTGCATCATTGTGATAACTGAAGAATAAGAAACCATATAGATGCCACTTATTATTTTACTGTGCTTCTTATAGGCTGAACATGTTTCGGGCACTACTACGCCAATCATCAGGAGCTCGCGACTATAATGTTGATTACCACATTGGTCGTTTCGTTCTTGGTTTGCTGTATGTTGGAGGTTAGGTGCGGTTAGATTAAAGCTTTAGCCTGCAGCCCGGACACTACTCCAGCCTAACCGCATCTAGTGACATCTAGTTAGTTTTTTATTCTTCGGTTATCCTTTCACGTATTAAGGACAAAGAACTGCAACATTTCTTCGAGATTCTGGCGCTAAAAATTGCAACTTGTAAAAAGCGTCAACTCTGTTGTATGATTATTAATTTGTTGTTCTATCTAGACTTGCAACACTTACTGAAGTAGTTCAAAAAGAGCAGCATAAGCTTTGATACGAAACCTTAGTTGTGGATGCATACAGATCAAGCTTTCTTCTCTTAGACTTTTTCTATTGTGGTGCAGATTTAAAAACACCGAAAGACCCAGTGACAGGAAATAGCTTGATCTAAGAAGTCCAAATAAATTAGATGCTTCTTTCCTGAAGACGGAATTAGAGCCAGCTTCCGAAACGTAGTGTTTGGTGTTCATACATCTGTGACAAATGGACAAAGTCCGAGACAAAAAGACTGTATCTTTATGTTATACACCATCGTAAAAATCGTACAGTGTTGAATTAGTTTTGGGTGTCACACAAGACCTGGTGAAGTGAGCGTCTCGTGCGCACACGTTCGGCGTTCTTAGGGCAGTTGAAAGTAGGTCGACATAAGTAGCCGGTAGCGCTTATATAAGGAGCCTTGCTTTGTTTGTTGAGGATAGTCAATTTTTTGCGTAAGCCGTGAAGGCATAACCATTATAGACATAAATACGGAATGGCAAAACATATATTTTATGCTTTATTTCTAGCACTCCTCTTCACTGGGACACAAACTCGAGACCCAGTTTCAGAGCAATTACAAAACTACAGAAAAACGCATGTAAGTACTTAGATAAATATTTACTGATTTCTGCAAGTAGTATTGTGAGCTGCATTGGTCTAATTGTGAGCTACATTGGTCTAATTGTGAGCTACATTGGTCTTATAGGGTCTGTGTAAAGTACTCATTAACCTGATTTACAAATGTTCACGCTGTCTACTCCCTCTTCCTTATGACTTATTTTAAGGTGCTTTCACTTTGTCATGAAAACCTTTTATTTTTACTTTATGTGTCACTTTCTCTTGATAATGTGTTGCAAGATGTCACTTGATACCGTAATGTTACCAGTCCTATTTCTTTATATCTGAATGTCAGAACCATTTTTCGATATTTTTAAGTTTTCTTCTCTACTATTACTGTCTTTGTTACTCACTCATTTTGTTCGAATCTGTTAGTTTTTCACTTTGTTAATAGTCATGTGTCAATCACCTGTGACAGGCCTAGCCCTACTGTTTTAATGCTAGCCAATAATGACGTGTGTGGTATTACGCATTGTGAAAAGAGAAACAAGAAAAATTAAAAGGTAATGTTGGAAAACATTTGTATCGAGAATTGAACATGATTTACATGGACGCCAGATAAATGCATATAAAATTATTAGAAATTTACACAGAACTGAAAAAGTTAATTTGCGACTTAACCCAATAGCTGAACACACATGGCTAGATTACTATCAAAACATTGCACTAAACAATTAAATAATAACACCACAGAAAGGAAACGTGCAAAATTAACAGAAAATTGTGTTGACTTAATTACAATGGAAGAATTGGAAACAACTATAAAGGCATTAAAAGCCAGAAAATCTCCTGGATCAGACGGGATTAGTGAGTTGTACAAACATGCACCAAAACTTTTTTTACATAAATTTTTTTAATTTCCTAAGTGTTTGCTGGATTTACGGAGACATTCCTGAAGAATGGAGGACAGCCATTGTTATACCAATACACAAAAAGGGGACAGAAATAACCCAGATAACTATAGAGGTATTAGTTTATTGAATACTGGATATAAAATATATTCAAAAATTATTGCAAAGAGATTAACAGCAATTGCAGAGGTCCTACTATTAGAAGAGCAGAACGGATTTAGGGAAGGCAGATCCTGCATTGACTGCATATTCTCAGCTTCACAAATAATTGAAAAACATGGAGAATTTAACATCCCCGCATATATTGCGTTCATTGATTTTAAAAAAGCCTTTGACTCTGTGGACAGAGACAAATTATGGACTATTATGTTAAGTAAAGGAATTCCAACTCATCTAATTACAATAATTCAGAAAACATAAATGGAAAACTTTATAAGAGTTAATGCAAGTAATGGAATATCTGAAGATTCTAGAGCTATTACCCAATGGGTGAGACAAGGATGCCCACTATCACCTGTTTTATTCAATTTATATTTGGACGAAGTTACTAGGATTTGGTTACAGAAACTACAAACTAGTAAATATTTTAAAGAGTTAATTTTCAACACATTGTTATTTTCAGATGACCAGTTTATTATTTCTGACACTGAAGACAACTTGCAAAAGACAGTCTATTTATTATATAACATATCTAAAGAATATAATTTGGAAATTGCTATACAAAGACGAAAATATTTGGTTTCGTTGGAACGGATCACCTAAGAACAAAAATTATTATAAAATGATGAAACACTAGAAATGTTAGCCAATTTACTTATCTAGGTTGCAGTATATCAATTTTCCAATTATGTAGAATTTAAATTACCAAGATATTTACAATTAATAGGTACTATTAAGAGAAATATTTTTAAGAAAGTGAGAAAGGAAACTATTCCGAAAATATATAACTCACTAGTTTTACCTACATTTTTATATGGGTCAGAAAAATGGACTCTGACAGCCTTGCAAAGATGAAGAACTGAAGCGGTAGAAATGAAGTTACTGAGACCTCTGGCAGGCTACACCCTTTATGACCACAAAACAAATGACTATATACGCCGCGAACTAAGGATTACAGGCCTACTAGACAAGATAGATGAATACAGACGGAACTGGCTTTCACACTTGCAAAGAATGCCACAAAACCGAATCCCTTTGAAATCATACCACTACAGGCCACAAGTAAGGAGAACAATTGGAAGACCAAAGAAGCGTTGGCGCGAGCAGCTGTAACTCTGGAGACGGAACGGATCAAAGGGTCCAATTCTTGATGTTTATGATGAAAGTCTGTTTGGAAAGCAGAACATTTGTACAGCAATAGGCCTTGATCGGCATGTTGTCAGCAGCTGTTTTATGTAGTTTACAGCAAACCTGCTCGATACGTCTCTTGTGTAAATATTTAGAAGGTGCTGCGGATGATAGCACCCACATGCATACAGCTCGCTATGCTACTGCTGATAATAGGGAAGGAGTATGTCTGTGCGCAGATCTCCAACATACGGAAAACGTAAGCTGTGCCTTTGATTGGTGTCTCAACTAAATGAACTTATCTGCAAGAAACATGACTGTTTTAGACGTTTTTCCAAAAAGAAAGAAAGAAAGGAAAAGAAAAATACCCTGACGTGTTTAAAATTAATATTCTTACGGTATGCTCTATATACCTGCTACTAAGACTTTGTTTACTGCATTAATGTCATTACAATTAAATCTATGAAAGTAAAGACAAAGCTGTCCGATTACAGGCATGGACAGGCTAGTTGGTATCCCAGAGTTTGAGGCTCGGCGCATGAAAGTGGCAAGATTTTCAGTCCTACGCACTGACTGATTTTAGTGTAGTGCCTCAACCAACCGCGCCAGTTTTAACGGAAATCTGTTTGACGTGTTAGGCTTAAACTGACTTCACACTACTTGAGTTCTACTCCTGTTGGCACACAAAGGATGCCACTGACGTTTCCCATTCATTACCACAAAACTTTGGTGCATCGTACAGCTTGAGCAGTATCATTTTAAGTCCATATTCCAAATTTTCACTGTGTATTAAGGGAATTATTTTCTCCATGAATTGCATTTTATCTTCAAAAGAGTACCAACTTTTCTATTACGATATCCGTATAATAGGCTAAATGCATTATTTGTAATTACATAAATTCTTATACATTTACCTTCCTTTCTCACTTTCGTTTTCAAATATTTTACAGTTTGTTTGGTATTTCTGTGTTCTTATGCTGACTATAATTGGCATTTAAGCTATTAAGACAGCACCGAAATAGACAAAACCGAATTGATTGTTTTCTGTAAAAGTATTATAGTCGTCACTGTATTTGAAATTTATTATGGGGGGTAAAATTTTGATGAAGAATTAGGCAGGTTACGCCAGCTTCATTTTATATAAAAAGGTGTCCATGATCCTCTCTTGAAACAAATCATGTTTCCTTACTAACTTCTGAAATTACGCAAAGAAATTTCGTAAATAATGTCACTGATGTAATAAGAGAGAAGATGTTTTTATACAGCAATTCCTTGAAGACATAATAAATTGGTATTTTCCGTAAGCATATAACATTGGATTCTTTCGTCAAGAAATAAGCTTGTTGTGTCGGACTCCGTCAGCACTTTCACATCAATAAAACCGGTTTCTTCTGACAGGGCCTTCATTCCCAATGACACCTCTTCCAGATAACAGACTGTACGATACCCACAGTTGAATGATATGTATAATAAGCTGTGTGCCAAATAAAGAACTACAAAGATAAGTATTCTTTTTACAGACAATGTGTACAACGTTTTTGTTACCACAGTTAACCTAGATTATTTAGAGCTCATATCATAAATATGCCACTTGTTCGATTCAGTAACCCTAACTACATAGGCATCTGACGTGTCTGTAAATTTGCTGGTCCTAAACATCTGTGACAATTTGTTGTCTGTAAGGCAAAAGAACATAATCATTTGTAACTCCTTGGTGCAGACCCCTAAGAAAGTAATAATACAGGCTCAACTGATCAGAAATATTCATAAATAATTTTATGCAGTCACAACATAACTTCAGTATATAGTCACTAATACAAAGTGTTGGCTACATGTTTCGTTTTATTATATTATTATGTTATTTATTTATTTATTATACGAAGGTAATTCAATGTGTGCGTACATTATGGGATCCCATAGTGTTTACATTAATAAAAGTAAAAATCATACCAGTTTTTTAAATTTTAATTCCAAGTCAGTGTAATTTTAAAATAAAACTGTGAACAATACACGCGTCTTTCTTAAAACATGTCTTTTTTAAGTTCCAGGTTCATAATTTATTTTTTATTTTAACTGTAGTTGGATTATTATACTACATACACATAATTTTTTCAGATATATTGCTACTAAGTGAAGACTTTTTTGTCAGATTTCTTTAAAAACACAAATTTCTATTTAGAAATGTGTAGTCTTCAGTTTGCAACAACAAATATACCTCAGCAGAGTACCGACAGCACTTTAAAAATTAACGACATATTTGAATCTCAATTCTTGATAAGGATGGAGTTTGTTTTATTTTTCAAGTGAAAAATAAATAAAGAAATATCAGTTTCGGAATGTAGTTTGAAACAAATAATCTGGTAAGTTTGAAGAATAGTTTCCACTCTGACAAATCCTGTAATGTTGCTTATGAAAGAAAGGGCCCCCAATTTTTGGGACTAAACGTAGGAATGTAGATGTTAATAATTACAATAGGGCTGAATATGAGTGAATCAAAATGTCTTTGTTTGTGTAAATCAATTGTGTTTCAGCCTATAAAGAATGAATTGCCCTACTTACCGCCATTGCAAATATATGAAGGAAGATTTACTGAAAAATACCCACAGTAGAGATACCTCGGTTTCCTTACAGCAGCACATTACGCTAATACAAAAAACCCATTACGTTTCTCACACAATAACAACAGCATCTTTTATCCAGTATCACGTCGAAGACCACAGTGACTACCAGTTTTGATCTTGGTTTCGTTTTAGAATGGCAGTACGATCATACAGACCCAATTTGGAGTGCCTGTTCCTGACGTCACGTACAGTCTAACTGTAGGTCCAAGAGGTCCCATGCTTCTGCAGGACGTGGTATTTCTGGAAGTGATGGCGCACTTTGACAGAGAACGTATTCCAGAGAGAGTTGTACACGCTAAGGGTGCAGGTGGGGATTGCTGCATGTGACAACGCAAATTATAATGAGTTATTTTGTAGAATACGCAAAGTATTTGCGTAAACCCGAGTTTGCCGTGTATGAATACCTTTATATTTATTTATTTATGATCAAAGTTAGAATTTGTCAATAAATCATTTTAACCCACATAAATATTAAATTTGAAAAAATTTCTTTCATCTCTTTTAAACTGACTGAAAGCGAGTAAATTGTCAGAAAAATGTAGCCATAAATAGACCATATTGGGATTTTTGTTTTCATACAACCAAAATAAATGTTACTTCCCTCCCGTCGGTCTTGATTAGGTGATCCTACATCATGCAGAACTGTTGGTTTCTTGTTGCCTAACAATACAAACTGAAAGTTTATGTACTGCGATGTTCGTATATTGGAAACAAGTTATAAATTCAGACTGCTCTGTTCGTAAACATGAACTAGATAAATTCAAATTACATAAAATTACTAGATTATTGTGCTGAATTCGTAAAATAATTGAGTAAAATAGACGAAAGTATCGAATTTCAAGAATTCCTCTCTTTTAAAATAAGATACCTTTTGGAATATCTTCAAATTATTAACCGTTTAACAATAAAGTAAGTTCATTCAAAGTGGTGGTACAAATGGAGTAGCATTTGAAAGGGTTTGTGGTAGAGAAAAATATGAAATTCACTGCAGGAACAAATCTAAAATTTACGGATGAAATGTTTCCGCTTTAGAGTTTTAATAATTTCTGAAACCGTCTGCCATCTCAAATTCTGAGTAACAGAGATTGAAAGGCTCTCAGATTATCATAATTTTGCCTGTTGAATCACAATGAGTTTATGGTAAATATTCATATTTATTTTGCTTTTTATTCCGATTCAAGGTGCATTTGGGTACTTTGAAGTAACTCGAGACATCACCAAATATACAAAGGCCACTGTGTTCAAGTCAGTGGGGAAGAGGACGAGAATCGCTCTTCGATTCTCAGTTGTAATACCTGAAAGAGGTGGTGCTGATACAGTAAGGTGAGAGAAAATATCTAAGATTTCCGTGTCCTGGGCGGTGGTTTTTCTTCTTCCTTTGGGTTAAAAGACAGATTGTTCTTTACATTTCAGTAGAATTGAAAATGATATCAAAGTAAGTTTTCAATATCGCATAATCCCGAGTATTTTTCGGAAGATTCCTTCCGGAGACAGCCACACAGAAGAATAAGTGTCACTGTGTCAGCAACACTTGATGTTATTTTCCAACAACACAACAGTGCCACAACATTTCCTGGTAAATTGTGAACAATAAGGCATTCTGTGCCGCCATCCTTTCTGATCCTTACCGTGAAATCGTTAGTATCTGCCTAGCAGCTTCATTGATATTTTATTAAAATTTCTAAATTCTTTTGAGTTTTCTCTCTTTGAACACCCTAATACGAAAGCGGAAGTCGTCTTTTACTCTAGCTTATACGGTGAATGAATTTAATCGAATTTATCTGCTTCTGGATAGCGACTTGTGGCAGGCCTTTCTGAATACGGTAATGCACTTCCTAACGTGCTAATTTTCTGGACATTTCTTAGTATATGAGTAAGTAGGAGCTAATAAAGAAAAACTCTGATCCATGCAGTTCGTTTTAAGTTCCTACAATAAAGTATTGGATTTTAATATAAAGAATACATTAAAGAGCACAGATCTATCAAAAGTTGACAATACAGCTTATTTTCACTGCTTTCCAATATTAGTACAGAGTCCTGCAGAATAACGTCTACTACTCACGACTGTAGAAGGCAGTGCTTTAGAATGCATGACTCTATTACTAAATACTCCCATAAACCTCCGTGCCACGGTTCTTAACAAACACGTGTAAAACCTATTCACAGGGACTGGGCCGAATTTTCTAAACATGAAACGTTTATATAACAGAAAATTTAATGTTTACTCCTCCACACAAACTTTCGAACAATAATGTTCCAACAGATTTTGATATTTTTAGTCCTGTATTTTGTGCTGCTATAAGATGTCAGTGTTTTTACGTAAATCGTGCAACTGGGCAAATGCTTATTTACAGTACCAGTGTGTGTTGTATATTCTTCATGTATATAAAGTATTTATTTAATTTACATTTTATATATGCATTTTACTACAGCACTAAAATTAATGTGCCCCAATATATTCTTAACTGTAGCTGTAACTGAACGGTGATGACGGTAAGGAATTCACATAAATTCAGTTTGTTCGCCTACGGAATATATGACACGTTTGTAATATTCATGTTCTGGCGGCGATAAAATTAGAGGGGGGCTGCCTTTCAAGAAAGTGTCCGCATGTCGGTTTTGCTTTGAAATTGTAGTTTTTAATGTATTTTGACAGCCAAAATTTTGCAGTTTTGTCGTCTTATGTACTCTGGTTTTCTTAGTTATCGGATAAGCTGCAAGATATGATTTGATGTGTTAAAATGAACTGTCCGCAGATTTTTTTGTTTCTCATGGGCGTCAGTTATCCTTAAAAATATCCAAATTTTTAAGACTTTCCTCACTTATGATTAAAGTGTTCTGTTCCCTAAATGTTTCTTTTTAATGTGCTGGGGGATTGCAAATCACCTGTAATATCGTTGTAAAGACGGACCGGTCCCGTCTGTTTGCTACTGAATCAATTATAGATATTAAAGATATTTTAATGAATATGTGTCAGGTACACGCTGTGTATTCCTCTAAGCATGTCCACCGCTTACTGACCAAAGGGAAATTCGCCCGCAAAATTGCAGCCAGGGTTGAATTTGTTTTTTGTATAGTTTGTGAACCAAACTTGGGAATGGATGGAGTAACGGAAAAACATCAATAATTTGTATGCGTTATACGAAGGAAGATCAAAGGAGTTTCCAATATGACGACCCTATTTTGAAGTTAGAGAAAATAATGTTTTTATTATTTATTTGTTTAATTATTTATTTACACAAAAATAATTTCTTCTTACAGAGATACTCGCGGCTTTGCTATAAAATTCTATTCGGAAGATGGAATCTGGGACCTGGTCGGTAACAACAGTCCCATATTTTTCATTTCAGACCCCATGCTATTCCCTTCGTTAGTACATTCAACGAAGAGGAACCCCGTGACAAATATTAAGGTAAGAATTATCTTAGAATTGCAGCCGAAGAATATCCATTTTTTTTAACAAAATCTTCTCGAAATCCCTTTCTTATTATTTTCCGTTCATCGTGTCCGAAACAGTGATTATTACTACTAGCGCGCACAGTGATAAAAATTAATAACACTGCTGACATTAAATTGGAGGGAATCAGGAATTACTTTGCATTATATTTGTTGTATATGATACATTGCCCACAGTCAAGAGACACCCAGGGGCACTGAACACCATCCTCTGGAATGGTCACCGGGACTTACCCGTGTGTAAAGAGGCTGGGGCTTGGCCTTGACCACCCACCCACAACTAGACCCGAGGTCCAAGAAAGAGTAGAGTTATACTTTTACTCCCACTCTCTCCCTTCATGGCGTGTTACAGGGTGGATTTCGCTGTATATTCACCGACAGCACCTTCCAAAATAGGGACTGTGACTGTCAAATATCAGAATTATATTTCTTCACGAATTTCTTTGTAATTTTCGTAACATTTACACCAGTATTAGTGTCAAAGTAATTAATTAATAAATGGTGGTCGTTGCATGAATCGGTGAGATGATAAAAGCGAAAATTTTAGTAGAAAAACCGCAGCGGAAAAAATCGAATTGGTATACCAAGTTTCGGTGTACGGGATTGTATCGAATTGGATCGTAAGGAAAGAGCACGTGACGATGTAAATTGCAATTTTTGGCATGGAGCTCCGAACAGTTTCGGAATTTTGTGGACAGCGCACTGAGTATTTCTGTTCTTTTAAGAATATTAGAAAAATTATTGACAAAATGGTTGACCAACCTATAAAGGAATTCTATCCCAAGGGGTCATTTCAACTGCGAATTCAAAATACTAAATTGCATAAAATTCCTTTGGACGGTCTCCACGCGGGTTTCGCAGTCTAAACATCTACGTATGGAAGGCATGATTCAGTCCAGCGTACATTCAGCGAGACGGAGTTAAGAGAAAAGTATCCTGCTCCACACTTGTGCACTTCTATATCATTTCGACCATTTTGTAGTTTAAAACTATTACAAGAGCAAATTGTCTAATAAGCGAAATTTTTAAGCGTTTATATATATATATATAACCTTCTCTAAAAGTAATTCCAGTGTTTATCTAAGGGATAGCACGGTATACACGAAGAGCATAGCATTGTCAATATTTAAATTTACGTGTAAAGTCAAGACTTTAGTTTCCTTTAATTACTTGACACAATGTCATCAAAGACGTGTCTCCATTGATCGTCTGCACTCCTCTCAGACATCAAACCATGCCGGCTAGCAAACATCGCAGGACTCTGTACCAGTGTGACATCAAAACCAATTGTGTATTTATCCTTCATTGTCACACTAATAAGTAAACACGTTTGAAATTATGACATGTTTTGTATTAACGTAATTATTTGTATATATATCTACATCTATTTGATACGCCAAAAGCGCAATCACGACGGATGTAGTGCAAAGAAATACAAAGGAAGGAATGATAGCAAACAGAACGGGATGGATTTGCTGCGAAGACATTTTGAAATGAGGCCGGTGTCTGATAAATTGTGGGCAACTGCAGACGTGATGCATTTAGTTAATTACATATTAATTAATGTAAATAAGTTTTTGTTTCTAGTTTATTACTTAGCTAATACTTAGTTACTTTATTCGTTACATTTTAGCCAGGTATTCTGTTGGTTAATTTACTGGTCTCTTTGCCTGTGATTTTTTGGGCTGTGTACTTCGTTATTTAGTTATGTCGCTACTCATACAGGCCTATGAATTTTTTCTTATTGAGCTGGAGACATATTCTTTTATCAGATATTTCCTGTACCTGTCATAGGATAAGGACATGTACTGGGACTTCATCACGTCCCGTCAAGAATCCACGTACCAGACCATGATCGTTTACTCCGATCTGGGGACTCCTGATGGCTATCGGCACATGAATGGCTTTGGCTCACACACCTTCAAAATGGTAAACGCCACTGGAGACGCTGTCTACGTCAAGTTCCACTACCTCGTAAGTTCTACCCCGTCGTTATTTCCTCGATTCCTTCTTTAACAAAATATTGTATATATTTTTAAAATAGTTGTTCACTCCTATTCCTTCTTTAAATTGAAAGCCATCCTCTAGACAGCAGTTCGTTCATAATATAGCTTTTCCTGGGGTCATGTTAAATAAATGTATGCCTCGCCTTGTCCAGTATATTCTTACGATTCCGTAGAGGTTGTTGGTCTAATGGAGCGGTCGAGTTTTTAGGAATATTTCTCTGTACTTTTGAGATCCGTAGTTAAAATATCTACCTCTTACTTTCCACCAATTCTAACTGAGCGTTTGCATTGTTCCTGTGCCCTTCCAGTCAAATGCTGGAACAATAATACATATTACGTTTGGGCTCCTCTATATGCCGTCCGCAGTTTTACATTCCCTAAACACATAATTCGACGTGATATGGTCGGAGACACGTCAGACGAATTTAAAATAAATTAGAAACAAATAAAAGTCCTTACGTTAATCCCAGTTTTGAGTACTCATTCTTATTACCCTCTGGAATTCCTGAAAGGCGACCATCTTCAAAGAAGTAAAATATATCCGATAATACAATTCGTTGTAGCCTGGGCATTATGGGTACATATGCAATATTTTGGGAACTTTATATTAATGTTTACTTATTATTTCTTCTCCGATGTTCCCGCAAATTCAACCGAACGATGTTACAAGCCGGTATGCCATGCGCAATGTACTGTAACGTACTGTCGTATACTAAGAACGTTTGCGCAGTCTGAAGGTTCTTAGTGAATCATTCGCTCTTCTTCCTATCTCAGCGAGCTAGACCCACACACCACTGTCTCTGTCATGCACAGTTGACACCCACGGAAGAACTAGTCATCTTCCTTTTTGCTGTCACGTTAGCAGATATTACGATACCGGCACCCGTATTTGAAGTTGTAAATATAGGTTAGGTTTGATGTATTTGTGTTAACAGCGTTGTAGGTTGCTGCTATTATATACTGGCAGTGACAGATAAATGAATAAATGGATGTGGAACAGTGGTGGAATAACCCCGAAAGGTTCAAACAGAAGAACTCGGAGGAAACCTTTATCAATATGACTTGTTCCACCACATATTCTACGTCGACTCGTCTGGTATTGGGCTGGGCCACCGCATGGAGAGTTAGTGGCCAGAGCTGTGGCGTGGCTGTGAAGAACAGGTTCAACTGTAGTCATCTGCTGGCCATTCAAAGGGTATTTCAATGGAAGGAGCAAGATGTTGTTATCGTAAAGAACATTAAATAAATAGGTTACAAACTAATCATGACGTCATACCCCTGGCGCTCTCTTTCCATTTTATGTAAAGATCAAAGACACTAAGAGAATTCTGAAAATTGGACTTTTGTAAAACGAGTGTTGACTGTTGACTGGTTAAGTTCGAATATGAAAGAACAAAGTGGAATTTGTGGGTCGTTAATCTAATTTTGTTTGTCTATTATTTTCAGCTTTCACAACACTCCGTTAAACAGTTTTCAAGGTTTTTTCTTACGACCAACGGACAGACGGACGGAGCAGATTCTAATATCCGCAACTGAAAGACAACTATGAGCAATTTTGGCACTCGAATCACAAATGCCCTACACAGGACTTCATTTACCATTCGCCAGTCTCATAGCAAAGCTAAATTTACCATCAAGAAGCAAATGGAACCCATTTTGTTGTTAACTGCCGCGACTGAGTTACTTTGTTTTACGAAAATGTTATTGCGTAAACGTGGTTATCCTTGAATGCTAATCTCGTTAGCCAGTCACTAGCACACTAAAGTGGTCAATGCAATCTTGTGACGTATTTCCTTTCTATGTCTTGCGCACAGTGTGTGTCACAACAATGAAAAAAGTTGAAAATTCTGCAAGAAATTAAATTTCTTCTATTTACATTTCAGTGAGTCATATTCACAAAATATCTGAGGTGACAATTTGAATTATGGCCTTCTAACTTTTGGAAGGAAATTAGCCGTAGATGCTGAAACATAGTGTAATAATATTTTAAAGTAATTGTAGAATATTCTACCAGTACGTAGTTGGTCGATTGCTTTACCCGTTTCTATCTGCAGACTGACCAAGGTATCAAGAACCTGACGTCAGCAAGAGCTACAGAACTCGCCGGCACCGACCCGGACTACGCTACTCGTGACCTGTACAATGCTATCGCACTAGGACATTACCCCTCATGGACATTCTACATCCAAGTTATGACCTTCGAACAGGCCGAGAAATTCCGTTGGAACCCTTTCGACGTTACGAAGGTAATTCATTTCTGAGCTTGTGAAAAATTTGTTTTGTAGTGTAGGGATAATATCTGCAGAGAAATAGTGCAATCGTCTGTGCAATTGCAGTTACGTGGATTTGGTAATGTGAGGTTTAGAAACATTTCAGGTTCTTGTATTAACGTAACTAGAAATATGTGGGTGCCTCTTGGTGAGGTCGTGTACCCCTTATCGTCCCGTTCTCAGACTCATATAGCTGGATGTATGAGGGTTTCGATCGCCTAAAGTAGAACTAAATGAAGTGTTCCTTCGGAATTTAAATTTCCATCGCATTAATTCAATACAGA
>Ga0123352_10010130_pt1 | contig 14789 bp, 7 predicted proteins | sample TergutLab28metaG_FD_89700 | JGI IMG/M metagenome (GOLD analysis project Ga0123352, IMG submission 89700) | Labiotermes labralis P1 segment gut microbial communities from Petit-Saut dam, French Guiana - Lab288 P1 | ecosystem: Host-associated > Arthropoda: Insects > Digestive system > Gut ... | reverse complement strand
TCGATGCATCACAATAGACTTGCTACACAGGCAACCCGGTATGCCAAAATACAAGATCCAAACTGAATTTTAAAGTCCCCAAACCAAACCAATTTTAGCTCCTTCAAATACCCGGGCGTCTGCTGGGCTCCACGGGGGATCGAGGCTGCAGTCTTCCCCACTGACCGGCCAACCAACTTAAAGACGACTTCTCTTACAGAAACACAAAAACACAGTAACAGACTGCGACCCACAAACTTACAACGAAAGCTCGGATAGCTCTCACCCCCCCGTTCTCCGTACCGGAAGTAATCAATCGCCAGCCGATAGCCATATAAGGAAGGAAGAGAAAGGTGTCTGTCCATATCGTAACAGACCTTGAGCCAGCCTAAAGCAGATTAGCTCATCATAGAAGGTATCACACATATGATGTGACCAGTGTACTTTAGAGGGATAAGACAAACGAACACGGAATAATACTGACGAAAGGTCATACCCACACAGGGCAGAAAAATACACAAAGGCCTAAACTATATACCCGTATTCAACAAAAAAAAAAAACACAATTTCCACAGGTGTTCTGCGCGAACGATTTCCACTGACTTTATGGTTACAAAACTCAGTTACAGGTTAACTGATACGTATTTTTCGCCTTTCCCCAAGTAAGCAGCCCGGACTACATAAAAGAATACTAACTTTCCTAACGCTAAACAACATGTACATACTAGAACAGGTGGACATATACTACAACCGTCCTTGCACTGTTGAGTGCCTAGGGCCGCGCAAGATTCTAAAATTTCGATCCGTGCATAACTTGACTGTATGCGATAAACCACGTACTGTTTATTATAATTATTTACACAAACAGTAATGCGGTGGGTTTTTCTGTGTTTTGCTATACTTACAAACACACATTGCGTAATGTATTAAAGTTATCCTGCGACAACCCGCGCGAGCGTTTGGATTTAACCAAGCAAGTTGACGTAGCAGCAACTTGTATTCCGGATGTCCTGTTCGAATTTCGGCCTGAGTACCTCCTACTCTGACAAGCATTTCGAGGGTTTCCTCAGTCCCCAGGCATAGTTAGTTACATAGTACCTCGATTAAGCCACGAGTGTTTCCTTCTAAATCCTTCCAAATTCATCACTAATAAACCGTCCTACAATCGTACGTTATAGGGTCTGATATCGTACAATAACGTAAAGCATGAGAAAATACGGTACGAAAAAGTAGATGTAAGGAAAGAACTAAATCACGAAGACCATCGTGGAAATGTAAATCGAAGAGAGCACCGACTGCGAAGCGCGTTCCAAATGCCGGTATATATACACGGCCAAAGTTTTGTGGTTAATATGTTGAACGTCACGGAACTCAAAACCAGATACAGATTCCTGGTCCTACGGTCCCAACACTGTCATCTAACGGTGTGCAAGAAGAGAAGCGGAGGGGGGGGGGGGGTTAGATGCTGTCAATTGTGCAGCAGCGTTAAGACCACAAAAAATGCGCGTTTCGCACTATCGCACGCAGTTTGACTCCTCTGGAAAATCTCAGCTATTGGCTAAATTACTCTATTCTCGATCAGTGTATGTCTTGTCTACGGGCATTTAGAAAACCACGTGAATTTAAGCACTTTTCTATATTTGTCCACGAATCAAGAAGGTTTAAATAGCAATGCCTAAACTACTGTTATACTTATTTGCTACGGAAAACTGAGCCTTGGAGTAGACAATCGCAAAATCAATTCACGCAACTGGAAATAAAACTAAACAACTGGCGTCTACATGTGACCCCGGACTCGTAACAGACTGCCAGAAGCTTCTCTGCGCGCGCATGGGGCTGGGCCCAATTATATTTGCTGGCTCGACTGGAAAACCTGTCAGCGAATTCTGACAGAGGTACTACGTACTTTAAAGTTACATTAATAAAAAAAAGACCGCAAATTTTTGCACAAACTGCCCATGGCGACATGTGTTTTTGATTAGAAGAAGAATTATAGGTAATAAAACATTTCAACTTGTTCCACCAACAGCAACAGCAATAGCCCAGTGCTCAATACGTAAGATTTTCTTTCCTTCACATTAATATTCTATAAATAATGCACGTTTCTGATGTTACGTGTACATTACTGTACCCTTGACGATTCTGTAGCTGACCAATGAACGTATAAACCAGCACGTAAATAAATCATCACCACCACCATCATAATACACGGTTTCGGTGGCAAACCCCAAAGAAAAGAAACTACTTAGAAAACAGGCGGAGGTGGATTACGATATGAAAATGGGTCTTAAGGAAATAAGACGGAAGTGGAATGGATTAGTGACGAGAACTTGCAAATATGGCAATGAAACTCGGGTGCTACAAAATTCTGGCATTGTACAAATCATTAGCTTCTTAGGAAGAAATATTCTCTACGGTATTATTATTATCATCATCATCAGCAGCAGCAGCAGCAGCAGCAGCAGCAGCAGCAGCAGCAGCAGCAGCAGCAGCAGCAGAAGCAGCAGTATCCGATCCCAGCGACCGTGCAGTCTAAGGCGTGGGTCTGCGGCCCGTTACTTACTTGGATTGTGGATTCGAATCCAGCCGCGGCCATGGATGTCTGTCTGTTGTGAGTGTTGTGTGTTGTAGGGCAAAGGTCTCTGTGTTCGACTGATCACTCATCCAGAGGAGTCCTACCGAGTGTAGAGTGTCTGCGCGTGATCGTGGAACCTCGCTGATAAGGAGGATCTGGCCCACTAGGGGCTTTTGTGCCATGGAAAATTATTATTCATTAGTCTGAGATATGTTGAGTAACAGCGTGAGCCATTACGCCCCACCACACTTTATACTACCCAGCTGTCGCCTATCTGCAAGTTTATATTCCTCGAGAACAGCAGCTCATCCTTCGGGTAAGTTAATAGCACAAGCAGAAAAATGTGGCTTAGAAGATGATAAGTTTCCCTTTCAAGTTCACCGCACAGCACATCAAACTCAACTAACAGTGAGCTGCAGTACAATCCATTAGTCACATAACCTACTCTGTAAAAAACACAGCTCTACTGACGTAACATATGCGATGAAATAGACGGTGACGCCGGTGTCCTCTAAAGCATTACCTCTCTGTGCGACGGGGGTCTGCTGTCAGATTTGCAGAAGTTCGTGTTGCTGGGCGAGACAACCCGACAAAAATTATGCGCATTAACAACCAATCGCCCCGTGACAAAGCCCTTTTTTCTTCTTGCAATGCTTCCTAATCGCTTCCCGGGACATAACCAGCGATGACGCAATCATAATCCACACAGTACACGCTGATACTAGGTATAGGTCCGGTATTAGCGGGAAATGACCGTTGAAATTCAAAGGAAAATATTTTACTTCGTATTTCATTCCTCGGTACTGTTTTCATTCTGTGGTTAAATTCCGCTTTTATCCTTCACGTGAAACGGTTTAACATACAGCTGCCAACTTATGCAAGAATGTGAATATTATGCATACGTTGCCATGGAAAATGCTTCAGTACGACAAAGTACATGCCTAATCACAAATCTCATAACATTATGAACAGCAATGCACAAATTCGAAAAACCATGGCAGGACAGCCGGCCTTCCGCCTGCGCCGGCCGAGATGTGCAACCGGCATCCCCCGAATATGTGGCCAGATTCATGACAAATTCATTGTGACGTTTGACATGTGTAAATAAGGAGTCATGGGCTCATACTGACTTACAGCCTAATGAAGCAAGCGCTTCATTTACAAATATTCAAAAATGCCTGTTACTATCGCACAGAAAACATTCGGCATCTCTTATCTTAAAGGCACCTATTATTTAGGGAAATAACTGGCTTATTCTAAGAATCATAGTAAGTCCACATACGGAATGAAACTCAGTTCCTGCACAATTTCTTCACGTCGTGACGTATTATTAAAAAATACAACGCTTATTTTTTGAAGAAACATGTCACCGTCGAATGACGCAAGGTTTTCGAAACCGCCTCCGTCCTCTTCAGTGCAGGCGGCAGCACGCAGAGTGGCATTTTCTCGACAAACACCTTTGTAAGTTGGCATCGACCGTTGTCATATCTAACCTGAAGCCTTGTTTCTCCTTCAGGTGTATAGCAAAATACTCCGAATGACACGCTATGCGTCCCAGAGGGGAGTAGAACTATACCTCTACTCAGTCCCATCATTGGCACTGAATGGTGGAGGGTGACCAAGGGCACGTCCCGGCTGCATTACCCCCAGCAAGAATCCCGTTACCCGACTGGGTGGTCTCCAGGACCTGTCTAGACTGGTTTAGGAGAAGACAAAATCTTTCCCCACTGGGATTCAAACCCCGAACCATCTAGTCCGTATCGATTTGCTACACCGACTACACTACTGCGGCCCCTGCTACTTCAAACATACAACAGGAAAAATCCATCACATTTCGATCCGGCGATTGAGTGGGCTTCGCAGTCGGCCCCCCGCAACAAATTCGTCTTCCTGGATAGACACATCGGGTTCAACTACTGCTGAAAAAAATTCTCCACAGCATGCTGAAACCTCAACTACAGCTACACAGTTACAGGCACATCTCCAAGCAGCCCCAGTACAATAGCTTCACAGAAAAATGCAACATCTCTGAGCAGTTCCGACTGTCAAGTAGCAGACAATGTTCCCAACGACATCAACCCAAACGTTGACGCCGTAGCGACCTTGACACCCCTGTTCGGGAACAGCATGACAATTACCACCTCCTCAAAAATGAACGTTGTTGACGCTCGGAACATCAACACGAGCAAAACATGCGTTGTCTGTTCACAGAATGTTGCGTAACATAGACCATCCGCAGTTTACTGACGTCGTTGCCATTCGGAAAAATGGATACACAGAGAACGATCGTCCGGAACTATACGTACGAGTCTCCAGCAGTGATACAGTGCAGTACTGTTGTCTCCGTGTACACGAGGAAGGCACAAGGGGAAGTGAAGATACCGCTCGACACACCAACAGGTTTAAACCCGAAGCAAGCACCCCCGCTTCTCAATGAACAGGAAGATGGGTGGGCCCGACATCCGCCTGCGTTGAGTAGTGGTACGAATGCAACTTATCGCCAGAAAGTACATCGAGGGCCCTCGGCTGGGGCAGTCCTGATTTTCGCAATATATCGCGTCAGCGTCTCCACCTCTCTCTTACCACACCTGCAATTATGGCATCCTAACTGGCCAGTGTGCGTCCAGTACGTCGATGATCTGCATTCATCAGCGCCGGATGTGTTACAATTACTGTCTCACGGCGACGTTGCGACAATCGTCGAAACAGATTAGAGTCTCGATTACGTATTCCTGGATCCCATACCACATATTTCCGTGCATCAGTACCACCTCGACCATTACAGCAAAGAGGTTTGACAGCAAGTCGCAGTGCTCGTCGTCTGCATATTCCATAATCGTGCCACTAAAACTGAGCCCTGCTGTGCACTGTATCTCTTGAGGAAACCTAACAAATTGCTTCAAATTTGGTGACAACGCTGGCAAGAAATGCTACTCTGTTGATGGTGCTGTGTATTTCGAAGGCAAAACATCCCAGAACATAATGTATAACATTTTTTACATTTTGTTTACACGTAATCGCAGTATAGAGAAACTGTGCGCGAATTTTTTGTAATCTATACACCCGCTGTGGACAAAAATTTTAATGTGTCACGGAAGTGGTATATACAGTAACCATTCATTGTACGTGTTAGCGGACGGTGTAATCTGGTCTATAAATGTACGTAACTAGCACCTCAGCTGTGAATAATAATCCGTGGCAACTATTCACTATTCACGCGATTACGGTAAATGCGAAATGCAAAATGCGCGAATGTACAGAGGAAGTGTTACACTTTATTTTTAAAACTTTTAAAATCTACATTCCTTGCGAGCGTCTATAATAATTTGAAGTCTTCCATTCTCGAATATAAAAATAACCTTTACAGCACAGTTCCTATGTAAGAAAAATGCACCCCTTGTGCTGACTGATGGCACAGTTGTTCTCACACAACGGCGCACTGTGTCTTGTAAGTGTGTACATTTGTCATTCTCTCCGACGCCAAGGTTTCCCCTGTAGGATCGGCTCGAGTAATGCCTCTCCACGGCCCACAAATTTGGTGATTGCTCCTGTAAATCTGGCAATCGTATTCCTCCAGTTACTTCAATTACGTCCCAAAATAAATCTATCATTAACGACCACCCTATTGACTTCGCTAGCGACAAGCTCTTTGGGCTAGCTGATACAAGTCACGGTGGTTTGGACAGGTATACAACAGTAGGCAGAGAGCGGAATCACACAAGCGCCGTCATCCTCATCATCCACGGGACTTCTTTCCGTGGCCTCATCACAAATACATGATAACACATGGATCTGGCACCTCTACTATTCTCTGTTATGCCAAAAAGCAAGGGTATGGCAGTAGCATAGGAAATCGAATGCGAGTAGTGTGCATGGCACAGGACAGAGTTGTGGGAAGGATGAAACGAACCGCTACATTAAAGTTCTCTGTAGAGACATGTGGCAGACTTCGTACCGAAAGCAGTAGGGCGGAACCACAGAGACAAAGCACGTTAGTGATTGGTACAGTACATTGTCCATACGCACTACTAAACACCAAACCATGAAAACTTACGGGACGGTGGGCTATACCTCAATGCATTATCCTCGCACTAGGCGGAGTAAATGGTCAGCTTCATGCCCTGGTCATCAAGGAATATAACAAACCCACAAATGCACATGTTCAGTCACACATTATTATGCTTAATCAACATGTTTCGGCCACTCCCGTTACCATCATCTGAGTGTCTTATAAATAGAATACAATCAACCCACAACATACAAACAATTGCTTCAATTTATCCTTCGGGAAAGAACCGCTCGAAAGGTGGGAGGGGGGTTATATTAAACAGCGAGTGTGGATGCTATGGAGAAGATAAACCCCTTGCCATGCCAGGAATCAAGCCCAGATTCCTCGGTCGTCCAGTCAGCAACCCAGGAACTATAGTGCCTATGTCATCTCGGCTTATGATTCGCAAATAATCCGACTAAGACTTACAAACATAAAACTCGTAACGATAAGAACAGAGTGTAGGTCGTAACGCAGCGACATAAGCAATGACACCGAAAAGTCCAGCTTGATGAGTGAACTGCGTAGAGAGAGGGCCAGAAAAACATGCAGAGAAACACCGCCCTGCCATAACGGCGCAATAAGAGTACACGATTCATTCTCTTCACATTGTTCCCACTGGTTCGCCCTTAGCTACAACGCCGTTCTTCCCTCCCCCTAACACTGGCCGTTTACACCGCGCTGCCTTCTCTTCTAACCCTGAAGATGGAGGCAAAAGGTTTGTATCTACGTACCTAAGTATATGATGTCACATGTCAGAAAACAATTTTCATAGTCACCATCGCGACAACTTCAAATTCTATTAACTACTGTAAGGCATGCCAAATTACTTATCGGCAGCTCTATCAATATCTGTACAACTAACAATTCCAAATGAGTGATGCAAAATCATAATAAACGCTTGTCAAAAGCTTCTGTCCTTCAAAAAGAAGTGGGCTCACAGCTTCTGCGGTTTTGAACTGGGTCACCCGTTCGTAGTGAACACACTTTCACTGCGTCACTGCCGAACCAACTCATGTTATAGTATTGGATACCCGACGTCTCTTGCTACCTCAGGGTTTTGCCGATACAAAACAACATTCCTGTCATATTACGTACGTCCGCATTTCTGAAGGTGATATTGGAATTCGTGCTAATTCGCTCAGATATTTCTGTAATTTCATTTGACAAAAATTAGTTCGAATTCGTGTAGAATGTAATATAAACCCACCAACATTATCATTTACAAGTCTGTTAATGTTTTACGTTATATTTCAGGCAGAAGTGTTTCGTTTAATGTACTTTTAACATTTCTGGCATATGCTCTTACATCCACAACCCTTCAGATTTCAGACAGTATACGACAACTACCAGTTCCTTCTAACGCCGAGGTTGCGAATGGGTGGAACTATACCTCTACCTTCCTTCTGTGCCTGCAGAGGCATCTCATGCGGTGACGTTTACCTTTAACTTTACACGTTAACTGGTCACGTCCACATGTCAGCAAATTCGCCAACCACCCATCCAGCCGTTCGACGCTGTAAATACATAATCTGAGTTATTAAAGGCGACGTTAAACACCATAACAACGTTCACAGTCGGAATTTGGGCTTTAGAAAGGAGCCGAAGCGAGGCCATATTCAGCGAGCGACTGATACGAAGAGTCGAAAAGCCAGCGAACGTTTTACGGGGTGCTACGTGCTCTAATGGAGTCTTGCTTTGTGAGGGACAGGAGTTCCGGGTAATTGTTTAATGGAGATACGTTCTGTCTCTTCCTTTTTTACCTTCAACTCCCTCTCTTTCGCTAGGATGACTATTGGAGAGGGGGGGAGGGAGAGATAACTGAGCGAAATCTAGGAAGCAATTGCGTACATTCAATTTATTCGGTCGACCAAAAGAAAGAAGTCTCTAGGGGCTACATCTTGTAACGCCACTCAATCCCCAGGAGATGTTTATCCTCCCTGCACTATTAAGTGCTGGAAATTTGTCTTCTAAGACTAAAAATGTGCAGCACAATTTGGATTACACACTTAACTGCCAAAGTTTCTGTTTGCGATTCATTTGCCCCGTGTCAATACATACATTCGTTTACCACTGATACAAATATCAAATTATTGTTATTATTAACAGTACTGTTAACTGATTTCAGTGAGAATTTACTACTTAGATACGGAATCCACAATACGGAGCAGCTTCACATAATCGCAATATCCGTAACTGTTTGACGTACCAACAATATTTTGTAGAGAATTTGTAGGAATGTTTAGTATCCATATTCCAACTTCAGTTCATGCAACTAAATCCAGACGCCCTTTCATAGCAATCAGACTGAAAACTACACGAGAGTTTTCGCACAGTCACTAAATTGTACAGAAAAAGTTCCTTGCAAACGTTCTGCTTATTTTTCGAAGATATACTATCCTATATCCCACACGATTCCAGGTTTGGAGGAGCAAATGTCCTTTCTATCAGATGAGTTCCAGTTTTAAGAGAATGCAAAAAATTAACTTTCATATTAAGTTCTGCAAGAATCGGCACGGGTTCAAAAGCCGCATGGGGCGCGTGCACAAAGGGCGCAGCGATTAAACGACTTCTACGTATTTCCAGAAGTAGCATTCATTCCGAGAAGTGTACAGTAGTTTGTATACAGCCACAGGACTGTCTGGTTATCATATTTCGGGCTGAATAGTGACATCATATGTGACCGAGAAGAGCAGAGACATGATTTCGTCTGAAGCGTAAAAAATACTATTAATTTGAAAGTATTCACGCACAACGCCAGCCCGTTCAATATTAAATAAATAAGCCGTAAAAATATCGGGACAGCAGTCCTACCACTGAGCAGCAACGGAGAACAGCAACTCACCGTGTCCAGTGAACTTTGTCATAATTCTGTTAAATGTCTATAGTTTTAGAATAATCCATAAAGGTCACTTAATTCGTTTCTGATTTCCATTCTTGGTGCCACCGACCTACAGAAACTTTCACGTCGCCAGATTACCACTGGATTCCTTACATGGGCGATCACACCTCCGCGAACCACATCTATTCAGATATATCTCCGGATCCCTCACGAAGGAAATAGCTACAACAGAAGACCTTGTATTTCAAAGACAATCCAACTCACACATGCCACACGTTTATCCATATGAGTCCTCCTTCAGTCTTGGGGTCCTACGTTTCCAAGAAAAAACAAAAAGGCGTGTCGGAAAACTTCCAGTTCCCTAAAATAATCTGATGGCGCGATCTAAGTTCTACGAGCCTGCGAATCTGCAGAAGCTGGGTCTCACAATCACTTCTAACACAGGATGTAACGACGCTAATCAACTGCACTTCAGACTGCGCTCAGAACTCACATGTCTCGATGACCTCCTCACCTCCCTCCACCGCACTTCCCTATATATCACTATACTGCACACAAGTTTGTCGGTAGCGGCAGTCACAAGCGCTTTGGGCTTGTTCACACCGGTCAGACGAGACTTACTTCTCAAGACTGATACTTCAGTATGTGAAGGATAGCCTCCCCTGTCCAAATGTCTCGCGCTATAACCCACGTTATGCCCAACGACATTACGAAGAGCGAGTCATGGTAGTACAAATATTACATCTCCTATCGAGGATATGGCAATATTGAAATTAAACAGGTACACTAGAACTGTTATATTTAATATATGTAAACTGTGTCTGGAATGTTTCATGTATGAGTAAAAAGGTAATGGTCTCACTGTGTGCATACTATGCAGACAAAAGGAAGGGGGAGGAGTGGGGTGTAACTACCCATTCCTAACCTCTGCACTAGACGGACAAGAGTGGTGACTTCCACGCCCTGGCCGTTCTCTCCCAGGTAACTACCGTCCTGGAGGCTGAGTGGAACCTGGAGCCATTGTAAAAGCTTCGCACGAAAGAAAAATCTCTTGTTCCTGCCGGGTGTGCAACAACGACTGCTAAACTGTTCTTGTGCGGTCGACAATTATATGTAATCTTCGTAGTTGAATGGGCTTTTAAGTCTGTGAATTAGTTATCAACTTCTCGGTGCACGTGAGGCTAATAATGCTACTGCACGTCGACGGACTCTGACCGTAACATATCTGATTATAAGCTGAAGCGACATCTCAATGATCTGTCCAACCCAATCAGTCTGACAGTCAAAATGTGCAGAGGACAAGCCAATCCACTTCCCACAACCTATTTGAAACTAGACTGAAAGGAGACATGCGGATATTGTCGTGCACCTCTAGCATTAGTCAAGACACAGTCAGAATGTGGCACAAAACAAGCAGATCAAACTCCCCTGCACTACAGCCAGCAGTTGTACACTTTCAAATTCCGCTGCCTCACTTAGTCATGCGTTCTTCATAATGTGGCTTTCAGTTACACTTTCGGGGTTGGTTAGTGTCTTCGGAGACCTTATAAACTCCAAAGACAAAGAAAAATTCGTTGAAAGTGGCTCAGAGCAATTCCCCATTGCCAGCTAGACAGCCATTTTAGTACAGCTCCCGAAGTCACTACAGGCACTTTATTCAACGATGCTGAAACACTCTACGGCGTCGAAAGAGAGAATGTTCAGTTAACTGAAGCAGAAAGCTTGTGAAAGGAAGCAGTCGGGGCGTAATTTTAGGTAATACACCGAAAAAGAATAGAAGCTAGTGAATACATCTAAGAGAAAAACCTCAGTCAGGATAGCCGCGTTCCGGCTGTAAATCGAGACGAGAACGTCTCGAATCCAAGAGAAAAGAGTTACCAATTCACAGAACTTGCTAGGTATCGAGCTTCATAAAAATCCGTGAATATGTCAAAAAGCCATTATGGCACAGCGTACATGAACAGACACACACTTGCCTGTCTTAAGCATAGTAATAAAAACATATTAAAAGTACAGGTGATATGTTCTAGAGTGGCAAACCTGAAAGAAAGAAATCCCTTGGAAGATCTAGGCGTAGATAGGAACATAATATTAAAATGGACCTTGAAGGAACAGGATTAAGAATTAGACAGGACTCACCTCACTCAAATTAGAGCACAGTGGCAGAGTGCAGTGAACACGATAATGAACGTTTATATTGCACAAAACGTAGGCAATTTCTCGACCAGCTGAGGACCCATAAGCTTCTCAAGACGGACTCAGACGCATGAGTTAGTAGAAATGCTACGACTGCTTCGCACCATTCGGCAGTGCAGTCAGCGAGATATGTAAAGACGGACTACGCGCTACATGCATATGTCGCAGGAATGGAGGGACACAGAACAGCGTTAGTTCCAGCCAGCAACAGCAGACGGCTAGCAAAGAGGAATTTTTCAATTTCTCCGCCTGGTTAGCTGTGTTCGCTTCCTCAGACCCTTATACTTCTTTTATCCTCTTTGCCAACTCGTTTCCAGACCCGTGACTTGTCTATTGAGCTTTCGACAATATCGTTCCAAAATGTCAGGGAACACTACTAACCCCCTCCCACTCAGCGGGTTTACTGTAAGCCCAAACCCCACATTTGTTCAGTTTTATGCCTTACCCTGAACTGGAGATGAAATGAACGCCATAACCAGGATAATAACATCATGTTCAGGAAAAAAATGTTTCGTGATGGGAGTCGAAAAGGTATTACGGGTCTGGATAAAACAGCATATCAAGAGATTCGTGATTTGCAATCCTCGCCAGATATTATTAAAGTGACGAAAATGCGGGGGATAATACGGGCAAGGGACAAGGCAGCACGGTATAGAAAAGTGCGCAAAAGGGTTTAGTGGGGAAACCTGCAAGAAAGGGGCTACTTTGAAGAGCTTGGCGTAGATGAAAGGAAAATATGAAAATGTACCATACGGGAAGAACATGGGTTGTGCACTTGACTTATCTGCTTTGGGATGGAGACCAAATGCTGGTTCTTGTAAATGAGACAGTGGACCTTACGGTTCAACAAAAATGAAGGAGATCCTTCATGGAGTTACTCCAAATGGAAAAGTGGAAGCAAATAACCTTCCGTTTGTTCATCGTAATTGTAGAGCACTATATTTACAATTCTCGGGATCACCAACAATCCACATCATCATCATCATCATGCATCTACTGACTTATCCTAAAGGACGGAATTCTTCCCTAACCAGGGGACTCTAAATTTCAGTAACACATACAACACATTACCTCAGAATCTGTGAGGCAAATGACAAGAGTAAATAAACAAGCCTACTAATTTTGATAGGAAAAAAAGAAAGTTTATGGCTAATGTACTATTATCCAAACATAAACAAAAACATATCTACGAATGGATGTTCAGGCCGTTTTATTTCCATCTTCACACTGTTTTATGTAATGGGATGACAACTGTTTACAATACCTTAATTTGAGTGAATCGATGACCCTCAGAAGCCATCGTAGGCAGTGATAATGACGACACACAACACGTATAAATTTAAATTGGATCAGCTAGCTCACTGTAAATAACACACTGCAAACATCCATACCTCAAACAGGATGTGAACCAAATAGTTTAACTGGTAACACCAGCGAGTAACCAGAAAAAATTTTCAGTGGCCTACTTAAAAGTTTCTGTACCAACAATCAGTCATCTATTTAAAAAAAAAAACACGGAATTAAACGGTTTAGGAAAGCCCGAATAAACACACGTAAATGCTACCATAAAAAGCACAATTTTTATCATTATGTTATGGTTTAAGTAACTTCTACATTTCCGTAGGTGGGTACAATGATTTCAAATTACCAGCAAACCATTAACAAGAATCATTTAAAGTGCGCCTGATTTGTACAAAGTCCCACGCACTTACTTGTAATTGCCTTAAGCGGCTAAGCTTTTAGCGCTTTTATATTATTTGTCATTCATGTTATGAAAATGGAATAACGTAAAGGAGGCTTTGCATTCATGTACAGGAAAAAGATACAAAACTGCCTCCGTGCGCGACATAAAGACATACACAGGCGGGGCATATTCTTTCTTAAACTCGGCACCAGACACAGGCCAGTGGTCACCTGAACGCCAAGGTCGCTGTACCCCGCAAGGAAAGACCCCTCGTACCCATTGAATACGAGGCTGGGTGAACCCCAGAGCTGGGTGAACCGCTGAACCTTGCCGGAACATGAACTCCGATCGTCCGGCTAGTAGACTAGTCACTATACCAACTACGCCATGCCGGATCGGCTTTCAAGTGACACAAATCGAAGCGCAGATTAACAGAAAACTCGTGTATTTTGAGCCTATCAGAGCGGAGACTCGGCTTCGATACCAGGCCAGTCCACGTGGGACTTGTGATGGACAAAGCGCAATTGAAATAAGTCTCCCCCCAATTACTTCGACTTTGCCTTGTCAGCATCATTCCATCCGTGCCCCATACTACCGATGCTACACTATCTTACCAGCTGACACTGTGATCAAATAAAAAAACACTTCTATCTCGTGTACTCTCAAGCATGCTTCCAAGTTTACTGTGGGTGGACTGCATTAATTACGAGTACGTGCGTACGATCTGGAGCCTTCGGACTCTCTCTCTCTCTCACACACACACACACACACGCGGTTTACACAATACGCTATAATGTGAGCAGAATCTCATTCCACGCTGCTGACACTGACTTTATCTCCTCTCCTCACACTCCAGTTTAATTAATACAATTATCGTTACCACATGCTCAACGTGCCTCGTCTCTTACAGAAGGCTATGTAGCAGAGGGCGGTAGTACTGCTTCATTCTCGCGATAACCTTGCTTATAATTTCGGTCGGATGATAGAATTACGTTTTACACAGCACTTTGTGGGTTTTTCCCCCCAAGTCACGAAAAAAGTTACAATAGGACATTCAAACAGGCCACGATAACGTTAATTATACAGAAGATACACGGGCTTTAAATTAATAGACGAGGAAAACTATAAGACACAAATTTATTTGCAGAGTACAACCAATAAGATGCAACGTTTCACAATTTATTTATTTCTGTAAGGCACTCTACATGTTTCAGACGGTTTTTCCGTCCATCATCAGGAGCTCAAAACTGCACACACAGCGTCAGGTATTTGGCAGACTGTAATGACATAATTAAAAACAAATTACTAATAACAGTGTATATAAGTTGTAGTGGAAAGTAAAGCATGTTACAGTTAAAATTCTATGTTAACTGAGCGGTTAAAATTCCTATGTTAAAACGTACAGATGATACAATATGATAAAATATTTTCTTCGGAAAATGTAATATATTCTGTCTGTGTAATG
>Ga0123352_10010127_pt1 | contig 14792 bp, 4 predicted proteins | sample TergutLab28metaG_FD_89700 | JGI IMG/M metagenome (GOLD analysis project Ga0123352, IMG submission 89700) | Labiotermes labralis P1 segment gut microbial communities from Petit-Saut dam, French Guiana - Lab288 P1 | ecosystem: Host-associated > Arthropoda: Insects > Digestive system > Gut ... | reverse complement strand
CCTCCTGATGATGAGAACATGTGCTCGAAACATGTAGAGGCATGAAATAAAACTTATTGTGAAACAAATTTTGTGCATCAAGTTGGTTAAATACTGAGATAAATATACTGAGATGCACGGTCAACAAAATGTCAAACAAACAAAACAAAACAAACTCCGTGGCCTTAGTCCGCACGCGAACTATACCGACAAAATGTCAAAAGAAAAAAGAATTACGGGAAAATAAAAAAATATCTGCGTCACTCGCATTTCTAACCCTGCCAATGGAGCAAAGATAAGTTTTGAAACATATAATTAATTAATGGTTGTGTTACTGCATAATTTAATTGAGTATTTATGAGTACAAAACATATTCTAAAAGAAAGAAATATATGCTGATACTATGAATCGAACCAATGTAGTTTGTTTCCGAAGAGTATTGCCATCACGTGTTAACGCGCTCAGCTACCTCCGGGTGCAGCAAAGAACTACCCTTTCGCATATTCCTTCCGTGGAAGCAGAACTAGCAAGCCACACACCTCGGAAAATTAATGACATTTAATTCAAGTTTTAACTTCAATTTAAGGGAATGTGTTGGTGTCTTTGGTTAATGTATACGCGGCATGATTGATTGTAATGAATGGTAGATACAGAGACGCCAGGAATGCACAAATATGGGGAAAGTAAAATAACTCGAATTATGATCGTACTGTAGGTCACGTGACTTCCAGTTCGGGACTTAGAAAATTTCGGGCCGCTTGATTTTTGTTGGACAAAGGGCACCACTATACCTCGTGGCACCTTCATTACTTTTCCCTCATCAGCTATGCCCCTCCTAGTTTCCACAAGTGGGCAGGGTACCTACCGTTGTGTTCTGAATGGATATGTAGTTTGGTTTGCATTTCTGCTGCCTGTGGTCACAATGCCTCCTGTTACATTAAAAATTCTGACCACTCACCTAATACAGGCAAATGGGGCAGTGTAAATTCTCGTGTAGTATGCCCGCTTGATTTTCCATTTCATTAGCCATGTTCTGTACAGTGGAACAGTCAGTGGTGTTTCAACCGCCGTGTTTTGAACACACAAGTATTGTGGCCATTAATATTACTTTTACTTGATGACAGAAGAGCTAGCATGTGGAGCTTCTTATGGATCAGGTGCACCTGTGACGATGAACACTGCTTGCTACAATATTCTTATAATTACTGTATTGTATGCCACCAGTAAAGTGTATTGCTGACAGGTAATAATCAATAGAGACATTGCATGCTAGATAGTTATAAATTTTCTTTTTTGTGTGTGTTCTTGTAAACCCATACTGAAGGTTTTAAATGAAAGTTATATATCTTAATGATGTACAGCAAATCCCCAATTATACATTTTTTTAGTGACTGCCAAAAACTGTGTGAAATCCAGGAAACGTTCTTTTTGTGATCATATGGCAGGTACCATATAAAAAATGCATAATATAATGGAAAATGAGAATACAAAATTGGGGATTTACTGTACATATATATATATAATTTATGCAGGTTTTTTTTTTGTGAGTCCTTTTCTGATATAATGTAATGTGAGTAAAACAGGGCTTGCAAAGGACCATATTTCAGTACATTTAATCTTCTGGTATCAAATTTCCTAAGTCTGTTGAGTGGTTTTGGAGATGATGCATGTAGGCACAAAATGACCAGATGCAAACTGAGTTTCTATTTATAGCAAAAGTACATCAAATGAACTCGTGAGTTCATTTGATGCACTTCATGCACGGAACACTTCAATGTGTAATGAAATTATAATAAACAAGAAAGATACTTTAGGAGGACCTTAGGTAACATGGAATTGAATAAGTTGCACGTCACTTGGTACGCTTAGTTTGTAAAACCAGTGGCCTTCTTGATGTTCTAGTCATGGTGCTGGGATGGGGGAGACAATGATTTAATACAGAATTTTAGTGGGGAAGGTCTCATAGATAACATCAACTTGGAAGGGAGAGAAGGAGATGGAAGGATAAGGCTTGAGATGGACCTACAACACATGGTTTAACAGGATAGAAGGTGTCTCAGAGTCATGTAATATGGTGGGCTTTGTGTTAGCTGCACTGACTTTAAGCCAACTTGGTGTTAGTTTAGTTAAGATTAGTAAGTGCTTTGCTAGGATATTAGCAGGTCAAATTGGTGCACAGAATTTAGACTCAGCTGGAATGTTGTTTGCAGAATTGACTGCTCTGGAGGACACGGCCTCTGGTCGCATGACTCGGATTCTGACAACAGACTTTCCCCAGTATTTCGCTGTGGTGTCTCGCGTCCGTCAGGAGGTACATGCGATAGGACCTGAGGGAGGCATGGTGTCATCCAGTGTGGTACCCCAAGTACAGGCAGTCTTCCCACAGGGGGCTCTGACAAAGAAGATCAAGGTCGGACTGCAGGTAAATTTGTTCAAACCTCGCAAAGGCACATCTGCAGGGATGCTGAAAAAGATTACTGTTAACCACATACCTAAGAAGAAACGTTTCTCTCTTGTTTGGTGAACATTCTCATGATTGTAAATAAATTGGTTCGAAGTTGTTCAGTGGCTAGAATAATTGACGTATAAATAGTATAGCTAGAAAAGTTCATTTACATTTCTTTGGATTCTCAAAAGTTAACACCATGAACCGAAATTTGGCGAGGACACTACAGTTTTGTGAGTGAGGACATGTAAGTGCTGGAGATGTAATGGGTACTTTGTATGTGAACAAGATTTGGATCAACAGATAAAGATGGTTATATTTTCTTTCCATGAGCATATATTGAAAAAGCCTATAGCTCTTATTCATATGTTTTGCTTCTCAGTAAATTAGGTATTGGCTTTGAAGATTTATTAATACTTTGCTGTTTATAATATGGTAGAATGCTGGTAATTTAAAAGAACTTAATTGACAGTACTGCATTCATGTTTTAGGAGGCAAAGTATTAAATGCTGAAGCAAAGAGTTTCAGAAAATTAATTAAAGTGGAGAAATTCTGTTTGAATAATAGAAATGTAACGCAATTATATTATCTCAGGAGTGACACAGTTGAAGGGGCTTTTTTATGTTTGTGTGAACCTTGAGTTTGTGACATCACATAAAAAATATATGTTTATCTCAATTCAGACTTCAACTTTTCAGTGTCAGGTTTTGAGAACTTGCAGTCAGCTCCTTATGCTTTCTATAGTAACTTGCAAGCTACCTAATCTTTCAGATTCATAATGGTTGGCAATAAATTAGTGTGTCAGCAAAATCTGTTGGTCTCCCATTTTGTGTCCAAACCATATCTTTCTACACTTCTGTACATCATGTTTGAACTTCAATTCCGTGAGCACTAGTATGTATGAGGAATGGCAGTGCCAGCTTAAAAGTTGGGCCACTACTTTGGCCTGTGATAGGTGCCACCCAGTTACAGTGTAATGTCTTGAAATTCAGGTGAATTTGTGTTCCTTCTTCAGTTCTTGAAATTTTTACAAATCCTGATCTTAGTAATTTGGACATGGGTAGTATTTCTGTAGTAACAAGAACAAGAACAGAAACTACAACAATGATGATGAAACAATGACTACTAGAACAAAACCTGATTTAGCTAGAGAATTATTGCAAATATACTAAAATTCGACCTGCTGAAATGATGTTCCTGAGGAGAATTAAAGGCTGCATGGAAGTGGACAGACTATGAAAATGAATTGCAAGAATATTCATTCAATAGTAAATTAGAAGAACATTGTCAGAAATTGATAGGACATCTGTTAAGAGTGACTGAATAAATATTACCCAGAGTAGCATTAATCTACTAACATATGACAGAATGAGATGTGGGATGACTCAGAGAACATTGGGAAAACCTATGAAGCTGGAGGAGGCGGGGCTCTTTGTACTGTAAAGTGTAGGTGACAGAAATGGACAAGGATGGAATAGAAAAGGAGGGGGAAGTAGGAGGAAGAGCAGAAGAAGAACTGAGTGGAGGATAGGGGAAGAGGAGGAGTGGGAGGACATGAGAGAGAACAAGAATCAGAGAGGATTATTATGGTCTTGCCTCCCCCACGGTATTTCACCATTGGTAATTGGGAGGAAGAATGAAGGTGAATCCACTGTGAATCCATTATCTTGCACCAGTGAAACTCTTTTGAGGCACAACTTCATAATGCCTTGGTCTTTCAAAGTGTAATACATGTTTCAAATGCAGGCCATGGCTGTATTTTGTACTTGAGCGTGATGTTCACAGTTTCATCACTGGTGAGAAATGAACTAGGTTGCACATCTTATACAGGGTGATTCATGATTTGTTGACATTACTGCAGAAGATTATCTGTAGGTCTTTATGATCAAAAAAGTTAATATCAGCATGAGCCCTATTCTGAGTGGTTATGGAGTTATGGGTGTTGCCATAATCACCCTCCTATGAACTGTACCTCACAAGTCACACTATACAATCCTGAACCAGCTGGAGCAGCAAGAGTCAGCAGAAGCTGCAATTTGTAATTGACAACTTGTCCTGTTCACAACCAAGTGGCAGCGTGAGTTGCGGCCAGCAGTGGCATTTTTGATAACTTCCTTAAAGTGCAGTTCATTGTAAACTGAAGCCAGTTTCATGAAGCTTATTTAAATTTATACTTTAAATTTATTAGATATTATGCTTGTTTATTATTTTGCCCCATTTATTTTCAATAATCTGTACCCTGTATTCTAAGTTTCAAGCAGCCATAACTCTTTAACTGTCCACAATTGGACACATGTTTATGTGAGCTTTTTGATCACAAAGACATAGGAAATTATCTTCTGAGGTAATGTCCCTAAGACTTGGATAGCCCCTGTAATCATAGTATTGTCATGGTATTTCAGGAGCCATGTGCCATAAAACTCTTGCTAATAAAAACATCCAGTGTAATAATTGTCTAGATTTGTGACACTGACAAAGTGAAAACCTTTGTTCTGTCATCATGCCCCTGAAGCTACATTTTTCTTATGATGAGCTAATAAGAAACGGAATTCATTAGTGTATGACACAAACAGTACCATAGAGTCATCATAGAAACTTCAAATTACATAGGTTTTACATGTTTAAAAGGATCTGTGGTGTCTGTCTCCAAGTACTGAACTGGACTTTTGTTGTTAAAATATTTATCTGAATTTAAATCCAAGGTAATGAGTTGTGTCAAGCAAGAAATGGTTGTTGGAATGCATAAAGCTTACCTTTTGGCCACTTTGCTTCGATCCAGTTTAACACATGAATTATGCATCAAATGCTATTTGAAGTAAGTCCATCTTGAGGTAAATGTTCTTTAATTGAAGTCTTGAATGCTACTGTTAATTTTAGGCCATATTAGATAAGGGGGTTTTAAATGTGTATGAAAGTCATGGGAGTATTTTCTTGGAATGCAGTCTGTTCTTTGGATAAAACATATCTAATGCCTTATGGGCTTACTTTCTCTCCATGTTTAGAGAAAAGGAAGGGGTAATTTATTTTATGGTGTTATAAAAAACTATTCTGTATCACTAAACCATGGAAGAGACTAGATACTGATTATAAAAGATATATACATATATGAAAACTCCAGTGGGAGGTGAGGAGCAAAAAATGAATTGTGAAAGATTGCTCTGTTTGGTAGTAAGGAGAAGCTGCATCTAATGGTTTCCTTAGAGTAGAGTGAGACTAGAGACAGCATCCAGAATTGTATGTATTTTTCATCAAGGTAACCAGCATAGTCTAAAGAAAATACTCCCATAACACATGAGGTAGGTGGTGACAAAGATGTATAGACATGTTATTTATTTTAATTAAGTTATTCACTAGATTTGTGTGGTAATTAATTTAGTTTGTCTTGTTGATGTGTATTGTGACTGCTAAGTTTTGCCAGTCTGTGCTTGATATCCTAGGTTACCCATTTATATGAGGGAGAGTCAAATGAAAACCTTAAAATTTTGATAAGATTTATATATAAATATAAATATTTAAGGTTTTCATTTGACTCACCCTCGTAATTATTAACATTGTATCAATAAGCATGATACACAAGCAGTAGGCAGAGATATTGTTTCTTAAGAATGTGTCAGAATGTTCTATGATGTGGGATGGAACCTACTTCAGTATTCAGTTGACATGTGACTAGTGAATGGAAGCTAGGTGTCAGAGTGGGCATTTGTTAGTTTGTTCTGGTATTCCAGTACTTTAAAGTGATGGAAATGTAGGTCTTTCCATGTACTAACACACCTTTCATGAATGTGAATACGTTTTGAATGAGAAATTGGAGTCAAGCTGCATGTCCAGTGGTAGAGTACTTCTGATGACTTCCAGAGGATTATCAGATAGTGTCATTTTGGAGCATTCATCTTGTAAGCAAATTGTGGTTTTGATTGCTGCCATGGATGGCAGTGTCATCTTATTCAAAAAATAAATTTCCTTCCATGTATGTAATTAATGTCCAGCTTTTGTGGAGAGACATTACGCTCTTATTCTTCCATGGTTCATTTTTAAGGAGATATATTCTTTCATACAAACTTATGGTTAACAGTTGGCTTATATATTTTCATCTGTAGTTAAGACTTTTTTCTTAATTAAGCTACATATTGCCAGATATGAGGGTTCCACATTAGTGTTGCTGAGTGTTCAGTTGTTCTGGGACATGATGCTGTGTTGCTGGATTTGTGTTTCCTGATATTTCAAAGGAACATACTGCCTTCATTTTCAAGGTTTGAGGGGTACAAGAAGAATAAACTTTGAAAAACCTGGCAACACTAACCTACTGACCCAGTGTCACATCTCAAAAGTCCTGAACCCTCAGGCTTTATTTTATACTAAAGGATAATGATGGATTATTAAGTTAATTGGGGAAATTTTAATAAAGCATTTTTAACTCAGACTTCATTGCATGTGGCCCTGAACTTTGTACAAAACTGTGTATTTTTAACCTTTATTGACCAAACAGGATGCCCGAGTCCCATTAAATGTAACTCTCTATGGATGAAAGGGAAAGCACTGTCCCACTCATGTGCAGGGATGGGCATTTGAAATGAGAGTAACTTTTGCCATCAACAGCTACACTGGGATTTAAAAGCTGGAAGATAAAGTTTAACTTAATTTACTTCTATAGATTTTGGAAAGTTACTCTTGGACGTGCATTCATCAGATGCATATCACGTAACAGAGGGCAGCAGAAAGAGCATTTTAGGTATCCATTTATGTATTTATCTATTACTCAGTTATAGGACAGTGCTTTCAGTAAGTACGATTACTATGAATTGAAAAATCAGGCGATTAGATGAGTATAAAAGGATGTGGAAAGAAGCACTGATCTCCTTGCTTGAGGTACTGTCACGGAATTTTCTGGGAATGGTGTGAGGAACGCTCTGAAAACCTGTCAGGATAGCCAGTCTCTGGGCCAATATTCGATTGTGGGACCTCCAGAATATATGTGGGTGTGGTAAGCACTTGACCACAGTGTTCAGTAAATGGCTTCTAATATTGAATACATAGATTTACTTAGAAATATATTCAGGTTTCTCACAATGTTGTGTAGTTTTAGTCAATTTTTTCTGATCGGTTGAGTACTGAAAAAAATTAATTTTGTCCTTGAATAAATTGGCAGCTCTGAATAAGTGATGTGGACCAAAAGTACCATCTTTGCTTGGATTTTATTAAGAAACTTAATATGATGGTCAGTTTAAATCAGTGACTGAAAATGTGAAAAAGTTCAGAGCACAAAACTTACTTTAAGGTAGGTGGTAACTCAAAGTGTTAAATATGAACAACAAATCCTATATTTACATTCGTAAATCTTTGTAAAGAGCTTTCATTGTCATATCCTTTGAAAATTTTATTGATTAGGTAAAGTTTGTCATATTTATGGATGGACAGTGATAGTCTTTTTTATGTTAGTTAGGGGTATGATTCTGAGTAGAGGTCAAAGGCAGTTTGTGAAAAGTGAAAGACTGTATAGATTAGTAGGATTCTGAGATATAGTGGGAATTTGGTTTTTATTTCCCTTAAATAGGAACTGAATTTCAGTCTCGCTGCTTTCACAATACCCAACAGTCACTCTAAACATAACCTAGTGTGGAAGTTCTATTTTAATTGAAATGATGTATTTTATTGTGTTTATTATTAATTAGTCAGTCATATTTTGATTATCATTTATGCTACAGCTTTAAATATGCACTGCAATGTGACGTAAATCAATTAGTTAATAATCAGTTCTTCTTTTGACTGTCAGCAATTTTTGAGTATGTCTCACTGTTGAACTGTTCTGAGGGTGGCTTTAATTCCAAATGTTTAAAATATGGCCAACAAAAGTTTGTGCATCCTGTGTTCCCAGCTTCCTTGGCTTGTCACTGAGTGTATGATGTACATTCCTTCAAATAACCAAGAAGGAATTTTTATATTCTTGACTGAAAACTAGCTTCTTTTCAAACTGGACTTCATTTCCAGAGGGAAATATTGTGCACGCCATGTTTGTTTCACAGCATGTCATCATATTATGTAAGCAAAGAATTAGCATATCAAATTTTTCATGTTCTTTGCCAAGCTGTTTATGGGTATAGTTGATGGTTTGTTTGAAATATTATTACCAAGTAATTTATCCATTATTTCTGTTAACCAAACAGGCCACTGGAACACCACTTTTGAGTTTGATCAAGCATAGGCTGGTAGAAGTTATCAGGTTTTCATGGTGGGAAATGTTCAGTGTGTGTGGTCATGTGGGTTTTAACACCATGTAATATAGTAGGTGGACAGATGTTTCAGAGGAACATTTCAGTGGTACACTGAAAATGGAGGTAGCATATTCTTCTTGAATACTGCTATCCACCTACAAGATTACACAGGGTCCATACAGAGAACACTACATTCTGAATAGTCCAATAGGCAGTTCAAATTAGATCGATGAGGTTGGAAAGCCAAAGTCAGGCTGCTTCTTGCATAGAAAGTGTTCACGCTTGTTCATGTACAGAAGGGAGTTTGAGTGTCTCCATATAATTTATCATATCAGTCTTATCCCTGCTGTCAGTAAAATCTTTCTCACAACATAAAGCAAGTTAGTTTTGTAAAATGAATGAAACCCATTTCTTCTTTGTAGTTGTGGCTGCAATATTTAGTATCAGATCATTCACATTTTATCAGTGTGCTTCTCATTCTGGTTGTGTTCTGTAGATGGTATAACAATGGGAGGATAGTAATTCAGGTAGTGTGTTCATAACAGTGTCATTAATGTTGCCTATCCAATGCAATGGGTGATAAGAACAGCTTCTTTTTTATATGCCCGTCCATATTTTCTTGTTGTGCTTTTGAAAATTACAGTTGTTCTTAAACTTAGGGCAGAAGTTGCATTTTTTACTGTTATATCTTTCCTTGTGCTAGCAGGAATTTAGAAAATATTTTTTCACTTTTCCAAAAGCAGTTCACTGTATGGTGGGTGTATTATCCATCCTTACTCTTGCTTAGTCTTTCACATTACATGACCATAAAATCTAGTCTTGCTTTAGATAACATGGTTTGTTGAAGGAAGTCAGCATACGTAGGGTATCAGTTTCCTGTTTTTTTATTCATTAGCAATATGTTATGAGTGTTTATTATTATTAAGTTTGTGTATGTACTTACAGCATGAGTTTTCTTTGTTTTGATTAATCATTTAATGGGATGGAATGTGGTACGTTAGGCATATCTACAGGACTGTATTCATTATAGTAATGCCAAAGTTTTTATAAGTGATCTCATGTGCATGTTCTTAATTATTTATGTAGTTTTCTACAATATCTTTTGAATAGCTTATCACTCTTTTACCTGTGTTATGTATTTCTGCTTGTGACTGTGTGAAACAGCAAGTGCATGATTTCATCTTAAAACACTTAGTAAGAATTTTATCAACGTTAATGTAATTCTCATGTAAAATCATATTAAATGTGTGATGACAATATTGTAGCAGGAGAGAAAATCACACTTTGTCTAAAACATCTTTGATGGTATGTCATACATTAAGTGCAGGAGAAAGTGCTGCATTCCACTATAATGTGCACATGATCATTCTGATAATGATCCTTTAATTGTTTCACAGTCGGCAATATATTTATATCTGATAACTAATGTTATCTTATGCTGATTTAAAAGAAAAGACTGAAAAAAACTACACCTGTTTTAAATAACCATGAACAAAATAAATAAATATTTGTTATTTTTGTTAACTTCCCACTCAAGTGTGGTCTTTCCCCTGCTATGGTAACATTCATATGGCCAGTCATAGCCAACTCTTTTATTATTGCTTCATGAAATTATAGGAAGCAGACCTACTTACATGGCAGACAGTAATGCCTGTAATGTAATGTAATTTATTCACATTCTATAAATCTAGTAAGTACTTGCCAAATTGTCCTTGTGCACATCATGAAGGCTTATACAGGAAGTGGATTTGTGGTTGAACTCATTCCTAATATCAGCATAGATAGAGGTGAGCGGTCTGCTTCATGCCTTGGCCACTTTACCACCAGGAAAATAGCCCCTGTACCCATTGTATTGGAAGCTGGGTGGACTCCAGAGCCAGTCTAGATAATTTGGGGGAGGGTAAAAAAAGAGAGAGGAAGAAACAAAAAAAAACTTTTTCTGCTGGGATTTGAAACTCAGTTGTCCTGCCTATAGCCTAGTGTCCATTATGTGTATAAAAACAGAATCTGGTAACTTGCTGATGATAATGGAACGATCTGTGTTACTACATGCTAATGATGCACTGTCAAAGAGGTTTTAGACAGTCAAATAGAAGCAGATTTCTTATTTGCCGAAATGCATGATTTTTGGAGAATTATCAGTTACTAGATTATGTATTGATGGTGCATCAATTTTTTAGGTGATTGGCACTGAATAGGTATGTTAATATAATGAGTGGGAATCATGTAGGAAAATTCTGCAAACTTTGTGTTCAGATTTTAAGGGTTAAGTAGTGTAAATCAGATGAAAATCATGACATTTGTGAACAAGTAATTATAATAATTCTTTTAAATAAAAAAAGAGGGTTGGTAGTTTTATGAATTTTATATTTTATAACATTTAGATGTACATGCTATTTAGATGAGACAAACTGAATTGTGGGAGGGCAGATAGTGTTGTGCACCCAAGATTCTCATCATTAACTATGTCATGGTACTGTGCACTGATACCCCTTTTGTGTGTTGCTCCTTTCACAATGCATTTCAAGTTGTCTGCAATGTATATGTCACTCTTGTCCAGTACGTACACATGAGATTAATATGACTAAGTAGTTTGCATTTCTTTTGTCTTGCTATATGGCTTTGGATCAAAGTCATATTCGTAGCAGTGATGAATTGATTATGTTTTGAATCAGATAGAAATTTTTAAAGCACAGTAAATTTTTATATTTTAGATATCTTCCTTCAGTTGCACTGTTGCTTTATGTTTTGGTCTGCATCAGTAAGGCTGCTATGAACCCAATCTTAGTAATGATATTTGTGTTAAAATTTGACACTTTCACAGTGATGAAGATACATATTATAATCTTGTGGGTTATGACATTCAAAGCCTGCACAGCATCATAACCCAGATGACAACACTGTGACACTTGTGATCTTTAAGTGCGAAAATCATTAGTGGTGTAAATAGTACATGAATTTTTTATAGCTTTGCATGATTTAGGAAACAGTAATTTCACTTTGGTTGAATAAATGTTTATATTTTTTAAGAGTATTTTTCACACTGTGTGTGATAAAAAAACCTTCATCAATGTATACAGGTTGTTAGTACTCTAGACAGTATTAAGTAAAGGTGTCAGTAAATGTGTTTTTTAAGAAGTTATTTTTTCATTAATGGGATAAAGAGTGACAGAAAGCACACATAGCATGGTGTAAGCTCTTCTGGAACAATCTGATACTTTGGCATAAGCATAAAGATGGTGGCTGATACATAATGACTTCAAATTACATGGTGTTAGGTTTATTTTGAACATGATTAGATGTGACATAATTGAACTGAATATGTTGTTTTGAAATAGGTTTTCCTGGCAGTTGATATTAAGACTGCTGTCTGCTGGGAGCTAATGCAATGTAGTGTGGTAGGTTGTTTCTCTCTAGCAGACTATGCACATAGGCCTTGTTGTATGCCTGTTGGTTGTATGACTTTTTACTTTAATGTATCTTACCAATTTACACCACTTCTTAATATCCCTTCATTTTTGGCTTAACATCCTTTAGCTGGCTCCATACTCTCACACTAACCCTTTATTGCTGATTAGAAAATCATTTTTAATCTAAACCTTTTTTATTCACACACACGCTTTCAGGAACATGACTTCAGCATACAACAAGGCCTTGATGTATTATTATCAGAAGACAACATTCTTAGTGATTTGAAAGCTGTCTAATATGTACTAGTTTCAGTCATCAGGTAATCGAGAAAATGAAACAAAATCTGAAACCTAATGTAATTTACCTAAACTTTGTGTTAACACTTTCTCTTCACCAGAGATATTTGTTTCTATTACAATGACTCAGTTTCCAGGGCCTCATCTGTGAAATCAGGGTGCATCATCTTTCAGTGAGTTTACCTTTACAGGAGGAGAGCCTCTAAGATGCAACTGTCACATGAAATTGCTAAAATGACTAAGGTACATGATGCCAATTCAGTTTCAGTATCTAACTAACTAAATAAATCCATGGAACTGAGTCAATTTTGAGAAGTTATTAGTAACTCTGCAGGTCTAACCATCCGTTTATGTTATGCAATCTTCATAATCATGTTCACAAATGTCTGCCACTGGTCCCTACCAGAAATATGTGACATCGTTTTGCTTCATAACACATACTTCACCAATATCCATTAATGTAGGGAGACAGGAGAGTGTAGTCAGTAAAGTGACAGGACTATTGGCTGGACAAATGAGGAATTGCGGTTCGATTTCTGGCAGGGGTAAGAGATTTTTCTTTTCTGCACATCATCAACACCAGTTGTGGGGCCCAAACATCCTTCTAATCAGAGGGTAATGGGGGCTGTTTCCCAGTGGGGTAAATCAGCCACAGCGTGAAGCTGATCTCTCACCTCAAACTAGTGCTGAGGTGGGTGGAGCTGTACCTCCACTTCCATATGTTTGCATGGCATGCACAGGGAAATGTAAACTTTGTCACATTAATACTATTTTCATATCCAGTGTCATGTCTAGGTTATACTCTCAGCCAGTTGCAGCAGGAAATGTGTCTCATTTATGAAAGTTCAAGTTAAAGAATTCAGTCACAACCTAAATTTAGGAAGAACCCATAAAATTGAATGACTTTTTTGCATATGTAGTATGTTTTGAAGTTAGCACAGAATGATTAGGAGGGCATAAGTGGAACAAACCTTGGGATTTTAGATGAATAAAATGTTTGCTGTTAGCCACTGGATAAAAGACTAGTTTGGAAGAGCTGATAGCATCATGCATGTGCTTGCTAACTCTTCACCTGTTCAATAGTTGTAAAGCAGCTGCAGCGTCTAGAGCAGTACAGTAGATATTGACTCTGTTGTTGGTGATTGGCACCATGCCATCACCCCAAAACAGGGTCAACATCAGCAGAGAAGGTATATGTGCATGATCTTTTATCTTCAGTGGGTGAGGGTCCTGCTAACATAGCATTGTGGGTGCTCTGGACATACTCCACCTGCTTCTATGATTTAATCATTATAATAGTTCAATATTTGTGACTATTATTTTTATTATGATGTATAAATAATACAATATGGTACAAAGTTAGGACAAATAATTGCATAATGTTTACAGATAATCTGTAAATTAAGAAAGTAGGATATTTTATTTATTTCATTGTTTTTATTATAACACACAAATGCATTTGTTGGTTATAATAAAAATTATACAAGAGGCACAGTTCATGTATTAAAATACGACAGTAGGATGAATTTGCAAGTTGGGGCTTGGTTTAATTGCATGTTTCATGTTATTACTCAGGCTGCATTAGGACTTTTCTTCAAGCATTGAAAATATTGTTAATTAGGTCTGTTGTCAGTATGACCAGACTGACTCAGCAAGTTTGATGGTATAAAGAAATGTTAAAGAGCAAGGTTTAAAAATGTATTTTGTAGACGTCAGAGAGATAAGGAAGATGGTTCACAAATGTCCTTGTCTAAAGATATATGGAAAAACTGCAGTGTACTTGAAGTTATATCAATAAAATAAGATAGGACCATCTGTTATATGAATATGTCTGAGGGATTTTGTAACTTGAAGTTGTTACTGTCCTAGCTGTCAGACAGTCACATGATCCTTATCTCTGGAAATATAGGCGGTGCTCCACTGTGAAGGGTTTTAGCACAAACATACACACACACACACACACACAGTCCCATACAAAAGAAGGAAGAACGTTTTTCTGGTTTTGCTATGCTCACACACATTACTTGCCAACAAAATCTATGGAACAATACAGTTTAATTCACAAATTGGTGACGTCCCACGGCCTCTGAACATAGATATATCAGGTCTGCTACTCCTTACAAACATCCACCGTTATCTGCTATACATCCACTAGTCACCAGACACCTAGGTCTTCCTTTTCACATGACACTTCCTTGACCTGCTGACTCCACTTTCCAACCACCTGCTTCCTCTGGTCCTTGCACACCATCACAATGAACCCAAAATACCAATACTATAGAATCTACAGAACCTGCCCTACTACCTAACAGTGTTGCCAGATTTTACAACTACAAAGTTTATGTCCTTTTGACATACATTTTAAGTAAGTGTGTTAGGCTAGGTGAGAATTTTCTCTGCTGGGGGGGGGGGGGGCCAAAAAAAAAAAAAAAAAAATTTTTTTTCCCCTTT
>Ga0123352_10010124_pt1 | contig 14795 bp, 10 predicted proteins | sample TergutLab28metaG_FD_89700 | JGI IMG/M metagenome (GOLD analysis project Ga0123352, IMG submission 89700) | Labiotermes labralis P1 segment gut microbial communities from Petit-Saut dam, French Guiana - Lab288 P1 | ecosystem: Host-associated > Arthropoda: Insects > Digestive system > Gut ... | reverse complement strand
GGTTTCCCCACCAAGACCCTATACACCCCCCTCTCCTCACCCATACGCGCCACATGCCCTGCCCATCTCATTCTTCTCGATTTTATCACCCGCACAATATTGGGTGAGGAGTACAAATCATTTTGCTCCTCGTTATGGAATCTCCTCCATTCCCCCGTTACCTCGTCCCTCCTAGGTCCAAATACTCTCCTCAACAACATGTTCTCAAACACCCTCAGTGTGAAGACGAAAACCAGATAAAAAATTTTTTTTTTTTAATTCCTGGCACTGTGGCTTATTAATCAGGCTGCAAGTTTTAGAATGTGACGGAAGTTACGTATGGAACTACGAAACAATCGGCTTTCATTTGAAATATCCAAACCCCTATGTATGCTTACAAAAAACAATGTTTGCTTACAAAATACATAAGCGTGCATAAAAAACCAAATTTCCTCCTACACTGCCATTTCCTTTGCCGTCCGTACAAAGAGAAGTCCAAGATATTGTAGAATTTACTCTATACTTTTTCCAATACGTACGGTGGCCACTGCTTTTATAGAGAAGCAGTTTTTTTTAAATCAAGTGTAAATCATTTCCTAATTTCAGTTTCCTTCCTTCTTAGAGTTCTTGTTTTCGTGCACTCCGGAATTAATAAAGAAGGCAATGCTATCACGGGGGAGAAATTGGTACTTCTGCTTATGGTGTTTAGTCGTCTTGATTCGATTTAAGCTGAATTGAAACTGTTTCCTTCCCACACTAAATATAAAACGTCTACTTAGAAGAAGTTCGAGATTTGAGATATTCACGTTGGGACATGGCGTAGTTTTGTCTGGTAGATAGCTATAATATTTCAGAGGAACATGCTGCATTCATCATCAAAATAGATTAACAATCTCCTCCTACATTAATGTACCAAAATAGATTCATATTCTTGCTAACTGAGGCATTGAACTGGTTTTGACAAGAATACAAACATTTGCTGTATGAAGCCCCTTCGCATCTCAAAATGTTAGAAACGTTTCTCATTCCGTCACGGTAAGAAAATCCTGGCTTCTTATTACAAAGAGCTTTCTAGCAACAAGTTACAGCACTCCCTCTCTCTTCCCGCAAGGTTAAAGTATTTCTAAATGGAATTTTCCTTTAGAGTTGCATTGGTCAAAGTGGTCTCTGAATTGCTGGTCCGTCCTCGGACGTTACACATGCAGATGTTGGATTATGTGATTGGACTGATTATTACAAATGGCGGACGACATACACAAAATATATCCAACGCATATATGTTTACAAAACCGTTCATATTTTCCATTGTCAGTAAAGGTTTTTACTTTGAATGTTACTTGAGTCATCAAATTGAGAAGAATGGTATAGCGGATTGTGTGTGACGTGTGTGGCAGAGAAAAGATGCATACAGGATTTTGGTGAGGAAACCTGAAGGAAAGAGACCACTTGGAAAACATAATCGTAGATGGGAGGATAATATTAAAATGTATGTTAAAGAAGTGGGTGGAGGCATAGACTGAATTGTTCTGGTTCCTAATAAGGACTGGTGGCAGACGGTTGTGAATGCGGTATAAACCTCCCAGTTCAAAAACATGTAGGAAATTTCTTGGTTAGTTGAGGACACATTAGCTTCTCAAGAAGGACTGTGTAACATGGGAATAGTTGTATGTGTTTTTGGTGCTTTATTTTGGGATAATCTGTATAGCCAAAACGTATGAACCAGTTCTGCATATTTACCACCGTGGAAGCGCATATTGATATATTGATGTAGGGGTGGCAAACAGCGAAATATCGGTGCATGTGGATTGCTTTTATCCTAAAACGCGACTAGGTTTGCGTAGTAATCAGACAAGTTATGCTGTACTGATTTTTAATTATGAGACTGTTTATATCTTTCTTCTGTGTACTTGTGATTGCTAAGTTATGAACAGCGTTGTACCGATAAATGCAGAAAGACCGGAAGTATTATGTGGCTTGGTGTCAAGAAAGTCACTGAAAAGCCGTACTAAAAGAAAATTAATCTTATGTCATTCGTAAACTGCCAGCAGCAGTGGTGATGTCCACTTAGCGGACAGGCTATGGTCTAGAAGACAAAATTACATAAAGAAAGGCAATGTGGATCTTGCGGCTAATTAATTAAGCACTGTGGCACAACACAGTGTACGGGTGTGGAGCATTCATAACACCAACAATAGGTGGAAGTGAATGGCCAGCTGCACTCTCCATTCGCAGGGGCACCTGAAGAATCTTTTTATCCTATCGTGATCGTAATTTCACCAGAAGGAAGAGCGGGCATTGCCTACAAACTTCACTTTCTGTGTAACAAATATAGTGTCTGTCAATGTTTCCTCCATTTCCCATTATTATGCCTTATGTCTCCATACTTGAGAGGCGAAAGGACTCATTTGAAAAAATCTTAGTAACTCTCTAGCAACTGCCCTGAACAATACCAATCCTAGTACCGCCCACAGTATTACAGCAATTTGCTGCCTCATAGCAGTGTTTTTTCCTTGTTCTGCTTTTTCACTGTCGACCTATAAACACCTAACACGACAAACCCCTTCATATCACCCGCAAGACGAGACATAACTCATGTAAAATGGTAAATTGGGAACATTTTGTTATTCTTGTATCCAGGTGTATCTCTGCACTACAAACTTCAAAGCAATAAACATTTAAAAAAAATTTGCTGCCTACATTTCCAATTAAGACTTCTTATATGTTTAAAACATGAAACCTTTATTGTCTGACGCCACCATTGTTTATCACTATGGCGTGCACATAGTGCTACAAAGACCACAAATACCGACGCTGCCAACTAGTATTCAAAATGAGTAACAGAATCTATCACGACGTATGAACTACATCCATAGGCCACTTGGGAGCTGTAATGTTCTCACTCTCGTGTAGATGAAAATATGTCTTCTGGTTTATTACTCCATGTAGTGTAGTTATTCTTCATGTTCCTGAGAAACTTGATGTCCAAATTGGACTACCCTGCAAAGTTGTGCTGCATGATCTTCCGAAACGCCGGTAACTTATAGCTAATCTACAAGGCCTTATATTCCAGAAAACAGTCTCCTTTATATTCTACTTATTAGAGACAAGTAGGATACAAGATCCTTGGTTTGCGCAGTCCTGTTGCTGAGGCACCGAAACATTTGCGTGTGTTTCGACGATCTCTCCAGTCCAAGACAAGCAGCTTTTTATTCTGAGCAGTTGAAGTGAGCCTATGTGGGCCGCAATATCCCAAATATGACAAAGAGAAAAAGCCGAGTGCACTCAGTGACGCAATTGAAACTACTAAGTACTTGTGCGACAGCTGGCGGTGGCTCGGCAAAACTACAAACGCAAGGTTATCTGTTCTTGCAGGGATGTGGGGGCGGAGAGAAGGCAGTGGCGGTTACAGGGGTGGGGTGTCACCGCTGAAAACACGTCGATATTCTGGCATTTTACTCACAGAATATATTTATACGTTTTCATGTAACTATCAGTTAAGAAGCAAATATGTCGTTATTTAAAGAGCATGAATAATTCCGCCTTGGTAGTCGTAATGCGGTGCGTTTACTGTGGTATTCAAACGCAGATTTTAAATAAGCTTTTCCTGAATAAACTCTCAACAGCTACACATTCGTGAGCTGAAAAGCTACTTAATTTTTCACAATAATCTATTCTTCCTTCTGATTCAATGATTCGTCCGAATCTTGAAAGAAATGATACCTCCAAGATAGGCGTTATTTATATGGCAGTGAGGTGATGCTTTTGCACTGAGCATTGAGGTTAATGTTTGGTAAAATAATCTAATTTCGTGACACAATTCCATAACGAAGCGGCTGATGAAGAGCTGTTTAAACTTAACTGTGGAACACAACCCATTTTTAATGGCGAATTTAGATTCTTATATTCTCATAATGAAAGCCAACGAGATGTAATATTTCTCAGATTTATTTGATAAAGTACCCTACATGTTTCGGACATGTCCTCTGTCCATCATCAGGAGTATCTCAACAGTGTATACACGCAATAGGTACTTGTCATTCTAGTTCCGTTGGCGTCTGCTAGCGAGGTCAGGGTACTTTATCAAATAAATCTGAGAAATGGTACATCTCGTTGGCTTTCATTATGAGAATACATCACGCTGCACGGTCCTCAGAATGTCAAATTGACGAATTTAGGGTCTCACCACGAAATAAGGCGTGCCGCAAAACTGTGTGTTTTTATTCTATAATAGTAGCCCATGTCTGGTTTACAGGGACAACGTCTCGTTACTGACGTGCACAATCTGAAACAAAAATTTCCATATTAACAACTAACCCTTGAAAGGGTAAAAATGTGGAAGTACTTTTCTACCCCACGCTCACCGATTGAAGAAAGATCAGTTCTTTTCGAATGGTTTCAAGTGTTCGCCCATTTTTCCCTCTGGTAAGAGCAACATGTAAACAAATTTTAATATAGAACGGCGGTGGAATGATTTGTTCACTGTACCCACGGCAAATTTCACATGGGCTGACCTGAAATGAAACCCGAATCTCCGTGGAGAAAGGTCGGCTCCTTACATTCTTATCCATGGCACGGCCATTTTTAAAGGCTAAATTGACCTGCAGTACATTTAAAGACCCAAATCGCACAGTGCTGTCAACACACTCCCTCTCAGTTCTTAACCCTTTGACGCTGGAATTAAATTTTTGACGCCGGAATTAAATCCCCCCCGGTCCAGAGTCGGGTAATGGTTGCATAGGTAAGACTCTTAATTTTACGAATCCACGTAAAAAAGCATAAAAGCACTCAGTGAGCAGAACGTAGAATTTGATTATGTTAAACATCGTGATACGAAAAGTAACAATTAGACCTCGAAGGCTTCCAAGTATCATTGGAAGGAATAGGAAAGGTTGGTCATTAGGTTGACATGACAATGTGTAGAGGGGTAAACAATAGACTGGTCTTGCTCTGATGTGACACAGTTTCTCGGAATTTGCACGGAAAGGCCGAGCAAAAGTATCAAAATCAGCAGTAAAGCTAGAGAAGCCTTCCCGCCACTGTCGGGCCCGCCTGCTTGCCAGTTCTGTCCGCGATTTTAAATTGACTCACCTGTCCTTCCGTCTCACACTGCTCCAATTCTCCCTCTTTCACTTCCGGCCGTTAGAACAAATCGGTACATTGGAATGATGATCCGTGTCCCTGTGGTGATCCAACGGAAATAGGCTGGCGATCTTATTCTTATACTCAGCAGGGGTGCCACACATTTCGCCGTCCGTAGCGGCGCGTGGTCTAGATCAGCGATATTTCAGTTGGCAGTTGTGCCACTTACAGTTACATTCCATCGGTGTAACGCAAGATAGACGGCGCCAACATCTACATGAAGAGCAGCAAGACAGTTTGAACAAATTGCCTTATATTATTGGGATGATTAAGTCAAGGAGGTTCAGATGGGCGGTACAATTAGAACGTGTGCCTTAGTGAGAAATGTTTGCATATCTTCTCGGGAAAATCTGAAGTGAAGAGACAACTTGGCAGACTTAGGCGTGGATGAAAGCGTAATATGAACATGGACCTTAAAGGCAAAGCGTGTGATGTTGGAGACTGGAGTCATATGGCTCGGGACAGGGGACGTTGGTGTATAAATGGTAATAAACGTTCCGGTTACACAAAAGGTGGAGAAATTCTTAATCAACTAAGTGACTTTCAGCTTGTCAAATCGGACTCTGTACCATGAAGGTAACTTACAATGGACTCTACCTTATAATCGAGACTACAGCCTAAAGACATCACAAAAAACCGGCCTCTGTTTCATTACATAGGCCAATTGTATGCGGTTTTGTTCCTTTAGACGCCTCTTTTCGGCGAATTGAAGGTTTGCCAGTGACACACAGTAGTCACAGCTGGGTTAAAATGAAGATCTTCTTGCATTAGATGACGTAGTCTGGTGCATAGGCACCAACACTTTGAAGAAATTTGAATAAAGGTTGACCAAGTAGATGACACTTGCTTTATTATCTACTGCTCAACATGTTTCAGACGTTAATACATCCATCTTCAGGAGCTTGCGAATATTTGTTGCGTTGTGTAGGCTGACTTGAGGCGTGCTGGTGTTATGTAGCTGGATTGCACGCCTCAAGTCAGCCTACACAACGCAACAAATATTCGTAAGCTCCTGAAGATGGATGTATTAACGTCTGAAACATGCTGAGCAGTAGATAATAAAGCAAGTGTCATCTAGTTGGTCAACCTTTATTCAAGTATCAAGATGATGCACGGTCCAATACGCATAAGATTCACTTTGAAGATAATCGCCGTCTCCCTATGCAGGTTTTCGAAAATGAAATGGAAACAATACTTGCTTTCGAAACTTTGGTGCCTGCCGACAAAAGTACAAGGCTTCATACCTCAAAAGACCATACTCCTCCTACTTACTGCCTCATTTATTACAAATTTTTCAACTCATATTTTAATTAGCCTAGAAGTTCAGCAGGTACCGCGGTAAATGAGTACAGTGAATCAGCTACGAGCTACACAACACAGTTCTGTATTCGATATTAAATTCTGACCCATGGCACCATGCTCCACAGTGTCCACAGTGGTTCTGGGTCCCACAGAACCTCCAGTACCGTTTTTATTAGAATGTTTCTTCCGCGACACAGCAGTTGTGACGTTAGGCTGAACACTCTTTTAGATGCAACACCGGCATTGAGAATTGATGGAGCTATATGTCTATTTTCCCCATATGTCTTTATAACTGTTGCTGAATTGAGTATGGATAAAAATACTTGGTTTTTTTTTATTTACAGAATCTTTAAATAATATTGTTTGTTTCTTGCCTTTATAAATGCAGCTCATTATGTAAAGGACAGAAATTATTCTCTCAGGGAGGGAGGAAGGGAGGGAGGGTTGGACATCCCTGAATTGCCACAAGTGATCACTCACAGTGAATGTTGTGTACGAGACAGGACAGCGGAGGGAGGCGTAGCTGAGACAGGAAAATTGTTGGCTTGTATTTTTAGTGTCGTGATTTTCATCTTGAGCGGTAGATCCAGTTAATGGGACAGCTTTGCGCCATCATGCACGACCTCTAAATTCGCTACGAATTGCTCAGTTTTGCTGTTCAGCCCCCAAGCTAAAGTATATCCACCACCCACATTAATTATGATTTTCTCATTCATATGTTTGAATAAGATGAAACATAATATGATATCAGTGCTTTGTTTACCCTCACAATTCGGGTGTTCGTGCATTTGTAAGTACCTGGAAAATAAACAGCAAGGACTCGATTCTGAAAGGCTTATTCTAACGAAGATACATACCTTGATGTTAGGTGTAGTTTCCCGTAAAAGCAAAGCCTTGTTTATATTTGGTGGATAGGGTCCAATATCAAACTTGCCTCATACAATCTGGCCTACGAATAAGTGTTTCTGTGTTGTGCATTAGCTTTGATACTATTTCGACCGTGCTGTCCCTGTGCGAAATATTAGTGCATCTAGACAGGAGATGGAAACGCAGCCGCTTTTTGTCCGGGCAAAAAATTTCAGGTACCGGTTTAAAAGAACAGAGCAATTCTAGAGCGTTTGGAGACAAGAGATTTTCATTCCTCAGCGGAAATCGAACGGCGGATCATTGACGCTTAACCTAGTCGGTATACCGAATTACGCTATCCAGTCTTGACACCCCCCCCCTCCTCCATTTAGTAATTTTAGAGATATACAGAGAGAGCATATGTTAACATAACACACTCTTTTGAGATTAGTAGCCTTACGCAACACGTATCAGTACGGTTCTTGTAATATTTTTTAACATAACTTGTTCAAGTAATGAACACTTCGAAACGGAAAGAAAATTTTCAAGTCATTTATCTATTCGGATCCACCTTATATGGCCAAATTTGTCGAAATAAAACCACATACTTTCGTCCATTTTTGTGAAATCGGGAATTTTCCATTAAAAAAAAGATGTTTCAGTTTGCTCAAAAGCCCACAATTTTAAAGAGAATTAGACGGATAAAAAATTAGAGGTGTTCTGCTATGTATAAGATTTAGTTGCACAATTCTACTGGGGGGCACTGCGCTACAGGCCGGAAGGTCATGGGTTCGATTCCTTTTGATGTCACTGGAAATTTTTATTCACGTAGTTCTTCCAGCCGCATTATGGCCATGGGGTTCGACTCAACCTCTAACAGTAATGAGTACCAGGAATATTTCCTGGGGTAAAGGCGGCCGGTGAGTAGAAATGACAAAGTTACCACTTTCATGAGCGGATTGTTTTGAAATCTGGGAGCCTCAACCTCCTGGAACACTCGGGGCCTGTCCACTCCTGTATAAGGATTGCTTTACCTTTCTTATATATGTTACTTCTATTCAACCAACTTTGAACTTAAAAAATTTTGCACCCACAGTTTATTTACGCGTTTGGCATGATTCCCACGCAATAGTCTATTATTTCCGTAAAAGGCATGAAACTTTTTTTTTGTAACGGGGACTGTTGAATTACCACACCGGTCGTTTTGTTCTCGGTCCTTTGTGTTTTGGAGATTTGGTGCGGCTGGGTTTGAGTGGTGTCCGTGTTGCAGGCTGCAGCCTGCAACACGGACACCACTCAAACCCAGTCGCACCAAATCTCCAAAACACAAAGAACCGAGAACAAAACGAATGTGGTAATTCAACAGCACAGTCATAAGCTCCTGATGATGGATATATTAATGTCCGAAACATGTTGAGCACATAAGAAGTGAAATAAAATAGAAAGTGACATCAAGTTGGTCTTTTATTCTTCAACTGGTTACACGCTAGCTAGCATGACAAATACCTGTTGCGTTTATGCAGCGTTGAGGTACTCCTGATGATGGACAGTAGACCTGTCCGAAACGTGCAGAGTATATTATCAAATCAATTTGAGAATTTGTGCATCTCGTTGGGTTTTATTATAAGAATAAAAGATTGGACAGTAGTGGCCAGATTATTTGCTAGTTTCTTTTTAGGTGGATTGCGTGAAGAATCAAGCTGGTAAGAGACGAAGCACTAAGCACGCAACACAAAGCGTTCCTTGCCTCTTACGAAAAGGCTGACAGGACCTCAGTCCGTGAAATGCACTCCTAAATGAATTAAAGTTTTTACAATAGTTAAACACCTCCTGCCCTTTCAAGGCAAACTGATCAGCGACGTCTCCGTACTGACTGCAGCTGCGTAGTGTACATGGAGCCGAACAAGCACGTAATCCTTTCACAACCTCTAAGCAACCCTACGTATTACAGGTGCAGAATAACGTCTTGTGAATTTGTGAATAACTTGTATTCGAGAAACGTAACGACGTACGAGAACTCGCCCTTCCCAATCTTACACGTAGGTCCTTTAGTCGTTGGCCTTCTCTCGCCTCATGTAAAATCCAAATATTATTACCATATTCATAGCAGTGCATACAACCTGAGGCAGTTTACTCTATTCCAATCTTTTAAATCCTAATCCTTTAAGATTCATTTCAAATTATCTTCCTATTCACGAATAAATGTCCTTATGAATGTATTTATCATTTCTATTAACTGCGTATCACACCCATCTGTTTTATTTGATAACCGTAACATTTGGCGGCCGGACCCAGTAGCCGCGCGGTCTAACGCGTAGGTCTGCGGCCTCATGTCCGCTGAGATCGTGGGTTCAAATCCCGCCGGGGGCATGGATGTCTGTCTGTCTATTGTGAGTGTTTGTGTTGTCAGGTAGAGGTCTCTGCGACGAGCTGATCACTGACGAGCTGATTACTCGTCCAAAAGAGTTCTACCGACTGTGATGCGTCGCAGTGTGTGATGTAGACATCTCATGAATGAGGAGGCTATGGCCCGCGTTGGGCCGCAGCGCCAAACAAAAAATATTTAACGATTTCAAATTCTGAAGCTCCAGATTATGCCGTTTTCTCCAACCTGCTCCTTAGCTCCACATATTTCACTCAGCACCATGTTCTCAGACGCTATACACATATATTGTTCTCTCACGGCGAGAGCCCAGGTTTAACAGTCGTTCTAAAGGGCAGGTACAGAAAATTTTTTTTTTTTTTTTACTATAAGTAGGAAATTTCAGGTCTGCCCCTTTCGTAAGAAACCTTTCTATTTTCATCTCCCCACATTCCTTTATTCTCTTGGTTTTGCAGCGTCTGTTCCGAAGTTCGTGCTTCACCCTATGAATATGATTTGCCTGTTTTTTAGTATTAAAACTTTATTTTAGATTTTTATGTTTAAATTTTGCAGCAGCAAGATATTTTTTAAGCCCAATATACACGCATTGTGTTCTTTATATGGACAATAAAAGCGACGACGAAATATTTTATGAATTAATCTCACTGCTACCTCGTGTGTTAATAGAGACGAAATTCTGACTTGTTGCCATCATCCGGTATTACCTGCTTTGTTGATGGAGATGTTACTCTATTTTCTTTGTGTCATTTCCAAATATCTCTACGTCGCCACAATTAAAATTGTTTACAATCCACACGCTTTGTGGTAAATATCCGACAGCCACTTAACGCGTATTTGACCCGGTACTATTCACAAGACTACCCGATTTGGGATTCATGGCACGCAATGACCTCTGCTGCCTGTTGCGGGCCATTGGTCGCTGCTTGTCCCCTCTGACGTCACCGGTCTGCTGCTGCTGCTGCTGCTGTAGTATGTCCAGTCTCCCGCCTCAGGTGCGTGTGAAGATGCTGGGAAACTTCCGGGTCCATCTAAAGACAATCCTCGACCTTGAAGTAATCTGTCCCGTGGCCAACAAGACGTTTCTTATGTACCGTTCGGACGCGTTCCCACCTGGTCGTCACGTTCGCTTTATCTACTGTACTTCAAGTTCTGAACAAACCAAGGCTGCTTAACGCTCTAAAGTGTATTTATGTAAGAAAAGCACATGTATTTGTTTTATTCGATTTTTGCAGTACGCGGAGCCTGTTATTCCAAACAACACGTGTGGCTTGTTGGCGTGTTTAATGTGCGATAGTAACTGCTTTTATATACTTAATTGTCAATACAGTTACAGGCCTGGACAGGCCCTTGGAGCTCCAGGAGACTGTGGCTAGGAGAATTTCTAGACAATAGTCTAGAAATTTTCCTAGAGTCTGTGCCTAGAGTTGCAAACCTTACCAAATTTTCAGCTCTAGGCACCGGCCGCCTTTACCACCGAAAGAAAATTATTATTATTATTATTTCGATGTACACAGGTTTCACAGTTACAAAATGTGTTCCTTTTTTTCGTTGTCACGTGATACTCATGAAGGTGTCAAGGAAACGACTACAACCAAACATGGGCAAATCTTTTGTAGAGGAGAGTTGAAATGTGATGGCACAAGCGCAGAAATCAGATTTCGTCTTTCAGCGAAACGGATGAGTCCATTTAAATCGGCGGGGGCGTCAGTTCAGTCGACTACTGGCAGCCGAGATGTGCGCATCGGCGGTAGTAACGTTGGATACACCATGTTCCGAGGTAGTGTGAAGGGTACTGGCTACCCACTCCATTCTTCAGTTTCCCCTTCACTACCCCTCCCTGCGTCACCGTGTGCCATCACATTTCAGCTGGAGTCTACCTCATTTAAGATAAAACACAAATAAGTATTCACGAAACATAACAAGGCTTATGAATATCTAAAAGTGAGATGTAGCCTAAATACGTTGCCTTTTAATTCACAAAGTTTTCACTTGCTTACCGTGTTGTATCCTACGCAGCCTAACTTTTGAAAACATTTTGCGTTCCACTTCCACTAATGTTCTGCTCTCGAACCAAGTTCGCTCTTCACAATAATCAGTTTTAGATAAAAATAAAATGAAAAGTTGGAAGCGTCTTGTACAATTCTTTCTTCTAAATAAGAAGTTGTTATACCGGAATATTCAAGTGGTTTGACAAGCCGGAGCAGAATGGTGTCTCCTTCATAAGTGGCCTGCCTTTCTATTGTCATTAAAACGACCAGTCGACCTCGTTTAACAGGGAGAAGTCGGGTCTGAAAAATTTTTGTCTTCACTTTACACCTTTTCCGAATAACTGTTCTGTCTTGTCGGATGATTTCGGTAGAGAGATGTGAATTTTCGGAAGAACCTTCTGCCTCTTTCTTCAGAATTGAAGAGCATATAGGGGGGGGGGCAACTTGATCAGTCTATACAAAAGTACGTGGTTTCAAATCCCAGAACAGCAATATTAATTTGTTTTCTCATTGTTACAAGTACAATTGTGATATCGGGATTAGGCAGTTCATGAAGGCATGCACCTTGCGGCTACTGGTCCCCTGGTGGTTGATCCTCATCTGTTAGGGTAGCCTGGGGCCTTCTCAGTCCGGTCCAACAGCCATGTAGCCAGGGTGAGGTGAAGGTCGAGCTGGGGTCAAGTTCGGACAAGATGGTCAGAACCAGTAAGAGGCAGTATGTGTTCCTGGACTTGCAAATGGCCTCAAGTTATTGCGTACCACGACTGAGGTCAGAGCTCATCGGTAGTGTCGACCATTGCCTCGGAGTTAAATACAAAACCTGGCCCTTGATCTAACCGTACTTTGTGTTCTACATTAACGTATTACACAGAGATATTGAATTATAAAACCAGGAAGACATTAGACATGTGCGAGTCCTGAGGTTCTCGAGGTTAATTGTCATACCTACTGCATTCTGGGGTACGAAAACGTGACTTTCGGTGCACTGGTACCAACATTTCGGAGGACCATGCTTCCTTCAACTTGTGGGAACTTACCATCCTGAGGATGGAAACAGTACTTCCCCCCGAAACGCGTGTTTCTATCGTCGTGTCTACAGGGGATCTTATCTCAGAAGACAATACTAATATCCAGACGTTAAGCATGCTCTTGTCACCACGATATGGTGCACCCTCAACCTGTCAATGGAGCAGAGGGCTAAGTGGAAATTAAACAAGATTTTGAGGGAAAGTGACGAGAAGTGATTTGCGGGACTTAGATTGGGGTGGGATACTAGCAGTTCAACATTATAAACATAGCACTTTCCGAAATGTTATGCAGAGTCTAGGATATGGACAGATTCTATGGCTGAACGTAGAGAGCAATGGGTATTTATTTTGAGCACGCGAATGTGCTCACAGGTCTGTAACAAGCGGGAGTGCCTGACACCATGAGCAAGAAGTAGTGTGCTTGATGAAGTTGTTAGTGGGTCAGGGCCAAATGGTATTTTACTAAGAAGGACTTTCCCCCTGATTTTGTACAAGTATGACAATACTATTTACCTTTACTGGCTAACAACTTAAGGGTTGGCCCTCGTGCTTTGTTATTTAGGAGGTTCCGGCTTCATGTTTCGGCCCCAATATCAGTTGAGGTTCTTCACGGTTTTCTTAAAATGAAATATTACCTTAAAATAGTCCACGACCACTTCCACTTCCGCCACCGTTCACTCATTACATTTTAAGCATCGTAATATACTGGGAGGAAGCATACATACTCTAAAGGAAAATGCAGAAGCTTTAGTAGCTGCTACTAGGGAGATTGGTCTGGAAGTAAGTGCTGATAAAACTGAGTACATAGTCATGTCTCGAGATCAGAATGTAGGACGAATTCACAGTGTGAGGATTGATAATAGTACCTTCGAGAGAGTGGAAGATATTAAATATTTAGGAACAACTTTAACAAATCAAAATTCTATTCCGGAAGAAATTAAGAGCAGATTGAGGTCAGGAAATGCTTGCTATCGTTCGGTGCAGAATCTTTTGTCTTCCAGGTTGCTATCCAAAAATTTAAAGATCAAGATATATAGAACTATAATTTGGCCTGTTGTTTTGTATGGGTGTGAAACTTGGTCGTTGATATTCCGGGAGGAAAGGAAGCTGGGAGTGTTTGAGAACGTGGTGTTGAGGAGAATATTTGGACCTAGGAGGGACGAGTTAACGGGGGAATGGAGGAGATTGCATAACGAGGAACTAAATGATTTGTACTCCTAACCCAATATTGTGCGGGTCATAAAATCGCGAAGAATGAGATGGGCTGGGCATGTGGCGCGTATGGGTGAGGAGAGGCGGGTGTATAGGGTCTTGCTGGGGTAACCGAAGAGGAGGAGACCACTGGAGAGACCTAGGCGTAGATGGGTGGATAATATTAGGATGGATCTCCAGGAGGTGGGATGTGGGTATATGGACTGGATTGGGCTCGCCCAGGATAGAGACAGGTGGCGGACGCTTGTGAGTGCGGTAATGAACTTTTGGATTCCGTGAAATGCGGGGAATTTCTTGACTAGCTGCAAACCAGTTAGCTTCTCAAGAAGGACTCTGCACCATGGAGTAAGTAAGTAACATCTGACGCTATGCGATATTAAAAAGAGAAATCCAAGAATAAATATTTAGCGACTAGTGTACAGCCAGGATAGCTCAGTCATTCTTTTACCGGTTATGCGACATATCAGTTCTCCTCAACAGCGCCAAGCCCGACCCTGGTGCCCTCACAACCTCCTATTCCGTGAGCATTGGTGCATCTTGCAATGGCCGTTAAGCTACCGAGACGTGAAGCCTCCTAATTCCATCCAGTATCAAGATTAAGAATGAGTGAATCTATTCCTCCACTCCCTTAATACCTTTCATGCCCTAGTTGTTAATTACTTGTAAAAACAACTTCACCCTTTCATCTTTATTGTTGTGTGAACACAGCCACTTCCCCCCCCCCCCCCTGTTTTTCACTTGTCTTTAACTCTCCAAAATAATTCACACCCCACCCCCCAAAACTAAAGAAAAACTAAAAAAAAAATGTTTGTAATTATTAAATGTTGTGTTGCATAAAAGTAACGCTGAAATGTATAGTAATTTGCAAAGGTTTGGTTACTGTACGCTGAAGAGTATAGTTGAGTAGCCTTTCCGCTT
>Ga0123352_10010123_pt1 | contig 14796 bp, 8 predicted proteins | sample TergutLab28metaG_FD_89700 | JGI IMG/M metagenome (GOLD analysis project Ga0123352, IMG submission 89700) | Labiotermes labralis P1 segment gut microbial communities from Petit-Saut dam, French Guiana - Lab288 P1 | ecosystem: Host-associated > Arthropoda: Insects > Digestive system > Gut ... | reverse complement strand
TTCAATATGTGCAACGTTTGTAGCTCTGGAGACGTCCAAACGAAATTCTATCTCCTGCCACGTTTTCTGAATCATGTCTCGTGTTACAGTTTCAATGGCTGATGTAATCCTGTCTTGCAGGTGTTGGATATTCTTTATCTTCTCCGCATACACAATGTTCTTAATGTACCCCCACAGGAAAAAATCAAGTGGAGAGAGATCTGGGCTTCGAGGTGGCCAGGGTATTGGTCCACCCCATCCAATCCAGGCATCAGGGAATCTCTCATTTAAAACGTGTCACAAAGCAACTGAAATGGGGAGGAGCTCCGTCTTGCATAAAAATAATCCTTCTTATAATTACTTGTTCGAAGGTTTAATGTGTAAATCCGTCTAGTAATTTTTAAGTTATAGCGGTTTCAAATCCCGTCCATCTTTTTCGATGACCCTGTATTATACTTCAGCTGGAGGAATTAACAAAAGGCTACAGAAAATAATATCATAAGGATCTTCATACTCCTACCAAACATTAGTGGGATGGTCAAAACAACGGGGAATATGAGGTGAAGAGTATTTGACATATATGTGAGAGAAGGAAAATGCATACAGAAAACCCAAAAGAAAAGGAACCACTTCGAAAACCTAGTTGTTTATGGGAGTGATAATATTAAAATTGTCCTCCGATGAAAAAATGAGACGTTGACTGGACTCATCTGGCTCTTCATAGTGACCAATAGCGAGATCTTATATACAGGGAAACTAACCTTCTGGTAAAAAAATATTCACACAGAAATTATTGAGCAAGTGGCCACGTGGGCTCCTAGAGCGACTAGCTGGTTTGAAGGAGTGTAAATCATGTTGCAACGTTCCAGATTTGGACAAACGTTCCCGGTCATTCACTATAGCATCTGAATTATTCCGGCTAATAAGAAATAAATAATGAGTGTCAAAATCTCTTGCTAAATGAGCGCAATTCTCTCTCGATACGGCAGAATGTACTCAATAACCACAGAAAACAGCAAGTGCAACTTCAACACTAGTTTATGTAAAGTGACGAAAAAGTTAACAACCCTTTCTTTAGGTTCAGGAAAACGAAAGTCACCTAGGCCGTCGATCGTTGATAGCGGGAAATTTAAACTTCGACATCCGTAATTGCCATAAAGCAAATATTGGTGTTTTCAGGTCTTCTGGTCACGATGATGCACATATATATATCCTGTCTGAAGTCACATCCTAGTAGAAAGTGTCGTAGAACAAAAACATGGCAGTGTTTTGTGTGTAGTGTTGTATATACTGTTGTGTCGTTGCACTGAAGCAGTATTTCGGGTTTTCTACCCCTTATAAATCTGCGTGAAGTTTCATGCAGAAAAAGACGAGACCATCATGTTTATTTTGTTCAAACAAAAATTATATATATATATATATATATATATATATATATATGTGTGTGTGTGTGTGTGTGTGTGTGTGTGTGTGTGTGTGTTTATTTGTTTGAACAAAAAAAAAACAAATATAGGCGGTCTCGCCTTTTTCTGCGTCAGTTATAAACTATAAATTCCTACCCCTGACAATGATTAACCTTTTACAGCCTACTGGCTACGTGATGCACCATCAAGTTCAACAATAAACAATCTGACGCTCCGTCCACACTGTGTTTATGTGTTTTGTATTTATCCGAGAACAAACAGCGACTTTTGCAACATACATCATAGGCTATACCGACTGGTTTTTATAACCGAGACGAAAAGTGTTTACAGCGCGGTACGAGCTGGGTCTTTAAATAAAACAGTCTGCACTTCGTCTTTAAAGGGTTCTGTGTTCTTTTTGTTTCGGGTACTTGTAAGCATTTTTTGTAAGAACTTGTCTCTTGGCTTGCGATATTAAATGAAGATTAAAGATCGAATGCCTGTCAGTATCACAGTGTGTTCTGAAGTTAACACTGCGATGAGAATTAGATTCTGGTGTTTTGGTTTGTGGCAAAATGCATTTACACGCGTGATTACAAGCGTATAGAAGGAGAGGTTTGCCTTCTTCAGAGGTTCATTTCTACCCTGAATACGAAAACTTGCATTGCTCTCCTCAACGCAAGTCAGCAAAGTACCTTACCCCCAGAAGGCCATAAACAAAACAACTTCCGACCCCAATAAACTCATAAAAGAACAAATATTTAAGAGGGTGAATTCATTAAAATTAAGAGGCATATCTACAAAACTTGGACCAAGGTCTATAGCCTATTACTTACCGTTGCTCTAACTCCGTGAATTTCCACCTGTGTAAATCTTTATTTACTAGTGTCATCTGGTGGAAGAATAAATAACCAGTTCATGTCCTTTAAATATAGACTTCTGACCTACATTAGTGAAGGTAAATAATTTACACTTCCAAGGGTGTTTACACCATAGCTGTTCGAACATGCGTCACGTTAAGAAGGCGTCTGAGGGATGTGGGAATAACACTTCATTACGCGTGACTACGATGTATATGTTATGTGAAAGTTAAGCTTGAGACTGTAACCTCTTTATCCCTCATATCCATTGGCTAGAATTCTGCGCGTTTTCCACAACACTTCTAACATGATATCCAAGATTTTGTATTCTTAAGCCCCTGACGGCAATTAGTCAATATATATCGCTGGACAGATTTTTGACGTTATGCAAGTTTGATTGGTACTTGTGCAATGTAGGCTGTAAAAAGGAAATATAAAAATGAAAGCAGTCAAAATTCTGTTGCTGGAAACGGTGATTTTTTAATGAAAATAACACTCATTTTTATGTGTTGGATATTTTTCTCAGAAAAATAACCTAACATGTTCAACATGAAGATGTTGGCTTCAGAAGAAATGTTCCAGTTTCATGCGTCTTGTGGAGATAATAATGATTGAACTAGAACCGGATTGCTCGTCTGAGAACTTGTCTTTTTCCTTCATTGTTCTGCTTACATACAGGAAAAAATCATCAATCAGTTGAGGTGGTAATTGTGCAGCATTTCTTGCGTTCCTTGAAATGTGTCTCAAATGGAAATTTAAAAAAAAACTTCATGACGCTTGGATAATATAAGAGGAACCTTAGAAATATTATTCTTATAGAATGTTTCCTGAGAGTCTCTTAAGTTTTTCAGCGTATTTTAAAATTTCTCTTTATTTTGTGTCCGTTATAAAACAAATTTTTATTTAAGTCTATAACAAACAACGCGCGGAAAGTTCGACGAGTGGGTAAGACATGAACTCCATGTCACGAAATATGAAGTTTTCCGCTCCTTGAATTCAAGTAGATAACACCTCAAACATAACAAATAAATGCACATATATATTTATATTACAATATAACAAAAGGAATCAAGGGTCAAAAATAAACAAACGCAATATAAACATATGTTTTTAATTATACGTTTTTAGATTTTTAACTAAGCAACAATTATTATAGTATATTATTTCAACCATTTTATATGAAATCGTAAAATACTGTATACATTTTATGTTCTATGACGTCAGCCATTATAGACAACAAACTTGTAGACAACATGTGGTTTTGAGCAGAAATACGAGTAGCCCTTCCTTAAGATGATGTATAGAATACAGAAACATGTAGGAGTAATGTGGTAAATATATTGTTATGTAAATAAATATGTGTATTTATTTGTTATATTTGAGGAATTTTCCTTGTCACGAAAATTTAGCCTCTGGCAACTTTTATTCCCATCTTCAGGGGTCAAGAAAATCTTGACTCTTGAAGATGGGACCGTTAGGTTGTTCCGAAATGTCCGTAAGGATTTACCGTTCTACGCTGCGTAATGTCCCAGTAGAGTGAGATCTTATTTACTTGACGACGGAGGTCTAAATTCAAGCATTGTTTTTTATGTTTTAAGCTGCGTTCTACGTATATATGACAAACTTCTCTACCATTGAGATTATGACGACAAATGTTGGATCATAAACTACGTATTTATTTTGTAGAATTATTTTTAATATTATCTTCCATTGGCTTCAAATATTTGGGAATCAATATGTTTCAGTACTTCAGTATTAAATTTCCTAAACTCTTTTTATTGTTTAATTTTATTTTCCATAATACCTTATACAAAACGAAGAAATACATTTCAAAATTAATCCCTCAGAATTGCCACCTGCCTTCTGTATAAATGTATGAAATTCCTTACTCCACGTATAAAAGAATTTGGATTTCTTCCGGTCATATTTCACGGGTTTGGAAGCATATGAGCTCATCGGAATGGGGAAAACTAAATGTGCTGTTAATGGCGTAAGAGCAGAAACTTCGGTACGATTCTTGAACACATGAGAGTCCGTCAGCTCCATAAAAAGCACTCTGCTCCCTGGAGTGATATTGCTTCTCGTACTTCGAATTTCCTTGTCTCTCTCGAAAAGAATAATTTGTTGTTACAACAATTAAAAGTGTCAGTATCTCCTGTGTCCATCTTATTGACTCATCGTTAGAGAAATACGAAATGTTGTGTAGACTTGGTAGTTTCAGCAGCTACGAGTGCTAATACTTCTAACAAGAACATTTCCTTACATTTTTTTTATATTCTATATCTATAAACTCTGGTAAATAATGAAGCTCGAATAAAAAAGATACCTACACATTTCCTTAAAATTTGATTTCCAATTAATTTCACTTAATTTACGAGTATCTTAGGTAATGTGGCATATTGGATAGTACTATCAACCCTTCAAACGTCGACTTAAATCCTTTCTACCATTTGCTGGCATTATTAGGAGCTCACCATATTCTCCACGTTAGCAGGGTGAGGGTTAATATCCCCAAAGTATTACTGCTCTTCGCGGTGTCATTTCTACTGTTATCCGCACCAAGCTCTTAGGTGTTTTGCAAGTAAGAATAATTTGGAGGGATGACGTAAGAGACGTGTACTCTCTTCTTAATCTCGTCTTAATTTCTGAATTAAATATGCAGGTAAAAGTAAAATAAGAATTGAAAATTGTGTTCTTTTTGCAAAAGGATAAACCACTGAAACATAACATCAGATAAACAACATGTCGGTGACCATAAGTAGCAATAGTATTCGCTTTACTTAAGGCAACTTCATGACAAACCACAGCTGTACAATAATTTATATACCAATTTTCTGGTCTAGAATTTATGAATTTATCTACTTCTAGAAATAAAGGGTGGTAGGTTTTCTGAAAACAGGTCTCCAACAATTTCCATTCTCTGGCCTCTTATGAAGTAATAAATTGTCGTATTTTATTTACATAATCCGTTTATCAATAAAAAATTAGAATTCAACAAAATAACGTGTTACTAAACCTGGAATGATACGAAGGCAACCCTGTCTACTACAGTCGCTCATGTTTGTATCAGTCCTGATGTTATTCACAGAACGACAGATTGTATACATTATTAACTCTTTGAGTGTTAAAGTTAGCCGAAGTTTTATTTGCACATTCAATTTCTGCCTACAAAATTAAGTTTTGCTTCTGCATTACAGTGGCTAAGTTATTAATGATTAATGCACGTTACGGAAAGAATCGCTGTGTATCACGTACAACACATACATACAGCGTGCACAGAAAATTCATTCTTTATTTATTTAATCAGCACACCAACTAATGCACATACATAAAAGTTCTACATTAAAACATTTAAAATCGCTCCAACATGTTTCGATCCTAAGATCATCTTCAGGGAGCTACACTGTTCCTTGTTAAAGTCACATATTTAAAAACACTCACTGATTAATTTCCTTATTTTAACTTGGTGTTGTGGCAGCATGTCGTATTGTGTAAGTCGTACGCTGCTGCGAATGCGCCTGGCTATGGACACAAGACACACACCCATAGTCAGGTGCATTCTCAGCAGCGTACGACTTACACAATAAGACATGCTGCCATAGCACCCAGTTAATATAAGTAAATTAATCAGTGAGTGTTTTTAAAAAAATGTGATTTTAGCAAGGAACAGTGTAGCTCCCTGAAGATGATCTTAGGATCGAAACATATTGGAGCGATTTTAAATGTTTTAATGCAAATTTTAATGTATGTGCATTAGTTGGTGTGCTGATTAAATGACTCTACGAAATGCACTGTGCAACGATAAAGTCAGATTCTTTAATGTGCAAATGTGTGGTAAGTACGATTGCTCACTGAACCTATAAAGCGAGAAAATTAAATACAAAAATAAACAAAATATTACTAGTTTTTTAGATTTCTTCCGTCCTCACTTATGGGATACCATCTAAATCCATGTGGCACTTTTGTTGGGAAAAGTAACATTGGACAGGATATACACCGACTACTTTTCCTCTTGTTAGTCTCGTACCACCAGTGTTACACATTTCACAATTTTACAGCATTTCTTCTCATCTCTTAGTCAAAAGTACATGTTTCGGAAAGTCAATTTTTTTTCCGTCCCCAGATGAAAGGTTGTCAAGACAGTTACTTGGCAGTTTCAAACAGAAAAAAAATTTGTTCAGTCACTGAAAAGCCTGTATCAAGTTAACTGCCTTTATTTATGCAATTAATTTCTCGTTTAACAAATGTAAATTAACAAGAAATTAAAAATAAATTGTATGAAAGTATTGATAAGTTTTATTTCAATACTAGTGAGCAACCACGTCAGCGAAGCTTGTGACCTTAAAATTCGTGTGCCATCCGTCAGAACCACTGGGAGTTCAAGTTCGTTCCGCAAGTCCAGTGGCAAAAAGAGGAAAATTTGTCTTCTAATAATACACGTAGTCTTGGACTCTAGAAGAATGCAGGTCAGGTTCCGGCCATTTTTATGTCTAACAGAAGCATTGTTCAAGTCTCGCAAGAAAACACGTTACCTGTTAAGCTTAAGAAATTTTAAAAATTAAAGTAGTGTTATTTTATCTCAAATAACAGTTCGCCGTATCGAAAGACATGTCTGATATAAACTATGCGATTTTTCCCTCCAGTAGGATTAACTGGTTTTCATTGTCTCATAATGGTAATACTGTTACTCACTGTGTGACGCTCTTGGCATGGCTTCTTCGCCATTACAATGGGCCAAACAAGAGATAAATTGGTGCTTCGATATTATAATCGAATCATATGAGGAATGTATTAACATTTACAGAAACGTTCTTCCTCTATGATGATAGCAATTTTATGAGCCGGAAGAAACTGCGATTACGGCAGAACAGTTGTGATGACAATGCTTGACCTGGGTGACCATGGACTTCAAAATGTGTAAAGGTAAATAAGCACAACTATCGCTGTATTTATGAAAACTTAAGAACAGGAAGTGGTGACGTAACATCCGAAGTGAGAAAAAGTCTTTCATTAGGAAAAGTCCAACATTTATTTAACTTCGAACTGCTGAATTCCAGAAGGAACCTCCTGACTGGAGCCAAGTGCATTGAAAACTGTGGCTATTAACATAGCAATCAGGATACGTTCAATTAGTGAGTTATTGTTTTGTCATATTTTAAAAGAAATTTCATTTAATGCATAACGTAGTATTTTTTCCCATTAGCCTAAACCCTTTTTTTGATTTTGACTTTCTCATGAAAGCCATTCCAAACATTTTGTTCAGCGCCTGTTCTTTCCAACTATTCGTATTCATCAAATTCTTATCGTTACACACGTCATCAAGGTACATTATTCTGGTAGTCCTGTCTTCCTGAGTAGACCTATTTGGTGACGATACTTATGCAGAATTTACAATTTCAGTTTTGCTATTGACGTGTTGAGCACAAGAGTTCATATCAATATGTGAAACCAATACAGTGATGAAAATGATAATGGCGACGACATTGATGTTTAACAGAATGTATATAAACCTTGCAAATATTTTGAAAATAGAATACAGACATTCAGTGTTCACCGATGTCTAAGTTAATTCATATTGTCGGCAAGAAATTAATTTCAATCACTCACAGAAGTGAACTGGTTGCATAGTTTTATACGAAATCGCCATTGTGCATGACTTCTGAATTCAAAATGTGTGTCTCACACTGTTTTGTTTCTCGCATGATCGCCGTTAGGTGTGTGGATTTTATATGTCAATAATGTCGTGTTTTCATTTTATGGCATACTTCGTTTTAAAATCCAGTTTAAAAATGTCCACGAATTTCAACAATTCTCTGAATATCAGAATCGTTTGTTACAAAGTAAACCAAAAATTGCACAAAATTCTTTCGAGTTACAATAATGTTTTAACACGTAAAATCGTACATTTGACATGTGGCTTAACCTTTATATCATCTCCAATATGTAGCAGAATTGTGGTAATTTCTGGAACAGCCGGTTGGTTTGACGTAGTCAAATCAACAGGTTGCTCAAATTTTTGTTTATGTATCTATCTAACGTAAGCCATACACTGATTAACTTAACCACAGTTCTGATACATGTTGGATATCATTAAAAGGTTAAGCGATTTTTTTGTGCAACTGTGCACTCCTTGATGAGGGGGTGGTGAGGCCCAAAACATGTAGGATTTGACGCACTACACTGTTGTAATTCTAACGAATTGTGTGCATTTGTTGGTTTATATTGTAACAATTTTTTCATAATGCACGAATGTAAAATGTAAAAAATGTCATCATCATCATCATAATCTTCCTCCATGGATTAGGTCGTTTGACCTGTGCCGGCATCGACGCATTGCCATCGTTTCCTGGGGCGTCCACGGTCTCTTCTTCTTCGAGGTTTGTAGTTGAGGGCGTGTTTCGGGAGTCTGGTGTTGTCAGTTCTTTTAAGGCGGTTGATCCAGTTTTATTTGTATTTGAGTCTCACGTCTTGTATTCCAGAGATCTCTAGTTCTTTCCTTACGACTTCGCTTCTTATTTTATCCAGTCTTGTGTATACCGTAGCATTTCTTAGAAAGCGCATCTCTGCAGCTTCTAGGCAAGTCATGTCTCTCTGCGTGGTTATCCATGTTTCGCTGCCATAGAGAAGTGATGGTCTAGCTACAACTTTATAAAATTTCATTTTGGTTTCTGCACGGGTTTTCTTTAAGTAATTTCTGATAGTGCCGCATATTCCTTGAAATCTGTTTATTTTTTTCTCAAAATCTGGTTCACCGTCCAAACACAGTTCGTATCCCAAATTATTAAATTGTTTCACTTGTTCTGTTATTGACCCGTCTATTTCTATTTTAGAACGCACTAAGTAAAAAATGTAGAATGTTTAAAACATCAGATTCATATTAAACATTTGATAATGTCGTTACATGTTGCGGATGACTCCTTGCCATATGGTTATTTACTGCTCTACTGAACTAAACTATTAAATGACGTCTCTGATCTAGTGTGTTCGTCCCACAGCGGATGTCAAAGTTTGGTCCAAAAGGTGCGAATAAAATAAGATAATAAATTATTTATATGAACCTTACATCTCGAAGAAGAAAACTTGCCTCCATTCCTCTGATTCGGGGGCAAAGGACATCTTGACAGTTCTGCATTTCGAAGGAAAAAATGTTATGCATTAAAAATTTAAACTTCCATAAATATTACTTACTGAGCAGGATCAGGACGGAACTTTCGTCCTGATCCTGCTCGCAAGCTGTCAGCAAACTTGTATGACATATACCATTGCTGTGTGTACAGTGAAAAACTCCTGATGATGGACAGAGGAACTGTCCGAAACATGTAGAATTTTATTGTAAGAATTTATCACGATGCACGGTCACCTGAAAGTCAAACATTGTTATTAATCGTTGTGCGGAAAAACGTAGACCAACTAATGTCAAAAATTTGCCCCTGCGGTGAAGCACACATCACGGAGGAGTATGGAGTTTCGGTAACCACAATATGAGTGTTGTGGCTCACCTTCGGCCGCCTTATTCCAAGGAAGAAGTCCCTAACCTTTACGCCAATTGTCTGGATGAGAAGGTGTGCAGGAACAAAGCCTCTTGCTATTCATTGAAATTTTCTTTCCATCCCACATTCACTGCCTCTGCTTGCGCAAATCTCTCAACGGTTCTTTCATAGTGACTGGGGTCACCGATGTTAATAAACAAGGCAACAGTCACTCTAGCAGTCACATGTAAGTGGGACGTAGTTAACTGCTAGCGAGATTTTTCCACTAAGTGCATCACGTTTCTGTATAAACAGTGAACCTGCCTTTAATTCACGTAGGAAAGACGAGATCTGAAAATTGAAAGCGCTCTTTGGTAAATTATTAACATTACTTTCAGCAGAACTACGATCATTAATATACGCATAAATTTATTTGTAGTTCTACCTAAATATTATTTAAAGAAACTAAAAAATATATATGGAAGTCAGATTACACTTTTTTGTATTCTGTAAATATGCTTATGACAAAAGTCATTGTGGTAATATCAGTATACGTCAATTTTCTACAAACAGAGTAATTGCACAGATTTCTTAAGAGACTTTTAAATACAATAGTTTTTCAAAAATGAATGAATAGTGTTTGTGAAAAACTAGACATTTAATTATATGTGTAATGTATAATATTTGAGACAATTCATAACATATGTTTAAATTTAGTGGCTTCTGAAAGCAAAGCAGTTGTGTTGATGAAGGCATACAGACTAACTTATTCTGATCTACTAGGAGATTACGAACGAATCTGTGATAAATAGAGCCCACAAATTTATGTCATTGATATGCTGGTTACTTTAAATTATTCAACAAACTAAACGAATCTTCTCGAGCCTTACCTAAATTTTTGCCAACTAATCCAATATAAACTCATGAAAACTTAAGACCAGCATCATATTTCACAATCGAGGGAAGATTTGTAGGATACGTTTTAGAACCGAGCTGATATACTGGAACAAGGATCAAAATTCGAGACCGCTCCGGCGCCAAAGTTTACGTCAACAAAAACCTTGAAACTTATTCTGATCGTGGACATGCTATATATCAGACGAAAAATGTGACAATGACACACAGGCATGAACATATACCCTTTCGAAATTTAGAAAGAGAGATGAATAAATGGAGACCTAATCGAAACTATAAATTTCCATCTTAACACTAGACATTTATTCTAATCTAACAAGACGACTTAGCCCAAACTGACTATTCCCACCCAGTAGGAATTATCTTATAATAAGTTACACAACCTATGTCTACAGAAGACTCGATCATGGTGAGATTCGTGCATCAGGTGCATGAGCATGGCGAATATAACTTCCATAATATTAAGCTAAAGAATCGCATACTCTTTGGAATAGACGCTTAGACAACCAGCGTCGGATTCGACGTTTGCTGAGAGATTCAAAGACGCATTAGGAATGATGAAGCGTATGCATCCTAGACGTTTTGAAATTGAACGGTTAAAATTTAGTTTCAAAAGTTATATGGATTACGTCTAACGCGAGAATTCTGGAGTGTTTAATTCCTTTTACTTAACTACACAGGAAGCCTTAAGACTAAAGGGACAAATGGGTCATAAATTACTTCTTACTTTCTAGAAAATTTTGTTCCAAATATGTTTCCTTCCGATAATCCTTTACATAGGTACTCGCGCTAGTAGATCTCAAGATGCGTCCAGGAATGTGCATATAACGTCATGTAGAATGCACATTACTTTTGTTGTCTCTAACACAAATTGAAACACAGCAACAAATTTTAACCGAACTCCACAATTTCAATTTAAAAAAGACCTCTTTAGTATTTCCTGGGTTGTTCCATCCGTGACAACAGCAGATGGACGAGCTAAGAAACTTTAATAGACGCCTGACCAGCGATGCTAAACTCTGTTAGAAACGACAATGTACCACATTATTTGGCTTAGCTGTAATGGCTTCCAGCACGGATAAACAGAGCTGCGCCAAGTTGACCGTAAGGCACAAATACCGGTTCAGTGACACAAATTATGAAGTCATGTGCTCCATAAATTTGAACCTGTGTTCCTCTTTAAGGATACAGCAAGCGGCTGTTTTGTGTTCTACATCATTAGGACCAAAGTTACAAGATAATGGATGAATTCATGTGACGTTTATAAGTTGTATTCTTTCCTGTGGAGATGTAAGAAGAATTCAGATATACAGATATTCATAGAGTTATATATTTTGAACTTCTGGTCTCATGAGTTACGGCGAAAGGAAGTCGCTTGGTTGATGCTCCTTGGAACTTAACACAAGTATCCCAGTACATAATACAACGATCTGTTTTGCAAAATACACGCACGTACATTACATATTAGTTCCTGTTATGCTGCAGTGGAACTGTTTGATCAAGATGTAGCACTATTATACCTGGAACTGATCACCTGGCACATGGAAGAGCGACATTTATCTTACCTGCTGAGGTCATTGAGATACATATATACGTATGTCATGTCAGTATACCCTTCCAACGGTTTCTGCTTCTGTTTTACATATTGCGAAACGTTTGGGTGGTAAGAAAATAGGTTACATGCCATATGGGTGAAATGTGGTGTACAGCTTTGTAGATTTGCTTTAAATGTAAGTGATAATCTGAAAAAAGGAACCACCAGGAGTGCAGTTTTTCAACTTTACCTTTTCCCTCCTTGAATATAATTTTACGTACAGCGAGTAATCGAATAATACATGGAGGTTATAGCACATAGCGTAATTCTTAGGCGCGTCAGCAAAACCGCGAAAAGCTACTGTTAGCTTTCTAATTTGCGTATGTCCGTCCGTCCGCATGAAATAACTCAGCCCTCAATGGACGGATTTTAATGAAATTTGATATTTGAGTATTTTTCGAAAATCTTTTACGAAAATTCAATTCTCTTCAAAATCGGACAAGAACAGTGGGTACTTCACATGAAGACCAGTACACATTTTTTTATCATATCTCTCTCATTTCTTCTTAGAATGAGAAATGCTTCAGATAAAATCTGTATAGAAAATCGTTTCGTATTCAATAAATTTTTTCCCCCCGAAAATCGTGCCGTGAGTGAGATTATGTGGAAAAATATGGTAGAGTCAGAGAAGCAGGCGACGACAGCACGGCGCATGCTCTTTGCATTCTGTATATCTAAGGCTACAGTCAATCAGAATATGTATTATGTATTGCTTTTCCACAGCAACAACAATTCCACGAACACGCCTAAATCTAAATATAATTATATTGCCTCTCTTGTTACACTTACGAATGATATAAAATATGTTAGATCACGTGCAAGATTAATACCCTCCTGCCGTTTTTCAGACTGATTCGCCAATATGGCCACTTCTGTTTGGCGAGTTTTCAGGTTCTGCAATTACAGTTATTTATGTTTTAACATTTACGTAGATTCACTCCGACAGGCTACAATACCAATTGTGAAAGATTCATCAATATATTTCAACACACAGTCTTTAGGTGCATCGTTCCCGTTGTGTTATAAGCAATTAGGGAGTGGGTGGGGTACGTCAAAACACAACTGTCTTGTATCCTACTTTATTATGCTGACGGCGACATGTTTCAGCCATTGTGGGCCATCTTCAGGTCACAAAAAATGTATATAGAGGAAAACTATACAGAATATGATCATAGTATAGGTGCTTATTCTAACCTTTCCAACCGACAACGACATCTCGTTGTAAGTTTGGAATATGCACCTATACTATGATCATACTGTGTATAGTTTTCCTCTATATACATTTTTTGTGACCTGAAGGTGACCCACAGTGGTCGAAACATGTCGACGTCAGCATAATAAAGTAGGATACAAGACAGTTGTGTTTTGACGTACCGCACCCCCTCCCTAACTTCTACACACAAATTCTAAGATTGATTGCCACCTGTTCTCAATTATGGTTTATTATGTGAATATTTGGCAGCCGCAGTAAGGCCATATGAAACACTGTGCATTCCACACTTGTTGTCAAAGCTTTCAGTTATTGAGAGCGTCTCATTTTATTGATAGAAAAGGATGGAGTGCAAGTAGTATATGAATTGGCGTAAATGTGGAACGACTTTGTATCAGGACCAACAGAAATCGCATTCAGAGATCTCAGAAAAATTTAATTCACTCTCAGTTAACGCTTCGAAATTTAATATTCATGCAAAACTACGTCTCAGTTTTATGTCCAAATGAACACATTCCCTTGCATTTTGCAGTCCGATCGGTGAATAATATTCAGGAAAATAATTATTATTTATTTTTTGAGTTACTTGAATTTCTTAAATCCGCTGAATAGTTCCTTAATGTTACAACAGGTGGTACGTATGATTACCACTGTCCTTTAAACGATTCAGTATTGTCTTCATATTTTATAGCTGTCAAAATGTAGCCCTTGACCATTTAATTCTGTATCTAATTACCTTTCGTATAATTCATTTTAAAATTTAATTAACCCTTTCAATTTTATGGTTTATTTTTCCAAATATTTATAGCAGTGAAAGAGAGAAATAGAGAGAAGTGCTTTAAAAACCGATGTTATCAGTTGTTAATGTTATATATCGTCGGTTGCAGACGAATGATTAAGAGAACCTAGTTTTGGTGAATGGATAGGATACAACCAGGAAATAGCGAAGTCTTTGAAGGGAGCCTTGTTCGTGTGTAACCCTTTTCCACATAAATTCCACATGGCCTGGTCTAAGATCGAAACCAGCCTCTTCCGCAACAGAACAGCAACTAGAGTCATGAGCCATTTCAATGCCGTCTAATCCAATAACATATATCAAAATAGTGAACATTACCGAAAATTAATTTTTTTTAAGTACTTAACTTCGACCACTGACTTTACCCTACAAACGTCCTATATTCTGAACGCAAATTCGACGGCATCCTATAAATTTGCTTTACATATTTAGAAAACAAGGATACTGCATCTTATGCGTATTGGACCGTGCATCATCTTGATATTTGAATAAAGTTTGACCAACTAGATGACACTTGCTTTATTATATATTGCTCAACATGTTTCAGACGTTAATACGTCCATCTTCAGG
>Ga0123352_10010122_pt1 | contig 14796 bp, 9 predicted proteins | sample TergutLab28metaG_FD_89700 | JGI IMG/M metagenome (GOLD analysis project Ga0123352, IMG submission 89700) | Labiotermes labralis P1 segment gut microbial communities from Petit-Saut dam, French Guiana - Lab288 P1 | ecosystem: Host-associated > Arthropoda: Insects > Digestive system > Gut ... | reverse complement strand
CATTATCTCCGTAACCGTTCAACTTTGGATATAGGTGTTTTGGGTTATATCGGTATACTTTAACATAAGGAACACCCTCCCGAAGTCTGGCACATTCCTCCTGGGACACTCTGTATATATATATATATATATATATATATATACACACACACACACACACACACAATTTTTATATACGTAAGTACTCCTATATGTTTCAGTGTATCCGCATCATCTTCAGGGAGTCGTACACTTCTATTATGTTACAGTTTTGCACGGTGCATAAATCACAATTTAACACAATGTTATTAGATATACCACGGTCATCCCCTAACTGTGCAACATTTAGTTGCACAGTTAAAGAATAGCCGTGGTATATCTAATAGCAAACTGAATTCACCGTGTATGAATCCAGTAGTTAACACAGAACAATTGCAACATAGCTGACATAACAAATATTTTCCTTTCCATTGTTAAAACTCTGACCATAGGTGTCAATGCACAGTATTTCAATTTCCTGCCCTCCGTCCTTTAATAATTAGCTACCATCGTTCCACAGTAATTTAAATAATTTCTACTGGCATTTTCACCGGCCCGTGCACTAAATATTTTAAATATAAACATAGGTTACACATGTTTAGTGATATGGAACTTTTGCAGGGAAGTGGATTGTTACATACATACCACCGTCATTAGCTGTTACCTGTCAAAAATTCTGCGAAAAATATCACGCATATATGAACAGTAAAATACCACACTGAATGAATTACTACTCATTTTTAACAGGGAATTCAATAGACCACAGGCAAATATGCTAAAGGAAATTGGATCCCTGCTGCCAGAGAATCAGGTATGCGTGTGCTGGCCTCAGACTCTGAACATGTTTGTTGCATGTCACATCGCAACACATCAACAGACACCAAAATTGACTTTAACTGTACCTGTTTGCAATAAGAATACGCACAAGAGTTCTAGTAGGAGAATTATAGGACAATAAAATCGGAATACAAAGAGAGTAACACAATTTCATGTACAATAGTGTACTTCTGACCGTCCAAAAATTCTCGCTGAAAGCAGCTGTAGAGTAGCATTCCTACCTTTTATTCTTTAGGAAAAGAAATAAAATCTTGGCTCTAAAGCCGAATATCCTGATAGATTTTCCTATAGCTTTCCTCAGTTCTTTCAATCAAATGTTGAAAAAGCAGGAATCAAAATTATCTTTCTGCATTGCCATTTCAAACTTCACTGATTATTCTGTTACTCGGCGCTATGTGGTTTTGAGGTACAGACAGCGCAGTTATAAAAAGATTATATAAATAATAAATCTCATTTCCCTGTGTACCAAATGACATCATCATTAAATGAATAATATTAGTGGTATTTAGTTTTAAGCTGCTGTCGGCGTCGTTTAATAAATAAATCCCGGTGCTATGTAGTTTTTGGCTGCTGGAAGAATTGCCAGTTAAATTGGTGTAGGCACTATGAAGTCTTGAGCTAGTGACAACGTAGTTTAAAGAAAAAAGAAATCTCAGCGCTACATAATTTTCAGCTAGTGACAGCCTTATTAACAAAGTTTTATTTATTCACCAACTGATGCACTAGTGCGTTGTCAAAAAAAAACAATATTAAAATTTACATTAAAATGTACATTAAAACAGCTCCGACATGTTTCGGTGTTACAGTTATACTGAAACATGCCCGAGCTGTTTTAATATAAAATTTAATATTGTTTTTGATACAACCCACTAGTGCATCAGTTGGTGAATAAATAAAACTTTGATAATGTCAAGATGCACGGTACGAATGTAAAAAGAAAGCCTTATTAAATTACAAAATCTCAGCGCTGCATAGTTTCCAGCTCCTGGCAGCTTTTTCAAATAAAGAAACATCGGCGCTACATTGTTTATTGCTACTGACAGTCTAATTAAATAAAGAAATCTTAGCGCTGCCTAGTTTACAACTACTTACAGCCAAGTTAAATAAAAGTTCTAAGGTATCCTAAGCATAAAATTTCTGTATTATATATGCCACACTCCAATTACAAAATTTTCAAACTTTCATGGCGGATACTGATCAAAGTGTAATTTCTGGTTCTTCACAAATTGCAGGATTGCTGGTTGACTCCTACATTCCTCCAACTTCGGTTATGAACCTACAGTTCTGTTTGGTATCAAGACCCAAAAGAATATTTAACTTTCAATTTCCGTTAAGTGCCTTATTATCGGCTTTATTCTATGCCGGATTAAAAACAACATAAACAAAGAGATGATAACGATGTTGGAGACAAGAATAATTATAATGATAAAAATAATTTTCTAGGACTAATGTTTTTTTAAACAACATACTACAGAGTTAAGCCCATATTTATGGGAAAATAAAGGTACTCTTTCCGAGGACATTTTCACTAGTTTGCCGTCACTGAGTTGGGTGTTCTTTCTGGCACATTTCGTCAGGTGGTAGTATCTGCATCACGCATAGCAAATAATTCACACCCATATGAAACGTTCGGTTAATTGTGCCGTTAATTCCTACTGAACTCTATGTGGCGGCCATGCACAGCCAATGTGGTGAATGTGAGCTAAAGTTGTAAGTTTTATCTGCTTGAACTTCACGTTGTCGTGGCATCTAAATTGTAATTTTTTTTCTGGGAGAATATCTGTGTTTTCTGTGCTCCCTTTGCTATTAGGGCACAAAATTCCGTTTCAAGAAGTTCTGGCATTTCAGTCCTGTCATCAAAACGCAACCGTTTCCGGCAACATCATGAAATACCAGTTTGTTTGAGGCTGTTTTTGAATAAACACAGCATGAGCTTTAAGGACTTGGTTTTCACGTTGTCAAAATCATTGACACCTGTGGTTCAGTACGTGTATGTATGTATTTGTTCATCCGCTGAAAACTTCCTTTTTCACGTGTTTACAAGATGCTGCATTTATGTAGAAAACATCCTAAAGTAACAGAGATTAACCCATGCCTCAAGTCTTATGTCATAGCGATCCATTTCAGCATTGAGCCTTAAATCTCCTCTAGCTATCTTAAACTTTCTCTTTCTTAGAAGTTTCCCGGATAAGCGTCTGTACAAATTATAGTTGTCGATGGCACGCGCCGCAAACTTCTCTAGCTCTTCCTAAGTGACTTATCCATGCTAATACAAGTGAATAGTACAAATTATGAAGATTTTCACTTAATAATAATTTCCCTTGCTTTATTTTAGAGATGAAAACATTAACCTAAATTAGGCGCCCTGGAACTTGTTTGCTGAATTACTTGCAGTAGACCGCGGAGATGGAGTCAAACTTTCTGACTGTCTGTCAGCGACGACCGCTTGTGGGGCAACTTTCTGGCGAAGAAATGAGAATAATAGCACAGTGAGCTTTTCAAAGTCAACTTCACGAACTTTCTTTGCAAGTGTCATCCCTAAGTTGCAATTACATGGTACAGCTGTATGTTCAATATACGTGCAAAGCACCTAAAGGACTCGAAATTTTTGTATCTATAAACAAATTTCCCAAACTTGAACAGAGATGGAGAGTGATATTACCACTCTCTTATCTCTTAGCTCCTCCTGATAAGGGCAATAGAGTTGGGTTCCGGACGTTGAAAATTTATATCATAGGCCTGCTGACACGGTTTACAGTCCGTACAGAAAGACCTCATTGCATTCAGTCTTCATTAATCTTTCATGTGTTATAAAATCCTACTCTTTATACACAAGTGTTTATGTCTTACCCTACCTGACATCAAGGAATGTAGTCCGTTTCAAGAAGCTGACAGTCGCTCAACTATACAATAACATCCCGCTCTTGGAGATAATGAAATTTCGTTATTATATTTACCAAAGCCCAACTTCCTGTCATATTCTGAGCAAGATGAATCCACCCCCAAATACGTTCTCCTCGTTTTAAGATCCAGTTAAATATTACTTCTCATTTTTGTCTACGTCTTCAAATTGGTGCCTTCCCTTCATAATTTCCAACCAAAATGTTTTACTTGTATGTAAGTCTCCGATATATTTACATATTCAATCACTTCGTCTTTCTTCATATGTTGGCTCCAATAATATCTGCTGAAGAACAGTTCCGAATCTCTCCCGTGTTTTGTCATCAGATAAATGGACGGTCTTTTTTAAAGTTAATTATCTCTCAAAATGGCTACTTTTTTCTGACAGCAGAAGGAACAACTGTCAGAGGAAGTGCTCTGTAGAAATTAGTATCTTATTTGTTTGTAAGTTAAAAGAGAGGACAAAATATTTTTAAGAGAATAATGAAAACTAGTTTATAAATGTAACCTTTGCTTGGTTTCAATTAAAGTATACATACCGTATATTCTCGAATCTAATCCGCACCCGAATATAATCCGCACTAGTTTTTGCCGATTTCTTAAACGAAAAAAAGTTACTTCGCGGTTCCAATCCGCGCATTTCCTTCAATCGCCTTCAGAAGTCGCGCGGTGGGTGTCGGTTGCACGGAAAGCCGTCCCGGCGAGCATTATCGTCAGATCTCTGAAGAAGTGTTGCATAAGCAATGCTTTGGACGGATCCGAAGATGACATTCTATGAGAAGGCGATGGTGAAGATAAAGGTGATAGTGAATGGGTGACGGATAACGATCCAGTTATGAGTGATGACGGCGTTTCCGGTGAATAATAAATTATAAATATTATATAATATATTATACAATATTATAAATAATAAATAAAATAATAAATTATTCTATTTTATTGTTCTTACGGCACGTACAACGGCTCTTTCATTTTTTCAAAATCCAGCTCACGATCGCGAATCTAATCCGCACGAAATTCTAATCCGCATCTGATTTGTTTAGCCCTCTGAAACTGTAAAAAAGGTGCGGATTAGATTCGAGAATATACGATATTCTATATCTAACCGTTCTTCTAAACACTTCTTCGTGTAATTATTCGCACTGATCAATCCATTAACTTTAACTTGGTGCGAAATTACTTCCAGACAGACGTCGGAAGCTGTTGAAATCCTTAATACTGAAGCACCTGGAATGTTCAGGTTCTGCGCGTTGTCTGGCACTCGTGTGGAAAGCTAGGGAGGTCATGACACGAGGGCCTCTGATGTCAGTACTTGAATGGGAGAAGCTGTTTCATAAGAGCCTCTGTCACAGCGGAAGAGAGAAGCAAGTCATTGAAAGAAATAGGAGAGCAAAATTAAACGGCGTAAGTGAAGTTACGAACAGGGACAACAGTGCATTGAAGAGAAAAACAACACATGTGTTTGGGAAACAACCCATTGAAACAGTTTTAAGTACTCTTTAATTTGAATGTTAAGAACATTCCTTTGTGGATCGTACGTTATGTGCATGGGGGTTAAACTTCATGATGTTAGTCTTAAAGAAACAAGATACAGACGGAAATTATTTGATGCACGACTGGCTCCACCGGCGGGCTTCTCTGAACACAATTAGGAAATATGCATGACACAAAATATGGAATATAATAATCTTCTTCTTCGATTCAGAGGAAGAGATAAAGACATACACAAACGGACAGATGGAAAAAGAGATATAGATGAGTATATAGGCACCTAAGCGGGCGGATGGACGAATGGACGGATGTATAGTAAGCTAGAGAGATAAATGGCTACATAGACAAGAGAGACAAGACAGATAGTGATAGAGATAGAGATAGAGATAAAGATAGAAATAGAGGTAGGTAGGTAGATAGATAGATAGGTAGGTAGATAGATAGATAGATAGATATAGATATAGGTATAGGTATAGATATATAGATATAGACAGATATAGATATAGACAGATATGGACAGATATGGACGGACCGACAGACAGACACACAGACACGCAGACAGGCAGACAGACAGACAGGCAGATAGATAGATAGATAGATAGATATAGATATAGGTATAGATATAGATATAGGTATAGGTATAGATATATAGATATAGACAGATATAGATATAGACAGATATGGACAGATATGGACAGACCGACAGACAGACACGCAGACAGGCAGACAGACAGACAGGCAGATAGATAGATAGATAGATAGATAGATAGATAGATAGATAGACAGATAGATAGATAGATAGATAGATAGATAGATAGACAGACAGTCAGATAGACAGGCAGACAGACAGATGGACAGTCTTTTCCTTAACAGAACGAAATATTCCTTTTAGGAACCTGATGTTCGATTTAACCCGAATACACGCCTAATTTATTAACAGAATTTAAGAAACAAATTGAAAAATAACTGACGGATTTAGCGTAGATGCTCCATGCTTAGTTTCAGCAACATTTACTAAGTATACCAATCAATTCCACAAAGGCAACCGACTTTTAATGGGGTTGTATCCATTTCGAGCTCCAGTCTGTGTACCGACTACTCCCTTTTTTCGCCTATCTCATCGGTAAAATCATTATTCATTCTAGGAATCTGAATTTCACCGTAGAGAACTCTGATATTCCGAGCCAAGTTTAGTTTTAAATTAATGTACTTGCCACACACACACATACACACACATCATTACTTCTGTGTTAACCTGTCTGTTTTCCTCTACTCACACTAATACACATTTATGGCTATGAAAAAGGACGGAAGATTTTAAACGCCCTGTAAGCTTGGAAGTCGCAGAGACGCTGGTATTTAATGTCAGTCTCCTTGAAAGTGGCAAATAATGTTGAGGAGGAACCATAAAGCCACTCTAGCGGTACGTGTCGACCTACTTTGTTCGTAGCACCCATAAAGGCTAGAGGTTATGCTGTAGTGCACCCCGAACATGCAATGGACGGATATTCATGTCCTCTTCTTCTTGTAAGTTTGTGTAGCTTCAATTACAGACCGCCTAAGATGGTCGCGTGTATGTAAGTTCCTTACCTTCATATTTAGACAGGTATTTACAGCATTAAAGACATGATCAATAGCGTAAAATGCCAACCCGCTTCTGTGTAATAACGCCCTTATACAGGGAGTCATTACTGTGCCTCACTCTTTGTTCGGAACTCATGAATCATACAAGGAAAATCTTTGGAACCGATGTTGAATTTGACTTTCGTAACGTATAATTTCCCCGCTAAATTTAAGGAATCATTTGCCATTCATCTACCCAACTATCCTGCTTTCCATTCATTCATTCATTTATCCATCTACGCATTCTTCCTACATTATATTCCTATATGATATATTAAATTTATATTACATTTATCTATATACACTTATTATTCCCGGGTAGCTCAGTCGGTATAGCGACTGACTACGGGCTGGACGGTCCGAGATCGAATCCCGGTGGGGACGAGATTTTCCGCCAGTACAGATCGGCCCTGGGGCCCACCCAGCCTCCTGTAAAATGGGTACCGGGTCTTTCCCGGGGGTAACGTTCGGCCGGGGCGTGCTGCTGACCACTCACCCCTTCTAGTGCCGCAATCATGGAAGAGTAGAGCTATACCTCTACCCATCCTCTGGGCCACACCGGGCCGGTTTTCGAGTCAATGTTGTGGTTTCATACCACTGTCAGAGTGGACAAGTTAATGCGAAACTGATAAGCCTACGCAATATTTTAGAAAAAGTTCCTTGAGATTTTCTATCATTCGCCCTCCTTCTTGGTCTGTTTAACCACAATTCCAGTATCTAGCCATGTTCTAATATGCTATTCACTTGTTACTGACAAAAATACAGGCATATTATTAACATTTCTGTGGTATTGGTACCCAATTACTGCCGGCAAATTTGAAGTTGATAACATAGCTGCAGAAAGTCATGAATTCTTCAGTCAAAATGAAAATGTGTAATTGATATTATACAAGGTAATAATAAATGTTTCCCACATATATTATACTAAATTTAAAAAAATGCCAATAAAACTTTTGTATATGTCATTGACACCTAAAATTTAACGTTATGTGCGCCTTTTTTAAATCGCTCTATATTGCATCAAACAACATCCCGTTCCTCACCAGACATTACTGAAACACTGAAAGGAAACACGTCTGAACCACCAAATGCAGACAGAAAAATGCGTCGGTATAGTACATGCAAAGACGTATATTCTATAGATACAGAAGCTAAAATATTACTAGAACAATAGTGTTTTCACCGCCAGACCAGTATCGCTCCTATTTGAACCCCCCCTACTTCCATCCAACGTGGCCTGCAGGCCACGTTGGATGGAAGTAGCTGTACCAGTATTATGACCTGTACCGGATGTTGCGGTTACAGTTTTTAGTACTCCTGATGATGGGTGCTGTGACACCCGAAACATGTAGAGTGACTTTGCAGGAAATAAATATCAGCATACTGTTGCATCTGATTGGATTTTTATTAACACTGAATTATGATGCACGGAACCATGAGTTAAAAAATAAATAACAATAAAGAATATCTCACTACAACACCCTCTCATGTAAGAATGGGAACCCTTCAAGCAGCCGAATGGTCTTGTAGACCACACATACATCAAAATTACTCCAGTCAGTGGACAAAATTCTACGTGTGTATGATATACAGCAGGTCTTTCTGCTGCACGAAGTTGTACATGGATAGGAAAAAGAGATATAGTGGAGGAGAGAGTAATAAGTAGGCCAATGTTAACTTCACATTTTGCGGACTGCTTGTTGACCCGAAAATCCGGTGTTTCTTACGGCCAAATCCATTCGCTAATAGCTTCAGAGAAAAGAAAGAAATGATATAGCAGTAGGACCAAATAGGGTATTAGGCAGGGGAGGAGGACGGAGACTGAGTTTACGTGCCAAGGGAAATAAAACACCGGCGGCAGCACACAGAACTTCAGCAAGTCGGTGCCGATAAATTGGAGTCAGTCGTAAAACATAAGTCGTTGTTATTTCTAGAAACTCTTTCACCTCGACTTATCCTTCTGCTGTTCAGTTAACAGCAAACGAGTTGAAAAGCACGATAAAATAGGGTCGCCTCTTTCGGCACAACTCTGCTATATCTGTCACTTTTAAGTTAGTGCAGAAAGTGCGCAGGAGCATATCCAAAATCAGTTAAACTGGAGACAGTGTAAGGAAAGCCGGTGAGAAATCGTTAGTAACATAAGCATAATGAAGATAATAATAATAATAATAATAATAATATCCCAAATTTTGACTCGAAGGACGGAGGTAAGCATGAATCTCCGTCAAGATTATCCACTAGCGAGCTGAGATTCGAATCAGACATCCCTGAATGTAAATATAAATCGTTACCACTTCAGAAATGGGGACCGCGGTAGCACAGTGATGAAGGTGCTGTGTTACAAATCAGAAGATCGCTGGTTCGATTCCAGATGGTGCCAATGGAATTTTTCATTGACATAATCTTTCCGATCGCACTATGGCCCTGGGATCGACTCAGCCTCTGACAGAAATGAGTACCAGGAGTATTTTTTCTGGGGGTAAAAGCGGCCGGCGCGTAAGGCTGACAACCTTACCACCATCCTGGGCCATTGTCACGTAATCTGTGAACCTTAACTTCCTGGAACCCTCTGGGCACCTCGGGCCTGTAATGGGACTGATTTACCTCATCGTCCTCATCAACAACACACCAAACGGGTCGGACCAGCGGTATCGCTGCAGACTTACATTTTGGAAATGCGTGGATCGACATCCTTTTTGTAAGTTTATCACGAAACATTTCGAAGGTGTACACAGTTCCTTCAAGAAAGGCCGGATAGCAGCTCTACCGGATCACGAGTGTATATTTTCAGACATATTACAGTGTTAATATAATACATATTGTAATACAATAATGTAGTGTAATATGATGATAATTAAATGAAATTCAATGTAATAGGTATTTATTAACTCCCAGCCTTAGTAGTATTAGTAATAATAATAATAATAATTGTAAATAACCAACTAGTTCCATCTAAACCTGCACACCACACAGTCACCTACATAGATTGACATACACCAGAGGTCGTATTGATACAATTGACTCGCCTGATGATGAGCACATGGTTGCTCGAAACATGTAGAGAATTGGAATAAACAAATATAAGAAAAAGAATTGTGCGTCAAGATGGTTATTTACACAGATTGTAATAAGATGCGCGTTGAAAAACATAAAGAACATAAAAAACATAAATAATAGTAATAATTTGTGTGCAATTATTAGATATTTTCAGTAAACAAATTTGAGCTCAGGGAACAGATTTTACGCATGTAGCTCTTGTTCTAGTTTTTCATTTCATGTATGAATGTAATTATTTCAGAATTTGTTGGTAGGTTGAAATTATAATTCTAACCTGTTGTGACTTGTGTTTTGTGGCTTTGTGTATTTGTGTATTTTGTGTTTTATTCGCTTTTTGACAGTTTTGTAATTGGCCACTGCTCTGTGAAGCTAGAAAATTCATGAATGACCATTGAATTGAATTGAATTGAACTTAATAATGTAATCGAACTGGCAGTTATAGCGGTTACATTATTTTTTTCGGTTCGGGAGGTGCGTGGCTGGTACATGGGCCTGGCCTCTTCACGCAAATTACGGAATACTACTTCGATTAATCCACGACCGCTTCCTTTCAAGATCTTCTCATTTATCACCATTATATAATTCAACACCTAGTTTTTAGTCACTGATTTTATCGCAAAATAAAAATTAAAAATACTGACATAATTCCTGTGTATATAAATCCAAAATCAGAACAATGGCCTGCTGTACCAACAAGTCGTTTTTGGCATATTGAAGGAAGGCCTATGTGGCAAGGAAGATTGCACAGTTAGATGATGCAACAATGTATATTCTGTCACCAGCTTGGTGTGAGAGTGGACTAAGAATTTCTTCCCTCTGTGATGCAAGACATCCAATTTAAATACGAAAATAATATCTGCTGTACTACGTTAAACAAAAAACTTCCAGTATCGACGCTAGTATTCCCTGAGAACAGCACAGTGTCCTTTGTCGTTAAATGACCTGTCAAGGAGAGACAACATGGCAAGAGCAGGTACGAGTTGCACCAACAACTTTACCACGTACAGAGTTTGAAAGCAACGTTTCCCTCCTAACCGCGAACCTCGTAGTTAGGCTACTCCGCTGTGCTCGCAAAGAGCCCAGAGTGCGACACACACACACACACACACACACACACACACACAGCCGTCAGAAGACTTACGGCTCAAGAAACCAGGGAGAAATACCTGCACAACCTTGCTTTACATGTATAATGACACAAAGACATCTGGAGAAGAATGCAGGTGTCCACAAAGTTGGTTAAGTTTATAGATATCAAAGACGAAGTAAAACGTGTACTGTACTACAAAGGGAAGTACATTTTTCCAATGCACTCTTTAATATTTTTCTTGTCTCGTCGTCTTTGATATTCACTCATACACGGCAAACCGAACAACGGAAGTCTCACAGCGTATAGCCAGGAGTTACTGTTTATCGTATTTCGCCAAATATTCATCATACTGGAAACCTTTCCGAAAAAACGTTTGTTCAATTCAATGTCAGGCTAAGTGAGAGTAGAGTAACTTCCAAAATTCGGCTGTTCGATTAACTCTATAATTGAAACATGCATGATTGCACCTCATTTCTACTTCGACTGTTCGAAGCCCTCTTATGCGGAAAAACTCCGATGAAAGAAAATGTGACTCGAACACTTATCACAATTCGATTATGTGACTGTTGATTCAGTACAGGAGACATGTTCATTTTCTAGTTGAAATTTTTGTAGCTTTGTGTTTTTGTTCATGAAAATCATAAAAAATGGGCATGGCATCAAAAAAGAAATGTGACAGAACGAAGTAGATAAACTATGAATCCACAGAGAAGGATATTAACATTACCTGAAGGTATAAACATTAACGAAAACTGACAAGGTTTTTATGTGTTTTCTGAAGGCATGTCGAAACCCTGAGCTGGCGAGTGGGTAGTGCGTTTAATTGCAAAATATTAATTAAGGAGCCTTCATAAAAAATAATTTTCAAGAAATTGTTCTTTGTCGTAATGAAAAATATTACGTGCATCAGAAAATCGTCTATTTTATGTTACAGATAAGTGGGAATGGATCTGATAAAAAATTAATTTATGTCGAAAATACTTATGTAGGAACAAGTAATTTACGTTCTGGATCATGATATGTGACAAAGAGTGTTCGTATGTGACAATAAGAGTGAGTTAGGTGGGAACATACAGTCTGTGTTTAATACCATGCAGCAATTGGGAAAAATAAGCAATCAAGTCTGTGTATTCAGAATAATATCCCATAAAGTATGTGTAGTTTACAATTTTCATAACTGGAATAATTCTGTACGCGGTATGAGATTCTTACAGTAGTAAGGCTAAAAACTATTGCGTTTTGGAATATTTCGCCAGGCCAGTGGAAATTTCAACAGCGTTTTGAAGGATTGTGCAGCCTTCGTTCTTGGGTCAAATGAAAGTAAATGATCCTTCGAAACTTCGGTAGCTATTTACGAATCGATACATCGAAACATCGCAGAAGACTTCAAATTTCATGAAGAGCTCAACATAAGAACCGTGGTAGCCTGGCAGACAGCAAGACGGTTATCATAACTGCTATGGATTCAAGAATTCTAGTGTTCAATCTCCGTTCGGGAACGGGCTATATTTGTTTTAATCAGGGTCATTAATTACTCCATTCAAATTCTAGAACAGTACTTGAAATTTGACCACAGCTGCTTCCTTCCACATCCCTTTCAATGCACTATTCATCATTCAACTCTTCGACGCCTGTAATTCCAACAGTTAAAAGAATCGCTAAATAAAGCTAGACGGTAACTTATTGCGGGACTGAAATTTGTTCACCCATACTGTGCCAAGTTAATTGTCGACTAGTTGATGGATTACATCTGTAGGCAAGTGGATTGTAACAGTATGAACACTTAACCGTCACTTTGAATGAGAAGCGAGAAATCTTATTAATGTAATGACTGTTTCTCGGCTTTATTGTTTCCAGGAAGAGAATCTGTCGAAAATGGAACGTCTAGACTCATTTTGACAAGATACACAATGACAGTGTTCCATGTAGATGTAGCGTCTAATTAGTAGCTGTGCTGGCAACATTCATCAACTAGACAACAGCTTATGATATGGAACCAGGGAGATCAATGCCTAATGGCTAAAAAATGACTGATATTACGCCGAATTCTGTTACGCATGCTTACTACAGACTCTTCGTGGTATAGACTACTCTTAAAAGAGGACTGTTACTTATCTGGACAAGACAGACTGCAGTAACCGAGAGATGATTACCATTATTACACAAGCACACCACAATTTCCTGCACCGAGTTCCTTCAATCCAGTCTTTATTCTTATTTCGTTCTTGAAAATAAATGTAACCTTCTTATATACTTAAATAAAGCAGTTCTCCCCAAGGACCTCTCCTTTGATGCTTTCTGTTCAACACCATGTAACAATTTCTCACATATGTCTAAGAATAATAATATACATGCAATATTATTTTTTACAGAAATGTCTGGCTGAGAGCACAATGTACCACGTTCCGCATTATGCATATTTTTCTCATAATTATTCCTTTTGTTTAAATTAACAATCATTTATACAAACGTACTGAAAAATCTGGTTGACACCTGGACATGAACTTGATCCTGTACCCACAACATAAATGGTATTCTGACATCTGTTCGGACAATTACGATTCTACACTCATTTTCAGAGGCCCTTTTTTGTCGGTCAGCGACTCTACCAACACTTGCTTCTCCCCTCCACACCCACGATTCCGGAAAAGGTCATCTCTTGCTTCACCGCGCCTGGTCCGATGGGAAGCATTTCCTTCCTGTTCCCTTCATGTAATTTCTTTGCTTTGCTCCAGTTTCTCTCATCTTCCCTTTATACTAACATTAATATCGCTTGTAAACGAAGAACCAGACCAAGTCGAAGCTGCCAATAAAATGGCCCTTGTGTGCTCGTCAACTCTGGTGTCGTTCCGAAAGGACTGTCTGGCGGGAGAATAATGATAGTCGGCATTGCGATGGACGGTGTAATTTATGACTCTCAGCTTTGTGTCTTGCTCGCCTAGCGAGAAGAGGCTACATGTCATCTTGTGACGTCAGCAAAGTGTCTCGACATTGGAAAGGATGTGGCAATATAGATCGTTGCCTTGAAGTGAGCAAGATCTATACACGCTGGCCAGGAGGGTGACCTCATAGGTCGAAAAGCATTTGCGAGAGAATTAAGTAAGGTTAAGAAGTGTAATCTGATGTCACTGTATTATGAAATTCTTAATAAGACGTTTATTTAGAAACTTTTTCTTATAATATTTATTTATACAATTAAACAGAAAGGGGATAATGGCGATATGCATCAAGGTTTTTACCACAATCAAAATGATTTCATGCGACGTGTTCACGGGTGCCTGGACAAAAGTTCTCGAATTATGTACGTACGTATTTATGTAGGTACGTGTATATGTGTATGCATGTCTCAGATTATATATATAAATGTGTGTGTGTGTGTATAAGTGTATGTACGTATATATGTATTATTATGTGGGTACGTACATATTCACTACGTACATAACATGCATTATTGTAATTATTATTATTATCATCATCATCATTATCCCCTTTATGCAGGGTATTTATATTTATATTCCTGAGACAACCTATACAGTGTTGCAGCTATTCTGTTGTTACTATTCATGGTGCTTATGTCGTTAGTTTCAGTGTCGAATCTACTTTTATATTAGTACTTTCCGAAGTAATGTGTGCAGGGCCCAATATGGCTGTTTTCTGGAGTTCCTTGACTTCATGTTTCCTGGTATGTTGCTCACGTATTTTCTGAATGACTTTGAAATAGTCCCAGTCGCCCCTATTATTACTGGTATCACCTTTGTTTTTACATTCCACATGTGCTG
>Ga0123352_10010121_pt1 | contig 14797 bp, 10 predicted proteins | sample TergutLab28metaG_FD_89700 | JGI IMG/M metagenome (GOLD analysis project Ga0123352, IMG submission 89700) | Labiotermes labralis P1 segment gut microbial communities from Petit-Saut dam, French Guiana - Lab288 P1 | ecosystem: Host-associated > Arthropoda: Insects > Digestive system > Gut ... | reverse complement strand
TTCCCAAATATTTAAACTCTTCCACCCTCTCGAAGGTACTATTATCAATCCTCACACTGTGATTTTGTCCTGCATTCTGATCTCGAGACATGACCATGTACTTAGTTTTATCAGCACTTACTAACCGGTTTTCAGTTAGTCAAGAAATTCTCTTCATTTTATGGAACACGAAGGTTCATTACCACATTCACAAGTGCCCGCTACCTGTCATTATCATGAGCCATATTGCTCCAGTCCATAACCCTACATGCCAATTCCTGAAGTGCCATCTTTGTATTATTCTCCCATTTACGCCTAGTTCTTTCAACCGGTCTCTTTCCCTCAGGATTCCCCACCAAAAGCCTGTACACAACTTTGTCCTCTCCCATAAGTGCTACATACCCAGCCCACATAAAATTTCTCGATTTAATCACCCCAACAATGTTGGGCGAAGAGTACAGGTCATTGTTCTTTCCTCCACTCCCCTGTTACCTCATCCCTCTTAGGTCCGAATATTCTCCTTAACGCTGTAATCTCACACACGCTCAGCCTATGTTCCTCCCTCACTTTGAACGAACTATCAATTACCTACAAGGACATAATCCAGAGAATCGCAGATCGAATAGTCCTGGGTCGCATTAGCCTATAGAGTAACAGAAATAAATATAAGCTATATCAAGCTAACGGTAAATAAGAAACGAGACTGACAAAAACAATGAATAGCCTGAGGTAGCATTATATGGTGAGGTAAATTCAATCAAAAACACAACTATAAATATATGGCTAAATGATGGTGTTTATCAGCAATGGAAAACTACATTTTTCGGCCTATAGTGGCCATGTTCAGGTTTTGAGAACTTTCTTGCTAAAAGAGTTTTATGTAATATGCCTAAACCGCGAGGTGATATTGAGATCTCATCATCATTTTATGTGATTTTTTTAAGCTAAATTTGGTGGGATGTCTATTGGGTCAATAAATTTGTAGGTAGGAACATATAAGACACCACACCTGCAATCACAGTTTCCTCCTAACCCTACACTTACCCAACCGGAATGATCCACACCCATCTACCTACAAATTCATTGATCCAATAGACATCCCGCCAAATATAGATTAACAAAATCACATAAAATGATGATGAGATCTCAACATCACCACGCGGTTTAGGCATATTATATAAAACTCTTTTAGCAAGAAAGTTGTCAAAACCTGAAAATGGCCGATATAGGCCGAAACATGTAGTTTTTCCATTGCTAATAAACACCATCATTTACCACATGTTTATAGTTGTGTTTTTGACTGAATTTACCTAACCATATAATTTAAACACACGACGGGGATGGCACACTTCAGAACCTTAGGTAGCATATATGGTGTTCTGACGAGATAAGACCTTGAAGTATTCCAAATGCGAGTCTGCAATATTACCGCTTCAGCTGACCTCTAATGGCCATTTTATAGAACTTGAAGGTTCTTGGCATTTATTATGTTGCACAGGCGTGAGACTTTAGATATTGCAAAAAAATATTAATCGAAAGCCTGTAAAATCACATGAAATTTGAGACTGAAAAACTTGAAGAAGATTTTAGGGAAATGCTTTGAATTTCCATATGGTTAACGCTCACCATAATGTGCATTTGCTGTGGTTGGAAGATAAGAGCGGAAGCTTTGTACGTGGAGAAAATGATGAATAATTTAAATACAAAAAACAGGCACAGAACCTGTAGGAATTGAAGAATGTGCAATTAGAGGGCTGAATAAATCAACGTCTTAAGACATTATACCTACACCCTCTTCAGCTACTGAGAAAAGCGATTTCTCTCTAAAGACAGATTTCAGGATTACACTTGCATGAAGTGTGACGAATCGTTAAGATTTACTGCTGATTAGGAAACTTCAGTAAATACAGTCAGTTTTGTTGGAGATTAGGTCAACTGTGATAGACAATTAAACCTTTGTCCTTGTAAAACAGTGAAAGTTTGGAAAGTGAAGATGTAGCTCCACTTGTTCTTCATCTCGACACTAGATCGAAATATGAGATCGGATTCACACCCTGAAAATTGTACCCGCTGGGAAGGACCACCCGTTCCTTGTTGCTTTGTAGGCTTCACGTGAAAGACAGCCAGTCCGAGCACTTTAAAGAAAACACTTGGTTATTCAAAAACTCTAATCTCAAAATCTCTTTCAGGACCAAAAACACTATACGTGAATTATTAACTAGAAACAAAAATATTATTCCTAACAAATTTAACAAATTTGGTGTATATCAATATAATTTATTAAAAAAATGGTATTTTTTTCTAAAACGGAAACGAAGAAGTTATGAAAGATTAGTAATGAACTCCTTATATCTCAAAATGTTTTAATTCTTTCGTTTTCCTGAAAAAATCAAAAAGAATAATCCGCCTTATATTGATTCCATTTTTCAGCGTATATTTCTGTTAACGACCTTATTAACAGCTGCCAAATTATTTTACTTTCGTGAAATTCAGTATAGGATTTCAATACAAAAATTCGCAGGCCCGAACTGAGTTTCGGTTTCTTAAACGAAACTCAGAAACTAGCACAATTTTCTTAAGAACTTAAATGAATTTCTACCCAAAACTTCCACATACCACGAACATTCGGGTGACATTCAATATAAAAATTATCCACCTAATGCCATTTAAATCTGTGAGGTTTTGAAAATCCGTGCAGCAAAATCCGTACTTCACGTAAGAAAATAAATGAATTTCTACCCGCAATTTCCTTACTGCTTGCCGAAATTCAAGAATATATTTGAGTTATACGCAAAGCTGTTAAATAATTATTAGTTGCTTGAAAATTTGTGCAGTGAATGCCATGCTGTGCTTGAGAACAGAAATTAATTTTCGTCCCTATTTTATTTTATTATGTAGAATTCAGCATACGAAATACGAACACAATACATTTGAGAAATTGTGAGTTTTGAGTACTTTGTTTCGGGGACAGCCGTCCTTTACGTATGAGTTGAATGACATTATATTTACCCATGCATAATTAAATCATAAGAAGTTAGAATATAACACATCTCCTTGATAAGTGCTTGTATTCCGTCACGGAATACACTAATTCGCAGTCTTTTTAAGTGAAAATATTAACTCATTTTTTAATAGACGTTTGAGCAGAATCATAAATTGTAAAAGAATAACCTGAAGCTTGTTGTGGTTATTACTAGTACCGTTGTGCTCACATAGTTTAATAGTCATGCTGCGAGGATTTATATAGTTTGTGTTTATAAATTTAATTGTTTTGTCATAATATCTCTCAAGAATTATTATAATTTATCTCCGTAAACTAATGAAAGTTTGATAAAAAAAGATCTATTCCAATAAATTTTAAGTGTCCCATTGTATTTTAGATCTAAGCGAAAGTAAGTCCTTTGAACAAGCATTAAAAAACCTGTAATCCTACTTCAAAGGGGGTGCTTATTGATGCAGTTTTTCAGACATAAAAGGAAACGTGTGAAACCCACGAAGAGTAGGTAAACAACTACAGTATTGCAAGGAAATCTTTTCCATTTCTTCGACGCTTAAGTTTGTCTTCACCGAATATATAAAACCACAATGAAGTGATGTGCTCTTCCGTCTCTGCTCTTTGTTCTGTAGAATTCTAAAGCTCTCGAAAGTTACTTCAGTTACCGAATCCAATATATTTGGTATGTGCATCAAATATATTACACCTGTCAGACATCATGTATTTTCTTCTTTTTGCCAGAGTTGTTATAGAGGTTTCAATAACATAAATGGAACTGTACACAAAAGAAGATATTGCTCAAAATAGCTTCGTTAAACATTCCTGAATTACATTACTTATCAATTTATAGAAATTCTCGAAGGAATGTAAAACAGCTTAAATCTTCCACCAGTTTTACACTTTTCTTTCTGGCGTGGTCATAAGTTCACCAGTAGTTATTTTTGGGAATCTTACAGGCCCTTAGCCTAAGTTCTGGGTTTTGTGAGGAATACGCAACTGCAAACTACTGGCAGCCAGTTAGATTGTTACGCTTATTGTATACGTCATCAGTTCAATGACATCTTACTGACCCTTTCCTGAAACACACAGATACTTTTCCAAGCGAAGTTACAGTATAAGAAATGTTGGCATTACAGAATTTCGTAACAGAAGATACATTTCTTTAAATACTACAGACTTTTGAGAAAAAACTCTTTGTGGATTGGTAAATAGCTATAAAAGATAAAGTCCCTAAATTTCCAGTTATCATAGCCGTCTCGTCTAGGACTGCTCGGTTATAAAAATGAAGATTATTGCGCTACACCGAAATTTCGGTAATTACAAGAAAATTAATAAAAACAGCGTAATATATCTATATTTATCTAAGCTAGTGTCTAGTGATATTGGAAATATCGTTCCGCTGGTCCTCTTTCTCTTTCATTTGACGTTCAGCTACTTAAATACCAGGCTGCTGTTAACATATGACAAATTTCAACCTAGAGTTTATTTCTAGAAAATATTCCACACTAAAGCCAAACGTATGTGCTGTATTACTTATTACCACGGTGCTTCGAGGAATGTTGGGACGCTTATTCCAAAGGTATGCATTACCAATTTCCGTACATTTCTATGGTTTCTGGTTGGTTTCCTCGCTCCTCACACATGTAGATTGAGATGTTGTATTACAACACGCAACGGTTACTTTCAAATATCCTTAACCGCTAAACAATTACGTATTTTGAAACGGTGTAGACTACGGTTCTTAAAACGGAATCTTTGAGTATTAGTAACTGCGAGGAACACTCCCCCGTTAATAGCAGACGGGTGGGATAATTTTTAGGTAAAGTACTTAGTATAGCAGATTCCAGATACAAATAAAAAAATAATATTTATAGCACCAAAAAACATAAAACGTTTCTCCCGGTTTCATGTAATTCGTCATATCCAATTAGACGTTTACATAAAACTACACACTGTTCTGCCCCACCTGATATTTATCTAATGTGATTATACAAAGTGTGGACTGGTGAAGAGTTACTGGAGTTTCGAAAGACTGTACTGTTAGTATCTACAATTTCAAAGAGCACTACAAGAACTGCAGTAATTGTTTACCGGTCTACATGGCGTAACATCCCAAAGATTTGAACCGTCAGAGTCAGCTCTGTGATGGACTCAGTAGTCGCAGTTTCAATTTCGTTAGTTTAGGGAAATGCAGAGCTTCAACATAGAGCTAGCACGAGGTATCAATCTTCCAAATAATAGCCGTTCGGTTTAAGTAAATAATTTTAAAAAGTTGGTTCTGCAGAACTATCTAGAACTCTTTCAGCCGGATATATAACCACGAATAATTTGTCAAATTTACGCAGTTCTCAGCAGTAGTGAAATCGAAAGATAAGCCACTGTCCAACTAAATGGAGAAGAGTCCACCTGAGATTCAGCTAGTTAATTAGCAATTTAAGATGTTTCTCTTACTTTATGGAACCCCAGAGTTCATTACCATACTAAAAAATGCCGACTGATAAACACAAACCTGGGAAAGTTACAAGACTGTTTTTATTTTCACTGAGTGTGTAAGATTGTTCCATTCTCTCCTAATTTCCCGAAATATTCTCTCTACACTTTACATTTACTTACTAAATTTCTAAATTCGTCACGACTAGTAAAACAAAGCTTTGAAAATTATAGTGTTAAAATTTTCTCAACCATTTACTTCTTATCTCCGAGCTACGAAAACAGATATTTTATTCAGGTGTTTCTTTATAATATGTAAACTATTTTCGTCCACAGGGCAAGAAACAAACCTTAAATTAATGAGTAACATTAGGGATGTTTTCAGATTTTTTATATAAGTTTTACATAGGAACTTAAAGGGGAAAAGTTACCAAAAATTACTGCAGAGAATCATTTATACCCATTAAGAATTTTCTTTACAATCTTACTTAGCAGCAATTTTGATTTTTTGTACTTATCAAACAGTCGAAATTACAGCATGCAGAACTACCGTACTCCGTCACTCCTAATTCCCTCCACCCGTCTCTCACATACGTACATACCTATTCACTCACTCACACACACACACAGACACACACAATACAGGCGCGCGCGGGTAATTTAAACTCTTCTGCACAGTTAGATGTCCCAGAAGGCTTGTACGAACATTAGAATTTTCGTTCCCTACTCCACTGCATTGTATGCTTTACTATTCCATTTCCTAACATTACACAACATTCTACCATTCCACGTAACAAAGTACATTCGTAACCTGAAACCGTGACTGAGCAGATGCATAAAAACAGGAACAGTGCCGGAAGAGGACAGAAAGAAAGACAAAAATGTGGGAAGAGGAAAAGAAAACAGCTGTACTTTTCCAAAAGTTTTTCTATTTTAGCACACACTCCCAAATTACCCCACTCCTATTACCCAGAATACGAACGACCCAGTGGGGAGTAAATAGGTTTAAGTGTGTTGTGTTGAACGGTGGAAATACTTGTTAATGTGTCTTACTAAGGGCTTTGTTCTGAACGAGTTTCTCGGCAACAAGGTAAATGGTTACTCTTGAGCGGTTCGCAGAACCACAGTATGCTCCTCTTATGAAAGACTGCTTCAGCTGTATGGTTTCATATTCACAATCAACAGTAATGATTCACTGACAATTATGTTGAATAAGTTAAACAATTTACGAAATATTTAATTATTTCCAAATATAGAAAAAAACACAATATTGCAGATACAAAGAAGTTTACTGTTGAAACCTTTGCGCAAAATGCCCTTTTGTTTACACAGACACTTATTTGCAGGCGAAAGTAATTCGGCGTTATTACACCTGTTTACAATATATACTCGTATATCTTCCAACCTGAAATTCCCATAAATGCGTTAAGTTTGTAAATTGAAAACGAAACGTTAAGTAAAGTTCCTTAAATTCTTTTCAAACTTTTGGTTCCGTGCATCGTAATTCAATGTTAGTAAAAATCCAACCAGATGCAACAGTATGCAGATATTTATTAACTGCAAAGTCACTCTACATGTGTCGGGTGTCACTCGGGACAAGTTGGAGGGAAGTAGCTCTACCAGTATTATGACCTGTACCGGAGGCTGCGATTACAGTTTTTAGTACTCCTGATGATGGGTGCTGTGTCACCCGAAACATGTAGAGTGACTTTGCAGTAAATAAATATCTGCATACTGTTGCATCTGTTTGGATTTTTATTAACATTGAAAGCTTCTTACATTATTCAAATCCACATAAAATGGAACGTAACAGAAACATTGGAAAATTAGGAAATTCCACACCTGGCATTGCTTGGCAAATGATGAAATATTCTGGTAAGTGTACATCTAATTTCTCATGTGCAATAAGGGTGATGGCGGACTTTCTCTGCATCGGCACACTCCGCACACTTACGTTAAAATGTGTTACATATATGGATGAAAACTTTCGAAGATTTAGTCGGGGAGGATGAAGATTGCCTACTCAATTCTTGTTCTATTAATTAGTTATCAAACATATTTAATGACATTTTACGTGCCTGTAATGAGATATAAGAATTTTAAATATTCACAAATCTTCTGTAGAAGAACAGAGAAAACTTTGAAATGCTGTTGTATGATGCTCAGAAGCAATTAATTCTAAATGGTTTGTTACAAAAAGTGACTTTTAAAGATGACAAATTTTGAATTAGATTCGGAATAGTCTGTGATATGAGAGAGAGAGAGAGAGTGTGTGTGTGTGTGTGTGTGTGTGGTGTGTGTGTGTGTGTGTGTGTGTGGTGTGTGTGTGCATCTCTAGTTATGGACTTCTCTCGAAGGGTGTTGTCTCCCATTATCAAGGTAGTCTAAGAAGTTCACATTTCTAAGACAATCATACAGATATACGCAAAATGTTCCACCGAAACTTTGGCAAATGTTTTAAAAAAAGATCAAGTGTTATATCTCAAAAAATCTTGACCCTTCATTAACATTGCTGTAATAACGTGAAATCACAAAAAGTAATAAACATTTAAAAACTGTTCTACTTAATTGGAATAGTACCTGATTGCTTAAAAGTTGTTCGAGTAAAAACATTACTTTTCTGATCATAGCTGTCAAGATTCAGTGCATATAAGTCAGCAAATTGAAGGCCAATGGAGACTTCAAGGACTTCTCTTTATCCGACTGACCCCAGGGATCTCTAAGCTTTCTATGAAATAGGTACCAGGTGTGGCTGCAGCACGAATGTCTCCACTCACTTCGTCTAATTTGAGTGTCTAGATGACTGCATGGGGCTTTCTTTGTGCGAACCATTTGTGCTTCTCACGTGTTGCCAGGCACAGTGACGTCTTTACCTTGCTTAACCTTATCAGGTTCTCTAAGCACAAAGCCATTACACACAATTTAGACTTCCTTTTCTTCTTTCAATGGATGTGTATTTGATAAAAGAAAAGCAAGAGTTCGTGCAGTGAATGCTGGTAAGTGAAACGTTCGAAGAATATTAATGTTATTCTTAACATATTGCCGTTCGGCTCGTTAGAATTCCAGTGTAATACTTAAGTTCTGGTTAGGCCAGCTGTTCTTGAAATGTTAGAATATTTTTATATAAACGGAATAAATGTGGTCTTTCTTAATCCGATTGTGTGGTTCTTGTTTGGAAAAGAAGAACTTGAAGTGCTGAAGTTAAGCGTCTTTATTCTCATAAGCCTTTCGTTTACAGCGTTTATTTCTGTTTGACTCTTCTTTACCATCCCCACTTTTCTTCCAGCTTTACTAAGGAATTGGAAACAACAAAGCAGAAACCCCAGAATGTGACGCAAGTAAGAAACAAGAGACGACGTAGAAGCGGGCGTGACATGAAAAACGAAGTTCTTACAAGCAGCTCTTTCTGGTTTGTTGATATCCTGTAAGCTCCAACAGAGACCCCAGTTCCATGGCTTTGCGTCTTGTGTTTCTTACAAATAAAAGTAAAAGATAAATCCGGAGACAAAAGTGTATTCATTTGAAGGATAAAGAAACATCTCAACAGGTTTTAGGACTTTCAATCTGGTATCAGAAGGTCAGACTTACTCATTAACAGACTAAAAAAAAATCGTAAGTCTTTGTATGTTGGGAATAATAGGATATAATCTGAAGAAGATCCAACTAGAGTTAACAGGTACTGGTGTTCAGCTGCTCTATCACAAAGCAACGAAAGCGAATATGTGAGTGTATGTATATTTTCACGCATTCTTATCCTCGGACACAAGATTTAATTCGGGGAAAAGACATAAATTGTTTTCGATTCGGAAGTGAAGGAAAGATTTCTGATGCCCTAGACATTGAACTCGAACACTCTATTTCTTCCAGCCTGTACCCTAATCACTGAAAGAAAGTTCATAATATTAAAATGCATTATGAAGACTATATAAATTTAACAGAAAACATAAAATATTGAGGATAACTCAAAACGAATTTTAAAGTTTTGTGTGGATTTGTGATCAAGCGACAATATGGCTCAAGATGTGATCAATTGATCTATTTGTAAACACAGCAACAAATCCCCAGATTCAGTAAAAGTGTGGTATTTATTGATTGGTTAGCAAATTATGAGTATATCAAGAACGGCTCTGATTCATGAATTTATTTATAATTTTATTAACACATCATATCAATTATAAAGTTCTCAATTTTAATTTGTGTATTGCAGGGATTTGATTTTCCCTTATTTAAGTGGCATAATCAATGAGCCATATAAAAATGATTTGTTCCTAGTTGTTTTAGGGTAAAGCGATGCGGACACTAAACGCACCAATATGCAAATGGAGAAAATCAATGTCCTCAGGAAAAATGTATAGGATGCGCTCTCTTGGAACTTTCGAAAAAAAGACTGCTTTTTTTTTATAAGTATAGGGATTAAAGATCCCAAACACACAAATGTACATATACGTATACCATCCTGATAATACCTTCACTATGTCTAAGGGGCAGACACATAACTGTCAAGTATAGCTGGATTTTCGAAAACAATGACAAGTTAGCAGAATGGAAAAGATTACTTTCAGAAACGGAAAGCTGAGTAAATGAAGTGCCTTATCTTCTGTATGAATAAGTACGGTTTAGTGTATGAAGACATGCAGACTGAGGAATTGATTTAGTGTTAAAATCTTAAAAAAGAAAACGGAGTTACAAACTTTGAAATCGACTTTAACTTTGCTTGTTACACAGTTAGAGAATTTTACTTCCCATTCTACGATTACAAGAAACACTTTCTTCGAACAAGAAATTCACTCTTGTTGCTAGACCACAAGTTCATTTCTAACAAAGGAAGAGGTAACTCCAGCTTCCTCGTTTTCCTTCGTGTTACAAGAAACAACACAAAATATTTTTTGTGATCTTGCTTCTTTGAGAGTATGAAACATTACGTACACACTGTAGGCTGTAGGTCTATATAGCTTTCTTTAGAATTGTAAAACATCAAAAAGCAATTAAATAGAACTACAATTCTGCAATTTTAAATTATTCTGTTACCGATTGGTCTTAAATTGCCCTATATATGCATTCTCTGACAACATTTAATCCTTATTCAGTAGTAAATTAAACGCTGATTAATTAAGCCATGGCTCAAATTCTCACTCTGCCAAATGCACTATTACGTACGGCACGATGCATAGTTCTGCTTGATAAGCTAATAGTCTTTCTGTTAGTCAAAAATTCCTTGCCTCCTATGGAGCCTGAAATTCGTCACCATTTTATGGGATCCGAAGCTGTTCCCTGTCTTAAGTCCAAAGAATCTAATCCTCACCGTCACAGTCCATCACCTTAAAATTAACATTAATATAACATTTTTGAACTACATTTTCACCACCCTGGCCCTGAGATTTCCTGACTAAAACCGTGTAAGCATTCTTCTCTTTCAAAAGCTTGCGGTATGTTCTCTCAGTTTTATTTTCTTTGGCTTAATCGTCAACGTTCGGAGAGCAGTGCACTTTGTTCTGATAACTGTAGCAGTTCGCACAGCTTACCTATGTACGTAAGCGTTTTTGAATATAAGGTGCTGTAATTCCTCAGATTAACATTGTGGAATAAAATTAAACTTAACTTCAATACGCAACATCGTTCTGTGTTCCTAAGCACTCTGTTCTAATGTACACAAATTTCAGACGGGGAAAATTACGGACATTAATAAATGTAAAACTAATTACAGGCAGGTGGTGAAATTGCAACACATGAGCGAATTTTTTCCCCAGTGAAATAATGTGTAATATAACGTACAGAGCAGGCGACATGAAGGCAAAAAACGGTAAAGATTTTGGAGACAAATTTTTCTTACATGTTTGTCGAAGTTAGGGTAAAAAAAGATGGGTACACAAATGTTCAATTTTAAAATAAACACTACAAATGTTACGGTGCGTAAACAAATTTACGTTGACTGGTACACTATGAGACAAGCATATCTCAATTTTAAGTCATACATGTACGTGCATGTATCTTATTAAATTGTAAATTTATTTATTTCTAAATTTAAATAAATAAAATAATTATTGCATGGCCACCGTAAATTTCAGCTCCTACCAGACGTTTAAAGTCATAAATATATTACCGTAAATTTCGTGAATGAAAGAACTAACATTCCGAGAGTGACCTGATAAAATTCATTTTGTTTAGTCTGCAAAAGATATTTTAACGTCCATTAACGGTAAACTACTTCTTAATTAAAATCGTTTGTGTGAATCTACACAACGGTAACAGGAATGTCTTCGTAAAGTAATTTAAATGTCCAAAATATAACATTAGAATCTCTCTATAAGAAGAATATTTTATAATTGAAAGAAGGATGAGACAATAAATCTCAACAAAAATTTCGGGGTTGCAACTTCGTTAAACGCATTTATATACATATTTAACAGTGGATCATTTGACATCGAATCAAATCATAAATCAAAATTTATGGATAGGAATGTAATGGGTGGTAGTTTTTTGCAACATTTGTCCTTGCAAAAGTTCCATCAACAGGCCTCACACTGCCAATTGTTGCCATCATCCTTAGAAACTGTATCTGTCATACAGTAGTGTGCATAAAACTATGCAGTTACACTTGCTTGCGAGGTATATTTCTTTGTAGTGTCAATTGGAAGCAATAAATTTTAAGTTGAGTATGCATCTGAAACTCAATATTATTTACATTTAGTTTTGAAAATATTAATCCCTATTGCATACTCTAAATTGTCATATAAATATAGAAGTTAAATCCGGAAGTTTTTGTAATTATACGTTCCGCATTAACGCTGATAATTTACCATTATCAGCAATGGTTCATCCAAGTTCAAAGCTGAATAAATTTATTTTACTCTATTTTAATAGCCTGAATAGTAATGCTGAATAATTGGTTCTGTATTTTCATCCTTCAACCACTTCCTTACATTCATATTTTATAGTTAATATTTTCCTGAAATATTTACTTCCAAAAAATAAAGGGAATTACTTGAACATCTGGGAAACTCTTTTCTTTAAGGCAACACTACATTCCTTTACTTTTTTTGCTTCATATTTCTCATTACATACATTTTCCATAGGAGGAGAAAGTTTTAGAGATTTTAAAACGGGTGGGGATAAAAATAATTTAACGCATTTCAGTACCACGTTTTCACAGTGATTTGAGTTAGCCGTCGAAACCTAGTGGCAACTATATGTGTAATTTTATATTGATGGTTCTGTACATCGTTGATCTATATTAATAATTGTCCAACGAAATGCAACACAAAGCAGTCTATTTATTTTTCTGCAAGTTCACTCTACATGTTTCGGGTGTCAACCACACCCATCATCAGGAGTATATAAAACTGTAACTACATCCTCCGGTACTGGTCATGCTATGCTGTGCAGCTACCTCCCTCCAACGTGGCCAAGCTTGGCCACGTTGGAGGGAGGTAGCTACCTAGTACCGGAGGATGTAGTTACAGTTTTATATACTCCTAGATGGGTGTGGTTGACACCCGAAACATGTAGAGTGAACTTGCAGAAAAATAAATAGACTGCTTTGTGTTGCATTTCGTTGGACAATTATTAATATATATGTGTCACTCTCTGTAACACGACAAACGTCAACATTTCGTCATAGAGTTTATTACTCGCATGGTGTTTCTTTGCGGAATAATGACTGGTTGGTCTGTGTGTTGTGTATGAGACACGAACTAAACACCTCACGTAACGTATATGTAAGTCAACCTTCGAACATTTACCACACTCATTTCTTTCGTAATTATTAAAGTGCACTCGCGAGTACAAACATTACGTAAGATAGCATTACTCTTCTCAAAATAAGCAAAAGTTAACTTTCGTACTTCTTTACACTGTAACACACTGAATTATCCAACTATATTTCGGTTCCTCTCTTTGCACGCAACAAAAATCCGATGACGACAAATTAAGCTAAACCCGAGTTTTAAGTAATTCGTCTTAATTTATGTAAATGAAAGCAACCGTTTCTGTTGTGCTGATATTTTTAATTACGATTAAGAGACATTGATAATAACTGTTTATGGCAGGACCGTTTCGTATGGAAAAGCATCGTTTTGGAAAGCTTTAACTCATCATTTGCCACCCGCAACTCTAGTTGTGTAAGAGAAATGATGAACACGAATAATCTTACTCTGTCTAGCAGCTGCTTCTGCTGCTGCCAGAATTTCTCACTTGTATTTTAGCTTCATTTCTGTCTCAATTTACTTTGACTTTGGCATAGAATGTGTTATATTCTGGGCGAAAACAGGGAAAGGTAGTGAGTGTAGGAGCGGCAGGCTGCATACGTAAACTTCCAATATCCCTGCATATTCTTTTCTTGACTAGGGACTCTTAATTTGTAATTTTACTTCCGGATATAGAAGGCAATAAATTGAATATTTTGATAGACGACAATTTTGAAAACCCTATAGAATACTGTTGTTCAATTCTCCTCAATTTTCAGTTATTCCTACTCATTATACTTTTGCAGACTTTGAAATTGGAGCTTGCGTTTCAAAGACTGTGGGATCAGGACAGAAACTTCGTACCGAACAAAACAAATAAAACGTTACTGAAAATTTTGAATTCATATTTCAAAATTTTCACGGGAATGATTTTCTAAATTCCTTCCATGTAGCCATATTGCAGCATTTAATACGTATATAAACTTAAATGCGTAAACGTACATCCACACTCAGTGGCTTTAGTGAATATTTTCTTGGTGAAAATTTAATATTTTGGTGAAATATTCTACAGAAAACATCGAACCAAAAATTTTATTTCACCCTTGTTAAAAATTAAACTGAAAACATAATGAATAAATAAAAAAAGTTAGGGACTGACGCATTTTTTTCTCTTGTATTTTCACTGGCCTTCTTATTTTTAAATCCTATTAAAGCCACGTATATACCGCGTCAATACATTACAGCTGGCAGGAAAAGTAATTTTTTGTATTCCCGCTTCCTTTAATATCATTTTCTTCATTAATCATAGGGTCTGTTCGCAAAATAGAGGAAATCATCACTTGTAGAAGGATATAGTTTAAGTGGTTCCTGCAGCAATAATAATCTATATTCGTCTATGTGTAATACAAGCTTGGAAGTGCACAATGTGTACATTATTAATGCATAATCTAAAATAATGTAATAAGGTTTATATACTGGCAAGAAATTACTCATTTGAAAGTTATGTCAAAAATAAACTGGAAAAACAAATAAAATTGTATGATTAAATGTCAGAAAGAGAGACAATGCCAGAAGAAATATAATGTTGCTTACTGACGCAACATCCGTATTGGTGTTTTATGAACTATAATATTCTCTCTCTACACACACACACACACACACTCACTCACACACGCGCGCACACACACACACACACACACATATATATATA
>Ga0123352_10010114_pt1 | contig 14801 bp, 9 predicted proteins | sample TergutLab28metaG_FD_89700 | JGI IMG/M metagenome (GOLD analysis project Ga0123352, IMG submission 89700) | Labiotermes labralis P1 segment gut microbial communities from Petit-Saut dam, French Guiana - Lab288 P1 | ecosystem: Host-associated > Arthropoda: Insects > Digestive system > Gut ... | reverse complement strand
TAATTTTATATTTGTCAACATGCCACACCGTACACATAATTGTACTAATACTCTTTATGATTATGCCATAATTAATTATTAATACTTATGTTAGTTTAATGTACGAACTTGGAAAGGTACTGACGAGTAAATCTGTTGGGACCGGTCCCTCTTCTCATGAAAAATGAATTTACCGGGCCGCGGTCTCACAAAGTTTGAGAAACACTGGCGTAGTCCGTATTGCAACTCGGTAGGGGCTGGACGGTCCGAGAATTAATACCGGGGGGGATTTTTCGTACTTGTCCAGAGCGGCTCCTGGCCTGCCCAGCCTCCTGTGCAGTGTGTACCGGGTCACGTTCCCAGGATAATGCGGGCGAGACGTGGCGTTGACCACCCACCCCCTTGTTATGCAAGGATAGAGTGACACCTCTTCCTCCACTGTGTGCGTTCATGGCATGTTATAGGGTTGTGTTAATTGTTAAGTGTATTACATTTATTCAAAATTTGCACCAGGATGTGAATAATTATCCTTTCCTGCGGTATTGGAGTTTTCGGGGCGCTAAAAATGATGTGCATTTTGAAGGTATCATCATGGCTGAACTATTGGAGGGGTTGAAGACGGAGTTCAGCTAAAATAAACACTGGCATTTTCCATAAAATTAGTACTCTGCTTTTTTTTTTCCGGCAAGACTAGAACGAAGCTTGAAGAAGCTAAAGTAACTGTTGACAAAACTCACAACGGTTTATAGACTGTATTTTATCATCAACTATAACGATGACATATGTAAACATTTTAATCTACTGATTTGTATTAAGTTTGTAACCTTAATAATTTTTGTAACTTTAGCGTAGTAGAAGAATAAGATTCCCTGCAGATAATACAGATGCAACGAAACATGCAGGAGTACTTACGATGTATAAAATATTATATATATATATATATGATTTTTTTTTTGTCTGGATAGTAAAAAGTTAAAATTCACGTCTGCAATTTGATTATGAAGAAGAAAAGTCTTACATCACATTTTATAGCAAGTTCAAAGGCGCCGTTATACTGTGTGCGATTTCGGCAATCCCTGCTGCTCCAAACAGTTTGCCCCAAACCAAGCCAACATCTCGAAGTGTCGGTGGTCTCTCGGCCGAGATGGGAAATTCGAACTTAGAATACAAATAGTAGCGTAATCGGTTGAGTGCATTTGGTGGGTTTTGCCGTTTGAGACAGTTCCTGGAAAGACGACTGCGTACAGTGGTTCACTTTATACTGGAGGCCGGCAGGAACCGTAACTTAACGTGCATGTCTAATATTATTTATTTAGACGTTTGCATGTGTAGGCTAAGTAAACTTACTGCTGATTCCAAGAACGTAAAAAAATTTGCACATGTGACCTCACTCAGTTTCGCATTCATCGCCGTAACTCTTAATTTTTAGCACATATAACACAATCGAGACTCTTGTCTTTGTTCTGAAGTCATAACCAAATATAGGTCTAAGACTTCGCCTTGCCATTCTGTAGAAATATGACGTCAACAGAAGCTGCATCTTTGTCGAAGGTCTCTTAGGCTACCACTAGAAACTTCTACGGGTGTTACGTTACTTGAAATTAGTGTTAAGTGCATTTCAGAATTTAGTGTGTCCGCCATGTTGATATAATGTATGGAACGCTATTTACAAATTAAGTGGTGTGGCCCTTGTTGGCATGACACACCACGTTGCATTGAAGTCTCTCAGGCAGTATAAACATTGCTGGTTGTGCACAAAGACGCACGCGCCGTGCGTTATACTCTGTAAGCCAGTCTTTTCTATATAAAGAAGAACGTTGGGCTAATTAAAAAGAGCCTGGGATAGTGTGATCCCCAAACTACACAGGATGGTGCGGAAGGCACTTGAAACTACAGGCAACGTGTTTTAGATCCAGTGTCAAGAGACTTTTTACCATTCTGTATATAATATAGACGTGAGACTGGATATAGATTCTGTGAAGCCCCGCCTTTCTACGAAGTGGTCTGAAAGGTACCCCTAACAGACTTTATGAACTTGAACAGATGCGATAAATGTGTAATTATCTTCGTGCATAAGCATCAAACCGTGCAGGCTTAAAGGAAAGACGAAAAGGAATTAAACTAGGACTTTGCGGTAGACGGAGGTGAATGACCACTGTCAAACACGGGCTCCTGTAGTTAGTCTACATCTGTGCGAGCTCAAGGAATTTTGTGGGCAGGTACTGTACATCCAGGGCTTTTCAGGGCCCAGTGCGAAAATGTTGGTGGACCGTACTTCCGCCTAGTGCGGAACTGACAATACAGACAGAATGTACGTAGAGAATAACCGTTTTTGACATGAAATATGAACTACAGCCAGGCTTTTCAGGTCCCCGCCCATGCACTCGCATGGGTCGCGATAGTTTGACACCGGCCCTTCGTTAGTGTTAGAGCCAATATGGAAATAATGACAAAGAGAAAAATCCGTACCTGTGTCGGGGATTGAACTGCGATCAACCTGTCTTTTTTGGGGATAAGTACTCAGTGTTTGTATTATTCATTTTTAAGAAAGGTGAGTGTAAAGCGGCCGGATCGTTACGCAAATAATTGACGTCCCTTAGCGTGAAACTTCATCTCTTCTGCTCCAGTACGTGTTCTAGCAAGATTCTTAGCCCCAGGGACAAACTTGTGTTTACCTTTGATGTTTGTGTGACCGTGCATCACTGATACAACAATATAAACAGCCATCTAGATACAACAATAATAATTTTATTAATAATTTCAATCAGCTCATCCTGGTCACCAGCAGGCAGCATCACCAGTGCTTTTCACGACAAGCTGTAAACACAGTCTAGTGCTCCTGAGGATGGGCGAAATTATCACCCGAAACGTGTTGAGCTGATGGAAATAATTAATAAATTGTTATTGCTGCATCTAGTTGGTTGTTTATATTATTGTGTTTACCTTTTGCGATACTGAGAGCCTCAAATATTTTATACCATGACACATGTGTCCCTTGGACCATACATTTTCGACCCCTGTTTGTATATGCTTAATCATTTATTAAAGTTAGTGCAGAGTCATTGCTTATGTCTGAATGATTCGTTGTGTGCTGTTACCTGCAATAAAACCAGCTTGTACCTCCCAGTGGTCTTACAGCCTGTCACAATTACCTGTAATTTACGTCATTTGCAAGTCCCCTTAGCCCCCTGCCAAATAGTGTGGTTTCTATTAGGCATACCGTTTCAGCGTCCCGAACAGGATTTAAATACAAGAGTTGCAGTCTACCGTCCTGAGGAGAATATTTGGACCTAGGAACGAAGAAGTACCAGCAGGCTGAAGAAAATTGCATAGTGAGGGGCATCACGAATTTTACTCTCTGCCTAATATTATTATATTTATGTATCCTTATGTACGGCGTAATAAGAGTGGGCGACCCAGGGCGGCCCTCTACCGAATCTTTTTTGTAGGCATTTGGTAGGACTTGTTGGATGGGGGACTGGCCCGTCGCAAGACATCTACAGGCACTGGGCAACACAGAGAAAAAAAATACTCACTTCCATTCCTCAGGTGGAGTTCTAGCCCACGATACCAATCAGTCATACATACCAACATATGCAAAAAGGTAAAGTGATCCCGTTACAGGCCCGGTGTGGCCCAGAGGGTGGGTAGAGGTATAGCTCTACTCTTCCATGACCGCGGCACTAGAAGGGGGTGGGTGGTCAGCAGCACGCCCCGGCCGCACTTTACCCCCGGGAAAGACCCGGTACCCATTTTACAGGAGGCTGGGTGGACCGCCAGGGCCGGTTTGGACGGGCGGCAAATCTCATCCTCCACCGGGATTCGATCCCTTACCGTCCAGCCCGTAGTCACTCGCTATACCGACTGAGCTGCCCGGCCCACACCAACGTATGCACAAGACAAAATTGAGATACTTAAGTTTGTACCTTCCTACATGTTCAAGTGATAAGTGGCCATTGTCAGGGATTTACGTACAAAGGAATGCATACCAACATGAATTAATCTGTTGTGCACAATATTAAAGTGTACAAATCGTAGAACAGTAGACACAAAATACAACAAGTTTGTTTTGTACGTTTGTTGGCACGCGTGACTAAGCACAACGTACTGTGCGAATATCAGATCCAGCTCAGCCGCCTTAATGAGCTTAATTTTCTTTTGTAGTTACTAAATTTTAAAACTGTATTACATATCGTGGCATAACGGTAAGGCTTTTCATGTGCGACAGGTACCCTGCTCGAATTTTGGCTGTCTGCCCCTTGGGCTTATGAGGTTTAAGTTTGTTACTGGGATAGTCGAAATGTTTTGTGAGGAAAGTGTGTTATTAAACACACTTGCTCCCGCACATACACGTGACATTTTCATACCAGGGCAATCCATGTGGAATTTGTGGTGGACACTGTGACACTAGGACAGGGTCTTCTCAGAGTACTTGGCTTCTTCCCGGTCGCTGCCAATCCACTACCGTTTGACACTCTCACATCTCTTTCACCTACCGTCTACAATGTATGACATGGTCGTTAAATAAAACATTCGTCGTGTGTGTGATATTTTCTATTGTGCCATCCCAGCATAGTGGAGTTTGTGTTGCTTTTTTTTTTATAGTAAAACCAACTATATGCCCCACTGTATCACATTTATTTTATTTTGGAATGACACTGTACATGTTTCGGACCGTCTTTCCGTCCATCATCAGGAGATCAAGACTGTACATACAGCAACAGGAATTTGTCAAACAGATACTGCTGACTGCTTGCTAGCATTCCAAAATAAAATAAATTTGATACACTGGTGCATCTGGTTGGTTTTACTATATAAATAATATTACGATGCACGGCCCTATGAACGTCAGATTTGTGTTGCTGCTTTTTGTCTTTTACGCCACGACTGAAACAGAGCTGGGCTTCGGCAAAACAAGATTGCAAGTATTGTACTCCGTGACATACGCAGACTTTACCTAGGCGTTCTGTGCCTTCGGAATGCCATGTGATTTTCAGTAAATGTAATTTTATTTGAGCCCACAAGAAAATGCGCCCTTCCCTGCGCCGATTTACGCGAAATTCATAATTGGACAGCAGCATCAACTGCACATCTCATATATGGAATTTGATCCAAATCGGATAGTAAATTTGGAAAGTAAAAGGTAAAGGTAAAGTGATCCCGTTACAGGCCCGGTGTGGCCCAGAGGGTGGGTAGAGGTATAGCTCTGCTCTTCCATGACCGCGACACTAGAAGGGGGTGAGTGGTCAGCAGCATGCCCCGTCTGCACTTTACCCCCGGGAAAGACACGGTCCCCATTTTACAGGAAGCTGGGTGGGCCCCAGGACCGGTCTGGATGGGTTGAAAATCTCGTCCCCACCGGGATTTGATCCCGGACCGTACAGCCAGTAGTCAGTCGCTATACCGACTGAGCTACCTGCCCCACAAATTTGGAAAGTACTAGTAGAAAATAATATACGCCCCCCACAATAAAGTATGGCTCCCAATGTGCAAATTTTCACGTAACTTGTAGTCGTTCAATAAATATGTCCTGTGCCGAATTGTATCCAAATCGGACGAAAAAATACTGACAAAATTTTGTTTACGCCCTTACGTAAAATACGGCTTTCACAACACCGGTTCTCACGAAAAATTGCTCAACGACATTATGTAGAAATCATCTACCTGCAATCCCACCCAAAATCGACCAAGAACGAAGTGTGATTGTCGCTAAGACGATATGCATGAAATTCACGTTCGTTCGACTGATACTATGTCACAGGAATACGGACGGACAGACATGGACTCCATATAAGGTGTTGGTTTTTATTTCTTAAAAACACCTTAAACGAGACGATGGTGAACGCGCTCTAGACGTTACAGTTTATTTTGCTTACGTCACGCTTATATCCTTACATTCCTCCAGATTTATCACGTGCAGTCTTCCTGCCGTATCATCATTATTATTCTCCTTCTGATGACGTCCTCTCGGGCCGAAACATGCTGTTGAATTAACACTGGAATAAACTTATTTTTAATTGGACTGGATGTACTGTGGTTCATATATTCCATAAAAAAGAAGGGATGGATCGTAATAAAACTGCTGTGTTTACTGAGCAGTGCAATTTATTTTTAAAATTATTTTGCTTTGAGAACTTACAGGGTCCAGCCTTCTCGGCTTCACGGAATGTGGTGATATTGTAAATTGTCTGCTGTGTTGGGCCTGCAAGTATTGTACACTGCAGCGCCGAAATTCACCGGAAATAATTTGTGTTGTGGAAATGACTATACCATAGGAAGTAAATTTTACATCGTGTTGGGTTGTTCTGAATTTCGTCATGAGGGTACTAAGCCTGCCGCGTTTTGGGCGATTAAGTATTGCCAGTACAAATTAAACGTGCATCTTGCCGTTGACTGAATTGGCGACGGTTGAAGAGGCGTGCAGCATGCGGGTGCTTGGCACCGTGAGACAAAAGGGCACAACACCCTGCAGTTGTAAGAGGGTCGCAAGATACTCTCCTGCTTGCATTAAGCTGTCATCCATCACATCACGGTGATCGAATACAATGGACCAATTAAAACTACCGCCTTAGACCTGAAGCCCTTTGAAAATTAAGACGAATCGAAATTACAGGTAAATATTCAACTAGTGCCTCACAGGGTACATAATTTGCTTCCACTAGGAAGACCAGCCGATTAATTCTGTGTCGGCAAACAGTATCTTGTATTATGTAGTACGAAACACGTAAACACATTGTGTGGGCAAAACGGAAGGTTTTTAGTGTTAAATCTGGCGGTACGTATGGTAACCCCTGGACTTTACAGGGGTAACGTGGGGTGGTTGGTTCATTTTACGACGCTGTATCAGTTGCAGAGACGGAATAGAAAGGACTAGAGAAGAGCGACCATGGGTTCTAGTACCTTAAAGAATGTAGAGATACATCTAGAGCAGGCTGGCGTAGCGGTAACGCATGGAACTTTTATCTGTGATATGCCCGGTTTCAGTCTCGATTGTCCCATTGGTTGTTATGACCATTTTCGTTGTTTTTCTCAGTTAACCAACATTTGGGAATAGTACCTGGAGAAGACTACGACTGTTTATGTCCTAAATCCCATTACATCTGTCTTCCGTCTTTCATCCCACCGTTCGAAGCTGTGGGGTTTGATGTAATTGCGGCGGGGTAAAGCAGAACAAAATGCGGAAGATTTGATAAATTTATGGTAATTTTTTGCTGGTAGGAACTATTAATTCACAATATGGTTATGCTGCAGTACGTGAGCTGGGCGAGAGTGAAATGGCCTCCTGCAGTGTAATCGTCTCAGGCAGCAGTTATTACTTCGGCCATGCCTTCCATCGTCTCACAAGTTTCATTCACTCCGGAGGCGAGTCACTCGTGGTAATTGAAGGTTTAAATTTTGATTATCCAACCGACCCAGAAATATACATGGGAATTTCCGAGAAATTTTATTAACAGTGCGAAGTGAAATGTAGATGAAAACCGCCCTCTTCTGTGCTGTTACGCAACATGTAGTCATAGTCCCTTACCGACGTTTCGGGACAACCTTGTACAGTTTTTTTTGTTTTGCTGACCGTGCATCTCAGTATAATCTTAGTAATTAACCAACTTAATGCACAAAATCTTGTTTTTATAATACGATTATTATATGTCTTACATGTTTCGAGCACTGTTGTGCTCATCATCAGGAGGTCAAAATTGTATTATACAGCATCTGGTATCATCACACCTGTAGGTGGCCGTCTCGTGGACAGGTTTCTCTCTCAACCTGTGCACCGCACGGCCACCTACAGGTGTGATGATACTAGATGCTGTATAATACAATGTTGACCTCCTGATGATGAGCACACAGTGCTCGAAACATGTAGAAGCATATAATAAACTTATTATAAAACAAGATTTTGTGCATTAAGTTGGTTAATTACTAAGATTAACCTTGTACAGGTTGTCCCGAAATCATCGTCATCTTCTCCTCCTTCTTCTTTTCTTCTTCTTCTCCTCCTCCTTTTTCGTCTCCTCTTCTTCCTCCTTCTTCGTCTTCTTTTCCTCCTCCTCCTCCTCCTCCTCCTCCTCCTTCTTCTTCTTCTTCTTCTTCTTCTTCTTCTTCATCATCATCATTTGGCGCTACAACCCTTGGTGGGGTTTGGCCTGCTTTACGATTTCGTTCCACAATCTTCTATCTTTACACTTCTCTCTCCAATTTCTCACTTTCATCTTCTTTAAATCTTCTTCTACTTGTTCGAGCCATCTCAGTCTTGGTCTTCCTACTGGTCTTGATGAACATGATTCCCATTCAGTTAGTTTTTTTACAGTGTCCCGAAATGTTGGTAAGTAATTATTACAACACGCTGAGTAATAGCCCAAAAGAGCGCATTTCTCATCTGCGCTAAGAATACGTACTAAAGCCTTACGCATTATGACGGGAAGTCGTATGGGTTTAAGAGTAGCTTCGCAGTTTATGGTACGGTTTAATTGACCCACACTTAATAGGGTTTTTTCCACAAAGCAGGTAAAACTCTAGAGATAGAATTTTAGCTGTATACAGCTGTGGCGTGTGTAGGATTGTAGTAGTCTTGTTAGGCGGCGTGTCTTGCGTCGGTGTTTATCTACTGGTTCTTTACCGCTAGCACCATGAAATAGATTTCTTGAGTAAGTTGGGCATTTGTAATAGTTTACAGAGGCTTTCGGATTTGCAGGAATATGAACCTTGGTTTGTCACCCTGAGAGAGGGACACAGATAGGGGATTTTGGGTGGAGTGTGTTGAAGAAAATATAAGTACCTGACAGAGATGAAGTACACGAAGTACTGTATGGTGTAACATTACATATGCTCTTTGAGTATGTTCATAATTCGTGCTGCCCGCCTGATAAAGTTAAGGTATTTAACGTACATACCCGAAATGAGATACCGCAAGGGATAGAACAGTTGGCAAGCTTGGGCGTGGGTGGTATTATACTATTGAAGTGAATCGTATATAAATGTGATGTTAACGTTTGGACTTCAACCGGCTTCGGATATGACGCACTGGTGGGTTTTTATAAACACTGTAACATCTTCGAGTTCATTGACAGTAAAGAATATCTTGGTCAGGTAAGTGATTGTCAGGTTTCCAAAGGTGGCTTCTTATCATGAATGTTTCTTAACTGGCTGGTTACCTTTTGCGCATGTGCGGTCTGTTGTAGGAGAGAATAAAAGCGATATCCTTAAACATACACGAAAAAAGCGCTGAGTTTTCGGTCAGGCCTTTTGGAAACTGTAGTAAGTATTCCATTTACTTGTAATGTGACAACACAATGACTAATTTAATGCTTTGTGAACCGTGCATCATGAATTATTAGTGTAATAAGAACCAACAGGATGCACTATTTACCTTCAGTTTATTTGACGATTAACGTCTACATGTTTCGAGCAGGCTTACTGCTGATCATCAGGAGGTACTACTCTGTATATACAGCAATTGGTATATGTCATGCGTTTATGTTGACTGGCTGCTAGCAAGATCGGGGTGGACTACTTATTAACACTCTGAAGGTCAGGGTATAGGTTCAACGTCAAAAGATTTTGCGTAATTGAAGATGCTGACGAAATGCTTCTTGGAACGTCATGACCAAACTGGTCATCCGACCCCGGAACGTATGTTAGTTTTACACAAAGAACATCACTCGCCCTGAAGAAATAAAAGAATAGGAGAGGAAATAGAGAAAATGGAAAGTAGAAATGGTGACAAAGAAGGAAAAAAAATGTAGGTGTCAACAAAAGTTGTAAAACACGTACGTTTCCAAAAATAAAAGAGAATTTTAATTTCAGGACCCTCCCCCCCCTCCTCATGCAGTCAAACCCCGATATAGCGCCAACCTTACGTAGCGCCCATGAATGTCTACGAAAAGAAATTTCGTATTATTGCCTCCACAAATTGCCACAAACAGTGGCGCTGTATTGGCGTTTGTGTGTGTGTGTGTGTGTAAACAGAATCAACTAGAATTCGCATTTCTTCAGCAAGACTGAAGACAGAGATCTGTGTGAAATTCAAATATAGTGACTGCGTCTGATACAAGGTGACATTAACTGATTATTTAATATAAAAATGCGTATGATAAGTCTTTATCGCTGTAGAAACAACAAAATATACAGTTGCAAGTTTACGATAAGATACGAGGGAATACATGAAGTGTTTATCAATATTATTATTCTGTTCAAAAACGTAAAGTACGTCGAACTTTTAAAAACATTTGATATTTAGCTTATATTTGTTTGAGGCCCTGGCAGCAGTCAAGACCTTGTCCGCCGTAAGGGTATGTAACCAAAGGTTTTATTGCCATGCTCACAACAGCCGGCCACTTTACCCCATCCAGCATACGAGTCCAGTCCACATCTTTCTATTCTATTTCTGTTGGTCGATCTTAATATTATCTTCCCGTCTACAGCTAGGTCCCCCCGCCGCAGCGGTCTCTTCCGTTCATGTTTCCGATTTTTTGTATTCATTTGTCGTTCCTGCTACCATCTTGTACACCTGGACATACGAGTATTTAGACCTATTGTAATAACTAAACTGAAGATTCAAGTGTTCTGGGATGTTACGCCGTATAGACTGGTAACTAGTGTCAAACAGTCGGTTATTCAAAACGTCGGTAAGTATTTAGCAGTCGACTTAGCGTACCATCGCAGAGGGCTTCAGATCTTAGCAGAACACTGGCAACCTTGCATCCGGCAATGTTTAATCTTCTGATTGCAAATGTAAGTATCTCTGTGTTCTTGTTGCTTTCTTTTTCTCAAGTGCAATTTGTGCAGTTTGTACGATTTGTACCCAAGACAGAGGAAGTATCATGTGTTGGTAGATGGACGTTTCCTTAGCACCAGGAAAGTTCTGCGTCGATGAGGCCAGCCTACTGCTACGTTCGTTCTTGTGGTGCCGGACCCAGTTCCATGTCAGCGCTGTAAAATCGCGCACGTGTTGGGTTTGTTACGCAGCGGCTTGGACGACTGCGCATGACACAATTTCAAGAGATTCAAGTGCAAACCTCAGAGCTGCATGTTTCTCTATTTGACATCTGGCAAAGAGTCGTTTAACCTCAATGGTGACGTTACAGTCTCGGATGACCTCAACCCTGACCTGAGGTTTTCTGCCATCTTAGGTTCCCTATTTTTGCGTTATAAAATCCGTTCTTTGGTAGGTAATTTTTTATGGAGGAGACGGTCCACGAAATGTGGACTATAGGTACCAACAGGATGAACAAGGAGTCGCTGACGGCCAGTGAGTGGTGGTCCTCCGCCTTGGGGGTTGTGTGCCATATGTTTCGAAAACCTCACCACAAGAAGACTATTACGTGACCAAAAGTATGTAGGGTGGGAACGTTACTGTAGTACATATTGAGGGTTTGTGCATGTTTGTTGTGTTCTGTAGTTTGTGACGCTTGAGTAGTTTGGACTGCGTGCTCGCGAATGATGGGAAGACAGTGAGTAATGAATTGGAAAGGATGCAGAAAGAAGTTATCTTGACCTAATATTAAGGTACTATCCTGGAATTTTCCTAGAGGAACTGAGGTAAACCACGAAAACCTCAGTCTGAATAGTTGGTGTTTCGACCGAGTTTCGAACCAGGCACCTTCCGAACACAAGTCAGATGCGTTACAGTTTGTGACGTGTTGCTCGGTCGTGCAGGTCACCTGCCGAGGGTTGTTTTTGTAGTGAATTCACAGCTGTTATGTGGAATGGAAGAGGCAAGAAATACTGACAAAAATGTATGGTGAGAGAATCTCAGAAGTACGTGTATTTCGCGAAAAAGTCTCTCCGAGCGCGATTTTTCAACGTATCTTTGGGGAATTATGTAGGGCTGGAGCAGTTCAAATAAAAATTCAGGAATATGCCAGTCAGTGCATTATATTACAATATAAAGCTTTTACAATTACAGCACTAGAACTCCGACATGTCTCGACTCTTTCTTGTGGGTCATCCCCTGGAAGTGCGCATTAGCATTTCTGTAAGACGTAGATAATAAACAGTTAAAGTAGGTTAAAAGTGTATTAAAACTTTATTAAAATTGTTTGCTGTCTTGGTGTTAGTACGGTATTGTTGAATGTTCTGAACATTTTGTTGAACCAAACGGATTGATTCCTTTTATACAGTTGCTCTTTGATGTTTTTGTGCTGGTGGATATATTTTACCTGTTTGGCAAGAAGGTTGATGGCAGTTGGCTGAGGTTTGTGTTCACTGGCGGGCTTATGCATTTACGATGTTGAATCTTCTGGTTCTGCTGCTAGGATAAGTGAAGTACGAAAAGGTTCAAATGTTCCTGTGAGCACAGCTGCTTGAGAATTGGAGGGAGAGACATCTCGGGAGATTTGGAGGAGGAATCAGTTAGGACTCCTTCTAGGGCTGCAGTAAGGACGTACAGTTTAGCCCAGTGGTCAGTTCTACGCTCTAGCACACTAACCTCTTAAGGGGAGCGTCTTCGATCCGACAAAGAGGTTGTTTGAGCCGCACTGAACGTTGCGGTGTAACTCGAGTCCCTTCGTCCTGCTGAGAATCGAATTATGTAGTCCAGTCCGTAAAAAAAATTCGCGTTTCTTGCAGCAGATATTCATCGTGCAGACATTACGTATTACATGCAGTTTTGGCTTGTTTGCTTGTACTTATGTTACGGACGATTTTTATGTGGACACCGTGCATCAGTGACAAACACTTTATTATCCAGCTAATGCACTAATATATAAATGATAGATACAATTAAAGTTATGAAATATTTAAAAGTTCTGCAACATGTTTCGGATCACAGAGGATCCATCATCAGGGAGCCTTGTACAGTGCTTGGCTAAAATTGCAATTGTGGTTCTATCGTGTCCGTTGACATGGACGTGGTCGGTGTTATGGCAGCATATTCTGACTGTAATTAAATAAAATAAGGGCGATCGCCCCTGTTTTATGATTTTTTTGGGATATGCTGTACATTGGCCACTATGTGAGATATGTTCCATATACCGTACGCGAAGTGTCGGGAGGTGTTTGTACTGCCATTTGCGTGTGACTGGTATCCGTCATAATTTTGTTTTACCAGGGCACCTGAATCAGAGTCAGCTTTAGAAGTGTTGTGTGTGAAACGTACTAAGGACAATAGCCCGCAAGATTTCTAAATCATGACCATGAAACTGCTTTTTTTTGGGGGGGGGGGTGATACGGGCATGCATGAGCGCTGAAGTTACAAACTTTGCTTTAAAGTATGTCGTAAAGATTTTCGATGTTAAAAATTGTTTTTCTCTTCGTTCCAGGTAAGTGGATGCCAGACGTGTTCCTCGTCTTGTCTTCCCCAAGTCCCTGCGCCGCGTGAGTACTGACTGATGCTGTGTTTAAGGGCGCCCTGCATGCCATTTCGTCGAAGGATTATATCTTCTGCATTTCGACAAATATATACAAACTAAACTTGTGTCGGTACTTCATCAGTCAATCTTTCGGAGGCCACAGAATATTTCTATCTGTCGCATTTGCGTTTTCCCGTTTCCAGCTTATGTTTTCTCACCTGTTGTCACACGAAAGTAATCAAGGTAAAGTGATTTAGCGCGTTCGCCTGAGGATAGAAGGCCCGTACCGAAACGCACATAGACACAAGTATACAAGGGATTGAAATATATACCATTATACTGCAGTATATTAAACAACGTTATGCGCCTATCCCCAGACAATTCTATGGGAATCCCTTGTTGGTAGGCATGTTAATAACAGCAGGAAATTCAAACCTTACGTACCGAGTTTAGCACCTTCTCATTGTCTCCCGAAATATAGCGCATCTGTTGGTTGTAATTTCATAATAAGCTGACAGGTCATCACCTAGTCGCCAAATTCCCAGCACTGTACGGCACCCGAGGATTTATTACCGCGTTTACATTAGCTCGCCACTGTACTGGGTCACATGAATCTGAATCGGTTTTTTACCCTGCCATATTCTAAGTGGTCTCGGGGCGGACTTCCGTAACGAGAAACTGAAAGGCAGCACAGATCCATCGCATTTTGCTACATACTCTTGACATCGGAACATGGTTCGCAGGACCGCAGGCATTTCCTACGTTTATGTGGCGCTGTTACTAGTCTTCACGTCGACGAATGCATACGAGGCTTGTTGCGTGTCATACGGATCGCGTTTGTGACGGAACACTTTTTCCTCTTACGCTTTTATAGCTTACGTCACAAAAATATTTTACGGTTACTGAGTTCAGTTTATTAAGAAATCGTATTGTATTTTTTTTTAAACTAAGAATTAAATGCCGCGTAGTTTGAGATTAATTAGGAGTGGGAGTAATACAGACGTCCGTGTCAGTCAGAAAATAATCGGTTGTGTTGTTGACTCGCAAAGCCTGGAGGTAACATCCTGAACGAAGTAACGCTCGCCAAGACGCCAATTAACAGACATTTCCATCTCTTTATTAATGCCCGAGTTTTAATAACCGTGTTCTTGTTGGGCTGGTTGGTATCTTTAATCTCTCTTGACTAATTGCGCCAATTAACAAGACCAACTAGCCTGTTGCTGGCGGATAAAAAAACTGTTGTACGTTAGGTTCCTCAGATTCTTAGCACTGCTGGGAAGTTATTTCCATTGTGATGACTGCAGAAAGCCCAAAATTATTGCCTTGTGTTTCGTTAAGTATTTGTCACGTGGAAACAGTTTCAAATGTAAAACCTGCACGTTTTAGCGAACTGTGCAGCTTTTGCAGCAATCTAGAGCAGTGTTTCTCAACCTTTGCGGCAGTCTAGAGCAGTGTTTCTCAACCTTTGCGGCAGTCTAGAGCAGTGTTTCTCAACCTTTGCGGCAGTCTAGAGCAGTGTTTCTCAACCTTTGC
>Ga0123352_10010112_pt1 | contig 14802 bp, 7 predicted proteins | sample TergutLab28metaG_FD_89700 | JGI IMG/M metagenome (GOLD analysis project Ga0123352, IMG submission 89700) | Labiotermes labralis P1 segment gut microbial communities from Petit-Saut dam, French Guiana - Lab288 P1 | ecosystem: Host-associated > Arthropoda: Insects > Digestive system > Gut ... | reverse complement strand
TTTTTTCGTTTTCATGTTTTGAGAATTGTTTGGCCAAATTTCCCGGTTTTTGGGGTGGTGACGCCTTTTTTCTTTGGCTTTGTAATAACAAAAGGTAAGGCCACGGCACCCCCCCCCCCCCCCCCCCAAAAAAAAAGTGACCAGCAATTTTAATAGAACTTCAAAAACCTGGCAACGTAAAAAAAATGTTGAGAAACCATGCTAACAACATACCTGCATTCTGCCGTCGGCTGTAGGTAAATTCCAAGTCGAGGAAGAACTGTTTGTTGTGTCAACTTCTCGGCTTCAACATACAGGCTTCAGTCCCAACAAAAGTGGCACGGAACAAAAATACGCACGTACCAGTTATTTATCGTTTGTGCCATTTTCGTAGCGTATTGTGGGACTTAAAATCTATGAAAAAGGTATACAAATATTCCAACAATGTGGGAGGTATCTCAAAATATGAGTCACCAGAAGGGTGACAATAAGCAACTTCCACACAGGATCCACATATATTAAGGCACCACGGTACAAAATTTAGTTGCATGGGCAACCTGGCGCCCGAGATTTGTGCACATTAAAAAGTGAATTACAACAACAAATACAGTAAATTACGGTTCGTTTGGAGGTAGCCGTACATTAGGTGTGGAAAGGATTGGAGTCTAGAGGAACAAGAAGACCCATTTTGGCGCGTTTTTTAAAAACAAAAACATGAAAGTTTGTTCATATATGAGTATCCACTCTTCTAACAGTTTTCATTGTGACGCTGCGTGATCCCGACCTCAGCGCCGGACTAGTCTAGTTCGCAGTATCATAATTTTAAAACTGTCCAGTTCAGAATGTTATCTTTTGGTGGCCAGTGATGTTGGCAACCAAAAATGCCGCCAGCGTGGCTTGATCTACGGAGCAATATGGGCATAATGTTGTATATTAACGTAATTTAAGTTGTACGGTAAAAATTGGTGAGAACTTGTAATTTCAGATATATTCCCCCTGTATTCTGTACCTCAGATCGTTCATGCAGATTTGATCTCACTTGGTGTGGGAAATGTGGGCTGGTTTCTGATGATGTGCGTTATCGTACTTGTAAGATATTTAGCGCCGAGAAGTTTTGCGATTTTAAATACTGAACGTTAAAAAAAAAATTGATAAACTTATTACAGAACAGGATAGAAAGAATTATTGTAGTTTGGAGCCCACTGTGTTTTCATGAGCTTTCGGTGCGATCTTGAGTTCCTCACACTGATGCGTAGTTCAATACGCAGTTTTGACATTTGTTTCCTGGAGACAAATTTATTTTTGACATTAACCAACAGTTTCAACGCTACATTACAATCATCATTCCACTGCTAACAAAGCTAATACACCGTGTTTTGTTCCTTACACTTGTATACAGTACCATATGAGAGGCGCTGGATGTATGTTCTGCTTGCTTGTAATGGACCGATATAAAATTATCATGGAGGAAATACAAAATAACTGATGAACCAACTGTTATAATCGGAAATCCACGAAAAATTGGTCAAAGACACCTGCATAGTGCCCCATTAGAAGTTCCAGCTTTACTGTAACACACACTCAGAAACTGTAGAGTTACTATTGTTATGCAGCTACTGGATATTATTATTGTTGCTGTTGTTACGGTTGTTAATGTTCTCTGAAGCTGGAAGTAAAAAGGCCAAGACCTGATGCCTACCGCTCATCTACATGTAGTGCCTCTAGGAAAAGGTATGTAGTCAAACACAACTAAGTCTAGTTGTGTTTGACTACATATCTTTTTCTAGTTTCACACACGCAACGAACGGAGATGACACACTTCCTAGACATGTAGTGCCGTTTATCTCAGTATTTAACCAACTTGTTGCACAAAATTTGTTTTAAATAAGTTTTTATTTCATGCCTCTACATGTTTCGAGCACATGTGCATCAATTTGGTTAAATACTGAGATGAATATACTGAGATGCACGGTCAGCAAAACGTCAACAAATGTAGTGCCGTGTTTAAAGATTACTAGAGCAATGCCTCCACTCCCTGGTGCTTAATTAAGAACACAGGCAACTTTACCGTTGTTGTTGCTGCTGCTGCTGGTGGTTCTGTTGTTGTTGTTGTTTGTATGATTTTCATCATCATTGTATTCCTATCGTTCTGCTGTCACGGTTTAGGCTCGTTGACATGTTCAACGTAGAACCAATTCCAGAACACTTAAAAAGTATTCTGATAGACAGTAGGCTCATATAGCCAATGTAAGGTCTGTAGTTACACAGGTCAGCAGAAGAACACGAGTAGACGTCCATGCCCTGAATTTGGTGGTCTGTGTGCCATATTTGTACAATTAAGTTGGACAGATTTTTACTGAAAATTGTGTTAACAAATCAAAAAGATTTTGCTTCATCGACTTGCTTGTAACTTTGAATGCTGAAGAAACGTTTCCTGCAAACTCAGTCAGGAATGTTTATAATACAGTAACTTACAGAGTGAAGAGTAAGAAAATCGTGACTTCAGTTATGATCGAATTGCCGTTTCTTTACTCACACCGTGCAGCGGACTGTACCTGTGTTTAATCCCCCTTCCCTTTTCACTGGACAGCGTTTCAGCTACAGAGCTTGAGCAGCGTAACGAAACGGCTGTGAGTGATGCATTTGGAAGGGCACAGAAGGAAGAGGTTGTGGACTGTTCTCAGGTATGGGGTCATTATGTCATCTGAGAACTGTCGGTTGCCAGTTCTCCCCCTCGTCCAGTCCTTATGCTGTATTGACGTAGCCGCCTCAGACGGCTACCCACAGGCGCGTCGAATTAGCGGCGGGAAGTGACAGATGATAGTTGTCAGATCAAATAAGGATGGTTGAGTTTCGGGCACTAGACGACAGGACTGACGAACCCATGAACATTGTCAGTCGGAGTTGTAAGCTGCTGCGGGAATAGAACTCATACCTTCCCTAATGCTCTTTCTGGGCCCGTTCTGTAGGTAAGGGAAGCAAATGGGATAGATAAGAGAGGCAGCCAGCGGCCACGACCTGCAATGTGCCTGAACCACAAAACACTTCACTCGGGACAGTCGGCTTATGTATCCGCAGTGTAATCTGTAACCTTCTGAATACAAATTTGAACCAGTAATATGGACCAAAGTTGTATTTCGTTCCTCAGATATAAGTATTCTTGTGAAATACAGAACCAGTATAAAATGGAATAAGCGTGTTGGTGCAGCAGTGATGCACACAACATACATTTTGCCATAATTTATTGTCTGTTTGACCAAAACAAACATTACACCTCATTGGAAAAGTCTGTATTCCTTGTGACGGCAAGTGCCACACCAGTATATTTTTATTACATGCATTTTATTTACGTTCAGGTTTTATAAATCTATATGTAAATAAAGTGTTGCATGTTTCGAGTATTTCCTTTTACAGCAGTAATTATTTTAATGTGTTATTTAAGGACGCTGCCGGATGGTTTGTTGGACCCGAACTTTTCTTGGGGGTCTCTAGGCAGAATATAAGAAGAAAGATGAAACGCTGGATGGGGATAAAACAGCATCTGGTGTTGTGGCGTGGTCCTTGTAGTACACAGAGGCAGGCTCGGGAATTGATCTCTGGCCCTGACCTGGCTACAAGGGCCCGATTATTGTCCTTTAATAGGACACAATCCAGGGTTGTTATTGGCCTGCTTACTGGACGTAACACCTTGAGAAGACATTTATATATAATGGGGCAGAGTATTAACCCAATTTGTAGGAAATGCGGTACTGAGGAGGAGATCTCAGTCCACATTTTGTGTAAGTGAGGCCGTGGCGTCACTCAGACATACACATCTGGGTTCCTTCTTTTTGGACCCGGAGGATATAGTGCATCTAAGTATAGGGGCCATCTGGAGCTTTGATAAAGGAACAGGGCTCCTCTAACTTAGTACAGAATATGGGGCACAAAAGGCCTGTCTTAAGGCCTAGGTGCATCAGGCCCGGAAGGGCTCGAACCCAAATACCATTCAATTCAATAAGGACGCTGCCTATTGCGACGATTATATACCGTTGAAATAATCTTTATACATTCTTTGAGTTTTTTCTGCACAGTGAATTTAGATGCCCAAAGTAATCCCGAGCGAAAAGTGTTTTCTTTTATTAGAGGAAGTAACAGGAGGGTGGAGAATATTACATAGTGTGGGGCTTCGTAATTTGTATTCAACTGATATTTTAGGGTCGTTATATTGGGGAGGATGAAATGGACTGAATATTTAGCTTGCGTGGGAAGGATTAGAAATGGAAACGGTATGTATTAAGGAAACCTCAAATGAAGAAGCCGCGTAGGTGGCATACAGGGGTGCGTAAATCCCGGGCGGTTAAATTTTGTACCGTGGCCTCTACTGTTTGTGAGTCCTCAGTATGGAACTTGTTTCATGTCACACCCACCTGGCGCCTAGAATTTTGAGGTGGCTGCTAGAGTTTTGGAAAAATTGTGTAACCCTGCTGGCACAAGAACGGTCTGATTGGGGCCCGAAGACATAGGAAAGTTTTGAAATAAAATGCGTGTGCATCCTTGGGTTTTAGCTAGATGGACGTGTCTCCTACAGTGTTGACAGCACAACGGCATATTCACCGCATTCGGCTTTGCCGATGGGCGGTTTGTGAAGTCATAGTGGAGACGCTGCTGACAGGGCTGGCATTCATAGAATGCCATCATCAACCTGGAGCTACGGATCACAGTTTTCTTAGAATTTGTGCTTTGGTTTTGGAAGTGCATAAATGTCAGCACTGCTTGATTATAGTACATAGGTATCATTAGAATAGGTTTGTAACCCGGGACATGGACTTCTGTTGGAGGCAACTTGCGTTCATGTGACCCAGCGGGGTTCTATAGTGTTGACGTGTATGCTAGAAACATGAAGCGCAAGAGGAAATGGGAGACATTGGTAGTGTACTTTACGTCACTTTGCACCAATTAGTCACAGGTAACATTAAGTTAAAGTGCGGTCACATAGCAGGCTGGCTGAACTATCTTTTCCCGCGCAATCTACTGTAACGTGAATCATGGTATTGAACATACTTTGCTGCAAAGGTAGCAGCTGATAGTTCGTTGCGGCTTGATTTATCTCGTATGTGTGGTAACAGAAAGACACCTAGCACGTACTAGGACGAGTTACTGTAAAACCTGAACTTCGAACCTCGGAATCCTGAAGTTACTCCTTTTAAATCATGTTTTACGGTTCTTTCTAAACCCCAACCTTGTTAGCTATTTGAGTGGGTCCGATTCGTTTAGATATCAGTATTCTACGCACGAATCTACCAATGCTTTTTTTCCTTAAGACGTATGACCTTGACAGTGGAGACCTCCCCAGTTCCAGTCTCGGCAGATCTAAATACATATTTTACGAACTAGTTAGACCATCTATGGAGCCAGTCCAGTTTCCTGTGTTTAACGTGTAGGCAGCTTTTTGCCTGGGGATAATTCCGACCGTTCGCCCCCATTTCTTGCCAAGGTGGAGAATACATGGAGCTGTAACTCCACACATCGTGTCATATGATTGCAGTCGTCACTGCATTTACATTGACTTCCTTTCGTCCTTCCTTTGCTTGTAATGCTCTTCCTCCATATTTTCTTTCCTTCATATGTTTTGTTTAACCAGTGTTCAACTATCAGACGATATTCTGACGTATATGCTTCTCAGAACTGTAACCGAACATGGAGTTCATATCCCAGACAAGCCACGTTTAATGTGTGTGAATATAGAACTTTTTTAAGATTTGATTTTGACAGTCTTTAGGTGCATCATCCCCGTTGTGTTTTATTTACAATTAAAAGGGGGTTCTTTTGAGTCAAAACACAACATTTTATGTTGTTATCTTTATTAACAGCATAAAATAGTTGTGTTTTTGACTCAAAAGAACCCTCTTTTAATTTGAGTTTGGCAGTATTGGAAGCGCAGGTGTTGATCTTGCAGCTGTGTCTTGGCCTTTAATTGGGAACGATCCTACAACTCATAAAGCCTTGCTTATTTCTGTTAGAACTGACATTTCAGTTACTTTTACGGCGAAACAAGGCCATCCGAGGTTACTTTGGAAAGAAATCAAAGTTTACTTTTATTCGACCCTATATTTAGAGGGGGTTGGGCTCTTAACCCTTTGATCCGAAGTCTTACGTGACTTCCAGGTTTTCTTGCTGTGGGCGCTATTTTCTCATGGTAAATGAATCATTTTCGCCATTGAGGACTTTGCCATATTCTCTAAACCTGGTTGGTCAACCAACGACAGAAGGCTGTTTTCATTGCCAGAACAACACAGAAGTTGACACATTTTTAAAAAATGTCACTCATGGAACACGCATACTGTTGACGGTAGACATGAGTTAACAGTGTTCTAACCAGTCGGTCAACGCAAGCACCAAAGACGGTTACATTTCTGTCATCGTCGAACAAGTTATAGCCACATATTCCTAAAAAGTCCGTCAGTTAGTGATGTAACGAACTGTAATGGCTTTGTAGCTACACCAGTTACACGACGACGACGATGATTATACTTGTGATAACTTCACGAAGATTCACACGTTGTCGTCACTGTTCGTCGGAGCACATAGCCATTAATACCCCGAAGACGGAATCCGTGCCTCCAGCATTATTGAGCTATGTCGTTTATCTCGACTTCTCTGTCACCCACTCCGCCTGCCATAATTATATTTAACGGCGTTCTTCCGTGTAGTGGGAATCGTGAGATGAGGACAGGTAAAATTCGCGTCCACAGTGGTGGGTCTCGAACAGGGCCGATTGCGGCCGGACGCAAAGCTTCGTTTACTCAATCAAGAATCCGTTCCTTTTTTTAGGTGAGATCGTCGGTTTCGGCCTGTTTTACTCAGCAGATGTAGGGTGTGTGGACAAGAAGCTTGGAATGTAATTACATTGTGACCAGCGAACTCGTGACATCGTATGATATTTCATGGCTGCAGTTTATTAAATAATCACGAACTGTTCTTGTAACAGTTCGTTCGTTGTCACGGTCATATCAGCACAACTACGTAACATTACTAATGTAGTTAACGCGTGTTAAAATTAGTCTCCCAGCTGGTGGTTCGCGGACTGCTGCAGGTTGGCAAGTTCTGAAGTTGATAATGTTGTACAACTGTATGTTTAGGCCTATTGCTATACATTTCCTAGCTACGAAATAGATTGTATTGAACGTTACTCTTATTTTATCCTCTCTTCTTTTGCAGCGGTTAAGGATGATAGGCCTGAGGTCTTCGCTGTTCCGGAATGTTGAGTGGCGTTATTTTGTAGTTCATTACCAAAGCCGCTCAACATCTTCAGAAGAGCGACCTCAGCTGCATCGAGGCTGAAGCGTAACATCTCGCGATGACAGGCGTAGTACACTGTAATACACAGGATGATTCGAAAGTAAAAAAGCCTACTCGAATTTGCTTGACGACAATTTCATATTATCCATTGTTGCATCAGGATGGAGCACCACCTCATCTTGCGCTTACTTTTCGTGCGGGGCTTAACAACCATTTTCGTCGTCGGTGGATTGGGCGTCGTAGACGAACAGAATGGCCTCCGCGAAAGCCATAGCCTACTACAGTTACTGTTTGTGTGGTTGGACCAAAGGAGAAGTATGCCGATCAAACCCAGGAACTGTTTTTAACTGGAATAACAAATTCCAGATACTTTTTCCCCGTTCCTCTTCACCTCTTTAGGGAAACGTCGACTCCGTGTGTCCTTCACATTCCAGGAGTGTGTGTGAACATGCTGTGCTGAACATTGAAACTTGACATCAAATTGCAGTGTATGGATCTTAAGATTGTGCAAGATTTGCAGCAATACAGCACTTCGTTTAAGAGACAGTGATCCTGTAGTCGAATAGATCACCGTTGCAATAGGAAGAACGGTGAAGATAGGTGAAAACGTCACGGAAATAGATCAGTGGATCTACAGAAAGCAAGAAAACGGGAAAGATCAAGCGGACATAGAATTAAAGCTTATTGGTCGATGCATTAACGTATGTTGGACGCAATCTGTTTAGACAGTGTTAGGTATGTGCCACCTGCACACCAGCCGTCCTTTTCTCTCTCCCTCTCTCGCCCTAGAAAAATGCCTTGGTCATGCCTTTATTAGGACACATGTCTGATTCCTGTCAAATTGTATCCAATTTATCAGCACCCTATAACTCGGCGGTATATACCCCGCGAACGTTGTCCACTATCGCAACCCAGCCAACTATTGAAAATTCTGATGACAACTTGCAAACTTGCTGCATTGCATATTTTCTGTTTGTGTTTGTATATAATTTTGCTTGTGCTTAAGTTTGTGTTTGTAACGTTAACGTTTCAGATAGAAAATGTAGGTGTTAATACGATGTATTTTATGCCGTATATCAACACAGCCGTTTCCAAACTTGTTGCACAAGGTTACAAGTGGAAGGACAATTTACGTCGTGCGCCTGTTCGTCATTGTGACATAACCGCCACAAACATAACAACAATGACGCTCTAATAGCATAAGAAAACTACTGAGCACCTGGAGTACGTTTGCAGCAGGACGACAAATGGCACTATTGATAATACATACGCGCCGCAAAACATGCATACAGCCTCCTTAAACAAGACAGGTGCCCCGAACGCCGCGTTTCAAAACCTATAAAATATCCACAGTCTCAAGGGAATCAACTTGCATCTGAAATTATGTTTCTCAGTAAATAATGTGTTCACATTCATGAAATCAGTTTGCATAACTGTGTTATGGATGTGACTTGCTGCATTGTGGACTGCGGAGTTCGATCCCGGAATCGGAATTCTTTGTCTCGCCGCCACGCCCAGACGGGTTTTGGGATCCACCAAGCCTGATAACCTCTTGCCTTTTATTATTACGCTGTCGTTGTAAATAAAACAAACCGACAGTTAAGCTTCAATAGTGCTGTTATGTGTAAGGCAGCACAAAACAGTTAGCAAACTGTCGTTTCTAGGTTTTGAGTTTTTCACAGCGGGGAAAATTTATATTGTGGTCATCTGGGCTGTGACACCGTGTAGTCTGGCATATAATACATTTTTCTTCAGCCCATAAGACGCAGGCAGTGACAGTACAGTGTCGTGCCTCAGAAGACCGCAGTATTTCAAGCCTTGGCAAACCGTTATCAGGTGCGTCGATTGAATCACGTAAGTTCAGTGAACAGATAAAATGGCTAACTTCCGTACCAGCTGTCATTACCATCATTATCTTCAAAGTGAAGTACGAAATAAACCCCAACAAGGAAGCCTTTCTTCGATGTAATTACCACTTAAAATTCAGCTTATTCTAAAGGCTGTACGGATGTGATGTAAATTTCCCAGTTACATGTACAGCACGTATAATATTCATTGCAACATACCGAGCAACTTGTTGCGGTAATGCTGTAGACTTGTACCCAGTAGGCGCTCATTTCGGTTCTGGTTCAGGCTATTGGCAGATTTTTATTTGTTGTATTCTTCAGTGTCCTTATGCGAATTCAGCATACCACTTGAAAATGTATTTGTTTATTTCATGTAATTCATGCGAACGAAGACCAACAAGATGTGCTTCCCGTGCTTGAATCTCGCAGATTCTGTACGAAACAATGCAGAGCGCAGTTGTGCTGACTGGACTGTGTGCGTCTGAATAAAATATTTGTGCGGGTTATTGGGCTTACAAAAGAATGAGTATTGTATATTATTATTATTATTATTATTATTATTATTATTATGTGCCTCACCAACAGTTTCTTGCTTTTCTCACAATTACTGTACGTCCTGCCACCTTTTGGTGGAAAATAGAAACATGCGTGTCACTTAACACAGAATCTACATTGGGAGAATGTACAGTGAAGAATATCTTAATGCACCATATTGTTGATGGTTTCGATATCTCATTTACATTAAACAGGCGTCTTTCGACATCCCGTGACGTCATTTACCTGATTAGGTCATTAATCATTTTAGTGCAATGTAACAGCAGAAGAGTTGTGTAACAAATAAAGGTATTTCCTACGTGCTGTAACTTGCAAAGATCTACCAGCATAACATGTTGCCTGTCAACTGTCGGTTCCTCTTTATTTTATCTCATCGACAGGTGAAGCGATTCCCCAGTCCTTGCAGTGACATAATGTAATGCAGGCAAGCTGTCTATACACCTCGACTTATTTTTATTTCCAAGGGCTAGAATTGACTGGCCTACGTGTGAATTGGGTACTTTACTATGAGGATGAAATAAAGAATAGCGCTGAAATTAAAAAGACTGGTCTTTAGAGAGCTGTTGCTGCACAAGCCATGAAGCCATATGGGGGGGGGGGATGGAACTATAGATCCATTTAGCCCTAGATTGAGGTAAGTGACCAGCTTTGCGAACGTGATGTTTTACCCTGTGGGAAAAAGACCCTGGTACCCATTATACAGAAAGGCTCTGTGGGCCCCAGAACCGGTATAGGCGCTTTGGAAAAGAGAATTTCTTCTTCATGTCGGGAATTGTGCCGCGCTTTCTCGGCTGTCAAGCCCGTAGCCCACTGAGTATACCGACGACTCTGTTAAGAGAGAAATGTTTTCCTTAGCGACGATGTCAGTTGCCAACATTATACGTACAGTGTCATTGGTAGATGAATGAAATATGATTATGAAACATTGTTAGAAGAATACTGTCAAGAAAACCGAAGTACTCTGAGAAGAACCTGTCTGTCCCGGTTTTACACTGCCACCACACATCGCACATGGACCTGCGTGGGATCTTGGTCTACAAATAAGTGGTATATGCTTAGCTTGTACTAAATACTTGTGTGAGGTGCCACGAATTAACAATCTGCAACGTCGTAAACAATAGGTAAAAAAAACTATTTGGAAGTCCAGTAAACACAGGAATGCAAGAGAATTCCGGCAAGTTGTTTGTAAGTTGTGAAACATGATATCTTGACTTCGGGGAAGGAACGTAAAATATAAGTGACTGAAAACTGTGTGCCGAAGAAAATACTTCTAAATACACGTACGTTGTCAGCAGGCAAATTAGACTGCTAAAATCTAGTCGGTTTATTATTATTATTATTATTATTATTATTATTATTATTATTATTATTATTGACAGTACTAAGGGCGATAGTAGTCGCAGTTGTGGTGATGGTGGCGGCAGTAGCAGTAGCAATAGTAATACTTGTAGTATTAGTAGTAGCAGCAGCAGCAAGAATAATAGAGAAACTTGTGAATATTTGGACATAAAAGCAAGAGTTTAACAGGAGGTTGGAGGAAGTTACATAATAAGAAACATAAACCGTTTTCATTATCTCACATTACTAGGAGTAATAGAGAACTGCCGGTAGGTGTGACACGTAGCATGCAGGGGAGTAACCGAGAACTGCGTATTAACAGTGCGTTGGAGAAATCTCCTTGGAAAACATTAAAATAATTTTATAAAGATGTGAATGTGGCTCCTGGATTCACGTGGCACCCAACAGGGGCCACTGTTGGTTTTTGTGAACCTTGGGGTTCCATGAAAGCAAGAAATTTTTGACCAGGGCATATAGACTTTTTATTGAATTAACTGCAACACAGAATTGTGACAGTAACAACGACGGTGGCGGTGATGGCAGTCATGGAGAAGAAATGAAACTAATGTGTCAAAAAGGTTCAGTGTGTGTGCCTGCGTGTAGGTTAATAATAAATCCGTGATAATGGAAAGGGAACATGTATGTTAATAGACGTTGCAATCTTAGGAGACAGAAATGTGGTTAAAAAAGAAGCCGAAAAGATTCCAAAATATAAAGACCTTACAATAGAAATACAGCGCATGTGGAATGTAAAAACAAAGGCGATACCAGTAATAATAGGGGCGACTGGGACCATTTCAAAGTCATTTAGAAAATACGTGAGCAACATACCAGGAAAACATAAAGTCAAGGAACTACAGAAAACAGCCATATTGGGCACTGCACACGTACTTCGGAAAGTACTTATGTAAAAGTACAATAGATTCAACACTGGAACTAATGATATAAGCACCATGAATAGTAACAACAGAATAGCTGCAACATTGTATTCTCTAGGGACATAGTTTGTCTTAGGAATATAAGTATAAATACCCTGCATAAAGGAGATGATGATGATGATAATAATATCATTGTAATCACCCAGTAAATCTCCATCATGGCATCGTACACTAGAACTGCCAAAGAACACTACATTCAACTTAAGAATCTGTGATACAGGTCACTTACACCTGTCTGCAGGTTTAAGAATGACAGTTTCCATTAGTCCTTCGTGAAACAACTTTTTCATTACTGTGTGCTTGTGCATTTGTAAATATCCGTTGTTAATACACTTGGTGTCTAGTCAGTTAATCCTATCTGTAATAGTGAATGAGCGATCGAAAATTAAGGAAATGTGACTGTGGTGCGTTATTAAAGGCAGCCAGTTTTAGTGAGATGTATTTTATACTTCGAATAGCTGTGTTTCAAAACGACGCTTGTGACATGCATTGTATTCGTTTGTAACATCCTGGAACGTGGATATACCGCAAAGACATCCCGTTACGTTTATGGTTGTGGCTGGACCCGCAGAGAAGGGCCGTGCGAGGTTATCTCGTAGCCTGCAGGTAGGTCGAAAAGTAGAGGGGACTCTAACTGTTGCCTGTTGTTCTACACACTGAACTGTTTGTACGCTTGGGTGACATTTTACAATTCCCTCGTCGTTTTTCATGTAAATTTCGAATTTTCTTGGTACAGAGGCTTAGAGGGGCAGTAAGGATGCTCAAGAATAGCTTGATCGAAAGAACTAATCAAACTGCTAAACAATCAAACAACGAAGCCATTTTTTTCTCAAAAACAACCCGACGGTGTATCAAAATATATTTCAGTATTTCACGGCATATCATTAACCTCTTAAAGCCAAATACTTATTTTATGTACCGCCAGCTTTATCATTCAGAAATTGTTTGTTCTGCCCACATTGCATTTATGTGTTTTGCGTGGATCTCAGAACAAACAGCGATTATTTCTGTATACAGCATTAGATTATCGGGTTTTATAACCGAGGCAGAGAGTGTTTGTTGCGCGGTACGAACTGGCCCTTCAAATAAGACCGATACATTTTTGTCCTTTAAGGGTTAACTTATTATTTTAAAGTTTTCACTCCATTCGGGCTGATAGGCCTACAGGGTCTTAATTGTGGGTGTTCCATCCCGTTTTGCTAATATAACACTTATTTATTGTCCGTCTTGCACAACAATAATATGTGAAATTATGTACAATTAACCTTTAGACGCCTAACATCAACTGTATTTGACGTACCGCACCGCTAACCTCTAAAGTTGCATTTTATATATTTATTCAACAAATATAGGTACCGAATATTTTAAACATGGTGTATAATCTCCGTTTTTTATTCTCTTCAAAATGCAGTTTGTTTCATAATTCTAACATATTTGGTTCCTGTATTATTCACATTTTATATACAGGATGTGCTAAAATTTAAAAAATAATTTCGGCGCCAAAAGGTTAATAAAGCTACATGTTTCAACCCCTTGGGGTCATCTTCTGGCTTATAAAATATGAATCATACAAGGTACATCTGAAGGAGTTACCTACGGGATCCCGTGGTTTACAGTGCGTTAGTTATAAAATATATGTTATAAAAAGTTGGTTAAAATACAGGTAAAGATCATACGATCGTGGTGAAAAAGTGGATCGTTGTTGCAATGCAATTCGTATGATCTTTACCTGTGTTTTAACCAAATGTTATAACATGTATTTTATAACCAACGCACTGTAAACCACGGGACCCCGTAGGTAACTACTTCAAACGTACCTTGTATGATTCATATTTTATAAGCCTGAAGATGACTCCAAGGGGTTGAAACATGTAGCTTTATTAATTGTACATAATTTCACATCTTATTGTTGTGTAAGACGGACAATAAATAACATTACTACAGGGGACTTGTTTTTTTCCCGACGGATGTCTTTGTCTCTTCTGCCGCTACTTCGCAGCTTGTGTGGGGGGTCGGATGAGGTGTATACTTTAATACGATAAACGGGGCGGCAGTACAGTAACCGCCGACAGTTGTCAAATAAAATGACGACTGTGTTATTGATTGGAAGAAACCCGTTGGTTTGGAAGTTCTTAGGCAGACGAACGGAAATGCGGATGCGATGTCCGCTTGAATGAGGAAGGTAATCTAAAAATACGAATGGGTGATGAAGTGTGCGTGGGCTGGTACAAAAGTACACGACGCCATGTAGCTTGATATCGCCATGGGTACACGTGGACGTGATTTTTAGTCGTGACTCGGTGTAGCTTCAATAGCTGTACGTAGATACGGATAGGGCAACCTGTGCAGTGACTAGGTTACGGCCTGCAATGTCTGAGGAATCTTGATTCGGTTCCCTTCAGAACGGATAGTTGTATTTCTTCCCCAAAGCGCCCAAACCGGCTCTGAGGCCTTCCTAGCCTCCTGTTCAATGGGGTGAAACTGATCACACTCACTTCCACCTAGTGCGGGGGTCTAGAATGACCTCCATTTTCCCGTACACCTTCATGGCCTGTACAGAAACAGCCCTTCGTTATGAACTGAGTAGATGGAAGTACGGTATGCTTATGGGTGATAGTCCAAGATTTGAACTCGGAACTGTACAAACACAAAACACTGGTGCTGAACAATAATTAGTGCTTGATACACGTGATTAATTTTGAATATAGTCATAACCAGTGACAACGGAGAATGGAGAATAAAATACAACAATGAGTTATATATATTGTACAAGGAAAGTGATATAGTAACATACATTAAAATTAATCGATTAAAATGGGCAGGACATGTTATTCGTATGGAGGAACAGAGCGCTACACGAAGAG
>Ga0123352_10010111_pt1 | contig 14803 bp, 6 predicted proteins | sample TergutLab28metaG_FD_89700 | JGI IMG/M metagenome (GOLD analysis project Ga0123352, IMG submission 89700) | Labiotermes labralis P1 segment gut microbial communities from Petit-Saut dam, French Guiana - Lab288 P1 | ecosystem: Host-associated > Arthropoda: Insects > Digestive system > Gut ... | reverse complement strand
CACCCCCCCCCCCCCTCCACCACCACCACCCGCTCCTTCGGGTCGTGACGTATCACTAAGAGAGGAAAGACGTACGCCCACTTCACTTAGAAGTACACAAAAATAACATCGTTTCGCGATCTTTTGAAGACCACACAACAACGTGGAAGTGCGTTGGCGTCCAACTCTTCCTCAGTAACCTAAAAAATATGGTCGTTTGTAGGTTCACGGGCCTCGAATTCTTGTCCTTCTGATGATAGTAGCACTAGGTTGAAGATGAATACGGGGCATGGACGGGATGGTGTTGATAGGGGAAAACGGAAGTACCAGTGCCACATCATCCAACACAAACCTCAGATTGACCGGCCTGGGATCGCAACCGGTTCCCCGTGGTCAGTACCCGGCGAATGATTAACTGACGTAAATCAGCCTTTAAGACTAAAATTAATATATATATATATATAGTTCGCACCTCATAGAGAACACCGTGCTCTGCACTAGAAAGACCAATCGGTGAACACTGAACTTGGAAGGAAAGGAGTGTACTGTAAAAATCACACGAAACATATGCATAACAACATTCCATGGGCAAAACGCAGAGTTCAGTACTAAACAGTGCACTTACCTTCACCTACTTTCAGGCGTTACGTTATCGTAATACGTCTAAAATATATGGTAAAACCGCCCAGGTTTAAAATTATCTAAGCGGCCATTTGAAGCACTAAATCTGTAGATCTTCTGACTTCACAGCAAACAAACCGCTCCTCTGTTATAAAAACCAATCTTTTAAGGCACGCATGCATAAATCCAGGGAGCCAAGTCGCCCAAAAACTAAATTTTGTATGAAGGCGCCTGATATTTGCGGGTGCTCGGTACGGAACTTGCTTAATGTGCCCCACGCAGCACCTCGAATTTGGGGGAGGTTCTTAAATTTAGTGGAAAAATTGTGCGCCCTTCTTTTAAGGGCATAACGTAAGGAAACTCGTATTATCGTTGTAATTTACAAGAATCAAACGAAACCCATTATGCTGTGCGCAATAAACAAAAATTTTTGTTTTGTTGTTGTGGTATAATTTACGATGATGTCGATTATTATATTATGATTATACCAACTACTGCACATACGCAACGCATTGGAGAAAAATTACCGGAAGATGAACTGGAAAACATTTGGAAGGAAACGTTCGTAGTCTAATTGACGTACCACACCGACTTTGTCTGGAAGGGAGTAAGAACCCTTAAGTCAAGCCAGGCGGTCTCCGAGACTAAATCTGAACTGGGAACGTCTGAAATGGAGGTCCAGATTCTTAAGGGTTTCACCAGCTAATACAGTTCTCACAGGCCACCCAAGTAGTAACCACAGTGGTTTTTAAAGTTTTTATGTTTTGCCAACCTTTCTTCCATGGAAAATCTCCTAAATTAGTTTTTTAAAGTCCGAAGGAACCCATACCCATGAAAACGTCCACAGGCCAGATACAATTTAGAGAGGGTCGGGCCACTCAATTACCGATAAATTACTGTCAAAAATATTTTATTTTTAGAGCTGCTATAGACCCACCAATCAGGTAACACTTCAATAAAAAATTCAAGAATATATTTTTGTCTTTCGGGGGACATTTGAAATTTTTCACGGTATTTAAAATTTTCGGAATTTTTACGTACCTATTCCACAATTTCTCGCGAACCCCCTAATAATGTTCTGTTGGAACCCCGGATGGGAAAAACTGGGTTAATGACTGAATGGCAGGGCAGTGTCTGTATGCCAGAGAGACAATACCCAACTGGTACAGCGAAATTAATGTGACTTTTTATAGTGTGACTTTAGCAAGGACGATATGGCTCCCTGATGATGGTCCTAGGACCGAAACATGTCGGTGCGTTTTAATGTGTAAATTTTATACATTTTATATATGTGCAGTAGTTGGTATAATAATTGAGTAACTGTATTTATCAATTACAATTAATATATAAAGCCCATCGTGTGACATAATTCAGGCGGTTAGTTGCTGGCCTCAACGCGGAGGCTCGCGTTCGATACTAGGCCAATCCATCCGGGATTTCAGGCGGAGAAAGTGGCAGTGGGGCAGGTTTTCATACAGTAGGGTCTCGTTTTACGACGGGGTTACGTTCTCGAATATTTTGTTGTAAATCGGATCGTCGTAAAACGAGTACTATTTAAAAGGTTCAAATTGACATAGGTTCATAGACCCAGCAAATTAGTCAAATAATTTTATAATTTACAATATTTCTTTACATTATGACGTACAATTTTAATTTAATGAATTAAGTATAAAGAATATTACACAGACAATTGAAAAAAAATATTAATCATATAACTTTTTATTTTGTTGAAGAAGGCCCAGGCCGTGGTCCAGAAGACATCAAGAAAGAATGTAAAGTCAACTGTTTTGATTTTTTCTTCTTTTCTGTCTTTTTGATGGACGTCATGGGTGGAAAAATCACAATCAACTTAAAAGAACTGCACTAAAATAGAAAAAGAAGAAACACATGCACAGCGGGAAACAGCTAGAAGCGCACCAAGTACAAAAAGGACGCTAGAGTTTCGACGGGGATGCACCACAAATCAGGAATGCTCGGTCCGACTCGACAAGGGACAGACTCCTCGACTAACGCAGTGGCTACTTACCGTTAAGGTGAAAATCGGAACTGGGTACGAAAATGGTCAACTAAAATAAATACGTGACACTCCACTTTAAATCCAAACTCCAAAACACTGGAACCTGACCGGCCGCAGCGTGACCGCCCCGCCGATTGTGTTGTTACCTATCAGTATTCTTACACCACCTTCGTCGGTTTCAATCGCTCAAGGATAAATTTCGAGAGCGCATTAAAAATATTATTGTTATTATTATCATCATTATTTAACTTGCAACACTGCGTAACACGGTATAGCGTAGGTTAGTGAATGCCTATAGAACGTTAGCAATCGATAGCGTCGTCGACACCCCACTTTAAAATAATCGAATGGTCAGCAGGTATCAGATCACTCAATGCACCCAAACATGTTACCGGAAGCGCGGTCCATCTAGTAAGGGGGACCGGAAGGCTACTGCGATCGGCGATGGATTTCCGAACACAGCACGTACACCAGAACCTTCTGAAACCCAATGACCTGCTGCCCTTGACAGATTAACCACGCCCCACAGCCGGACAGCTGCATACGTTACGGGAAATTACACCCGTGTTCCTTGAGTTATGAATGCGCATCGGCGTCTGTTTCGTGTCTCATTCCCAACAAAGTGGAAATGGGCGGGAAAATAAATTGTTTCAAGACAGATATCCGCACGCACGTTAACGCCTACATGTATAGGTCTATGCCGTACTAAAGTAAATGGGACATTTGGCCAGCAAATTGCAGTCGGTATACTAAAACCAATGTACAACTCGTTCGCAGTGTAATGTCAAATATTCCCCTCAAGTTTGACAGATATGTAGCTACAGCTTCTGAGCATCTCACAGGACTAGTCTATCGTTAACGACTGCATGTACCGATAGTACGAGTCCATCATTACAGACCACACATAACGACATTACGAGTCTACCGTTACCAACTACACATAAAGAAAGGTACGAATCCATCATTACGGACTACACATACCGAAAGTATCAGCCCATCATACGGACTACACATATCGATAGTATCAGCCCATCATACCGACGGCATATACCAAAAGAATCAGCCTATCATACCGACTACACATACCGAAACTATCAGTCCATCTTACCGACTACACATACCAAAAAGATCAGTCCATCATACCGACTACACATACCGAAAGTATCAGCCCAATCTAACGACTACACATACCAAAAGTATCAATCCATCATACTGACTACACATACCGAAACCATCAGTCCATCTTACCGACTACACATACCGAAAAGATCAGTCCATAATACCGACTAAACATACCGAAAGTATCAGCCCAATCTACCTACTACACATACCAAAAGTATCAGTCCATTATACCGACTACACATACCGAAAGTATCAGCCCATCATTAAGGACAACACATACCAGAAGTATCAGCCAATCAAACCTACTACACATACCGAAAGTATGAGTACAACCACAAACATCATGCACAGCTTCATATGAAATTTGGATCCATGTACAACGTTACTTACGCATATTCCAATAACAGTTAGTAACAACCAAGTATGTACCTCAATAACTGAAAGTATAAACAAGTGTCAGAAGTGACACACACACACACACACACACACACACGCACGCGCGCGAGTCCTATGCCTCCGTAGTGCTTCACCCAGTCAGTGAACTACGCAAAACGTCTAACAGTGTTTTTATGTAGCGGACAGATTAGTTACCTCACAGCACACCAAGCAATAAATTATAGTAAAATGCTGCAAGCAGAGCTTTCTTACAACCAGTATGCATAACGGCAAAATTATGAAACGTCACACATAAAAACTCTACACCGCAAGTTAATCTTCTGCTCTCTTTTTCATCACGCTACCGACGAACATGTTTCCAGACCAAAAAAAAAAAAAATTAACGCTGTAAGTACGTACGAATGGATGCACAATATATGTCGACTATATCCTCTGAAAGTACAATGGTTAGAACATGCATCATCCGCTTCAACATTCATAAACTCATAACTTTGCATACAGAGTGCACACATAATTGTTACGTATGATAATCACATGATTCAAAGATTCTTTAACTAAACAAAATTAACAGACTGGTCTATATAACTGAGACCGAATTTTTAAAACCATTTTCATGAATTTCAAGTTTCAAAGCGTTATTTCTCGCATTTATTCGTACTTTTCATACATACATCTTTCATTACGCAATAAATTTCACAGAACAAATTTAAATTCGGCAAGATTATGGGAATGAATTAATCAACCTTTATCCATCTCAAAAGCATTAAAGATGTACAAACATAAGTTAACAATAGTCAGTTTCTGGGAATTCAACTCTTGAAAACACTCCATTTAAATCACAGTAAAGTATAGTGTGTGACTGAATCGCGGCGTCAAATTTGATACGTCACTGTCGTGATCACTAAATTTACATCGTCTTTCCTCCGTGGTTATGGAATGAATCTGATTCGCTTCTAAAACTACACATGTGAGATTCTGTTTTGGTTAGCTGATGAATTTATCTGAGTGAGGAAGGGAATATAATACAGAGATCCACGAATCATCATTATATGTAAACTCAAAGTTTTGGTTTGCATTTTTTGTGTTAAATGTATACGCACTTCTCTCTCCATGTACATCTCCATTTTGTATATAGGTTCACGCATGGAACGAACAAACGAACGAACAAACAAACAAGTAAACAGCAGTCCAGTGATGCACATCAATCACGTAATAACCACTGAGATTTCGATGTAATGACCAGAAATATAGAGCAGCTGAGGCTACGGCTAGAGATATCCGCAATACAAACCACAATGCAATGACATGTTACTGTAAAGATAAAACAGCACTTTACTTCCGTCTATCTAGCTATCCCCCCCCCCCACCTCCTTCCTAATACATTCTCTCAGAAATATAATGTGTTCATTGCTAGGAAAGAAAATGTCTATGACTTTCCGATATGGCACAGATTATAAAATGGAAGAGCAAAGTGAAGTAAATTCTCTCCGAAGCGGGGAAAAACACCTAAAATACATAGTGCATATAAAGTTTGAAGACTGCAGTCTGCTGCGATGCCGTGTAGTCTGGTACAAGTGCACCAACGTCTCTGAAAGACAGAACGGTACTCTGGTAATCGAGGCAGCAGGACGCTCTGAAACGTCTGCAGAGTTCCACCACACCAGACGGCGTCACATCGCTGGTGACACAAGTCATTAATCAGCGCCATAAGAAATCCAAATCTCACCCACAACTGGCCTATTTACAGAATTGTACATTGGCTTCTGGGGGTAAAGCGACCCAAGCGTAAAGGCGTATACTCCCCTCCATCCAGTGCAGAATTTAAGAATGACTGGAATTATACCTCTAATATCCCATAGGCCCTTATAGTGTGGACATGGGAAAAAATTTTTATCTTTCTGCCTCAGAATATAGACGATACCATCAAAATTAAATTAATAACCACCCTATAAACGGATGAAAAGTTACATAAAATTTTAAGCAGTTTATTCAAATACTACAAAAACATGTCTCTTATAACTTTTCCACGAATAAACATGAATCTAATTACAACAAAATTAGGAAAATGAAGTAAACAATTCGCTGTGTATAAATCTCTTTCAGCAAGGTGTGCCACTTCAAAAGGTCAACTGTCGATGTTAATTAATTCAAGACATTTTAGCAGATATAATGAAACTGGAGACAACAGCTGTTGACGGCTGGTAAAACGAAACACATTAACAGTGTTGTTACTGCGAGAGACAAAAACAGTCGTGTAATGCACATACAACATGACATGAAATGAATACACGTTAATTCCGGGCACCGAGGGTTGTCCCAAAAGTAAATGTACTGATTTTCCTATGAACGAATTCTTAATATAGCACGTCGTTGATGCATATCGGCGCTTAGACAGTGACCTTGGCAGCACGTCCATACTTGTTTCAACTGGATTGGTTGAGTCAGTTGTGCGCTACTGCTGATTGTGTATGGTCGTGTTTTATAACCTCGTTACGTTTGCGATGCAGGAAAATATCGAACAACGGTACGCTATCAAGTTTTGTGTGAAACTCAACAAATCTGCCACAGAGACATTTGCTTCTTTAACCGAGATTATAGGGATGCCACTCTAGGGAGAACTATGGTTTTAAGTGGCACAAAGCTTTCAGAGAGGGGTCGAGAAAATGTTGAAGACGACCCTCTTTCTGGAAGACCAATCTCGTCAACAAATGATCAGAATGTGGAAGCTGTGACGGCGAAAGACCGCCGATTGAGTGTCAGGATGATTGCAGAAGAAACGGGCTTGGATAAAAGTGCAGTTCATAGAATTCTAACAGACCATATGCACGTGCGAAACTGGTGCCGAAATACTTGTCTGTGGAGCAAAAAGCGAACCGGTTGGAAATTTGTCAGGATTTGCTGGGAAGACTCGAAATTGAGCCAGATTTTTTGGATAAAGTAGTAACAGAAGATGAATCATGGGTATGCGACTACGATCCCGAGACCAAACGGCAAAGTGCGGAATGGCACACGAAAAGTTTTCCTCGTCCGAAGAAAGCACGCATGAGCAGATCCAGGGTGAAAATTATGATTACTGTTTTTTCGTCAGCCACGGCATTGTGCACAAAGAATTTGTACCTCCAGGACAGACAGTTAATCACGCTTTCTACAAAGATCTCTCGGAACGACTTCGAAAACGGGTCCGGCGAGTCCGAACGGACACTGCGGACGATTGGGTGCTGCACCACGATAACGCGCCAGCTCATACTGCGCTTTGGATTCGAGAATTTCTGGCGAAGAAAAGCATTCCAGTACTTTCACATCCTCCCTACAGCCCAGATCTAACTCCGTGCGATTTATGCCTCTTCCCTAAGTTGAAGGGTCATCATTTCGGGACGATGGAATGCATACAAAAAATTGTAACCGATGAGCTACACACACTTAAGGAAAATGACTTCCGGTACTGCTATGATCAGTGGAAGAAAACGTTGGAACCATTGTGTAACTTCCAAAGGGTCACACTTTGAAGGAAATAACTTGTAATTTCAGATGAGTCCAATAGGCATTTAAACAAAAAATCAGTACATTTACTTTTGGGACATCCCTCGTATACCCTCTGATACACTAAACACGGACGTCTGTAGTCACTGTACACACCGTACAGGTTAAGGTGACGGGAACGTTCTGACTTATAAAAAATATATTCGACAGATCCTGCGTCGGGTCTTCGCGTCGCCACCGGCTATCCTCACTTTTAATTTTCTGTAAATGCGGGAATGAATGAGTATAGAGCAATGGCGAAATAATATAGGTATGCGCCGCATAACGATGTTTCGGTCAACAACGGAACGCATACACGACGGTGGTCCCTTAAGATTATAATATTATATTATAATACGAGGGAGAGTCAAATGAAAACCTTAGAAGTGCGATAAAAATTCGAACCACGGCTCGATTGCTTTGTAAGTTTCAACAATGATACTCATGGTTTGAAGAGTGGCCGACAGGTGGCAGTACGATACTACATAGAAAAATGAAGACAATGTGTACCTTTTGTGTTCAGTAAATTACGAGATAAAACATATTTAAGGTTCTCATTTGACTCACCCTCATATTATTATATTATATTATATTATATTATATTATAATACCATTGTGTTACAACTGCCTACAGTATTAAGTACAGTAACATGCCGTGCAGGTTTGTAGCCTAGGAGCAATAGGCTATACCTTATAGCCTAGGTGTAGTAGACTATAATATCTAGGTTTGTGTAAGTACACACTATGACTTTCGCACAACGACGAAATCGCTTAACGACGCATTTCTCAGAACGTATCCCGGTCGTTAAGCGACGCATATCTGTCATCAAGTTGTTTTTCCTGCCAGGCAAGGCACCGAAAGAAATTCACGCCATTCTGACAGAAACATTAGCTTGTTTCCTTCCTGGTCGGGCTAAGGACTTATCAGCACCCCTGTCATAATTAGTTACTTATATTTATTACTTGTAACCATCGTTTGGGATCGCAAGAATGTAGCAGCTTTATAGTTAACTGGTTCATAGTGAAGGTCTGATAATGACCCAACAGGGTTGAAACATGTTGCCAATCTAATTATAATAAAGTAATAAACTAAGTGTGTTTGGCGGAAACTTTTATTATTATTAGTTCCTTTGCATTTACACGCTCCTACGATTCTCTCAATTAACAGCGATTGCCTCCTCAATGTGTTTTCTGTGAAGTGAGAACTGAATCTATTATAGAGATTAATTTAGTGCCAAAGGGTTCATAAATTGCACAAGATGTCGATAAAGCAGTCAAGGCCTAATCTGAAGCAGGCTTAATGTGCCTACTTTCACCTGTGGTGCCCTCAGAAAAATCCAAAAAAGCCACACCCACGGTTTCGAAAATTGGACCCGGTACCCCCAGAACACAAAACAGCAGTCTAGTAGCAACTCGACTGTGACGTCCGATTTTCACGCTATTTAGTGACACTGCTGTTACGTACATTCAGGAATCAATATATCAACCCTGACGTGCTCACAGTGACGTTGCTGAATATTCATGTCTCGCTGGCATGTTATGCCGTGTCGTTGGGTAAGAAGTTACAGAGGATTTACAGGGCCGCAGTCAGTAACTTCGAGACGTCTTAATGTACTCAACAACAGCCAGTAACATTACAACGAACTTGCGTACCCTCATCAGAGCGTACACTGTGTCGCAGTTGGTTGAGGCACTGCGCTACAAGCCCGAAGGACGCGGGTTCGATTCCCGATGGCGTAACTGCGATTTTTCATTGACTTTATCTTTCCGGCCGCACTATGGCCCTGGGATCGACTCACCCTCTATCAGAAATGAGTACCAGGAATATTTCCTGAGGGGTACAGGCGGCCGGTGCGTAGGACTGGAAAAACCTTATTATCTTCGGGTGTCAACTGTCTATAAATTCTGGTAACCTCAGCCTCCTGAAGCCCTAAAGGCCCGTCCAGGCCTGAAAAGGGATAGCCTAACCTTCACCAAAACATCTCACTTTGTTTAAACATAAATGGCAAAATATCATCAAATCCTTCGGCCGCTGCATTTCTTAACAACAGGTTCTTTCGCCTACAAGAAACTGTATTTCCGTAAACCCGGAAAAGTTTCTTGACTAGCTGAGCAACTATTACTTACTTACTTACATACTCCATGGATCAGAGTCCTTCTTGAGAAGCTAACTGGTTTTCAGCTAATCAAGAAATTCCCCGCATTTTATGGAACCCGAAGGTTCATTACCGCATTCACAAGTGCCCTCCATCTGTCCCTATCCTGAGCCAGCTCGATCCAGTCCAAACCCCCACACCCTACTTAGCTGAGCAACTATTAGGTTTTCAAAATGTATGCTACTCCAACAATTGCGCGCGCGCGTGTGTGTATACAGTCCAGTGGATCTAAACACAATATGAACTGGGTGAAATATATAGGCAGAATACAAACATGTGCACTACAGAGCAAATACGTGCCTCATATAAGCACGCCCTAACGATGGTTTGACCTTTACTTCGATCTGAAAATGAATGTGTCACTATAACCGATTAAGTAAGTGGAAAATGTCGCAAAAGTCATTACACTGGTCCCTCAGGCTACGGGTTTATCATCAAAAATGATACACAGCACTGCTCAAGAGAAAATAATGAAACATGAACACTGAGAACATGATGCAATTGTGGTGTGGAATAAACGTCTATCCACGTCATGGGAATTTCTTACACTACGGCAGACAACGTGAAGACTGATTCGTCATTATGCAATTGGTTAACTATTAAATTCCAATGAGTATGATCCCTTCTGACAGTCGCTCGGCTGGATAATAAATTCATCACCTTTAATATCACACAGTGATTAGGAGCCGGGCTGGATAAACGATAAATTGTGGTTCAATTTCCGGCAAAAGCAAAAATTTCTCTCTTCCCCAAAACGTCCAGACCGGCTCTGGGGCACCACAGGGGTTCCTCCCGGGAGTAAAGCGGCAGGGGATTGAAGCTGACCATCTCCGACTAGTGCCGAAGTTAAGAATGAGTGGAGCTATACATCTACTCTCCCCATGCACGGTTTCATGGCGTGGAAAGAGACAGTTTTACCTTCTCGTTGTTTGATCAACGACAGTCTATGTTTACGAGCATACTGCGTCAAGCAGTACGATGATCATTTAATAGTAAACTGATGTGGTCTGATTTCAAGTACTATCCCGGAATCTTCCCGACAGAATTAAGGAAAATCACGAAAAACCATCAGGATCGACGATTTGCGTGTCTGAACAAAGGAATTTCTGCATGCGTTGAAGAGGTGTCAAACACTGAACGCGTGGTTTGGATGGATGTTGGTAAACACGACAGGGAAAGATAATTGAAGAATAAAATACAACTAGAGGCCACTTATTACTTTATTATGCTTATGTTAGGCTCAACATGTTTCGAGCACCATTATGCCCATCATCAGGAGCTCACGACGGTAGCGTTGGTTACCACATAGGCCGTCTGGTTCTCGAGTAGCTGCTGGTTGGATAGTTAAGTGCAGTCAGGATGGATGAGTGTCCGGACCGAAAGCTGTAACATGACTCTTCGGTCCGGACACTCATCCATCCTGCCTGCACTTAACTTCCAACCAGCAGCAACTCGAGAATCAGACGGCCTATGCGGTAACCATCGCTATTGCCGTGAGCTCCGGATGATGGGCATAATGGTGCCCGAAACATGTTGAGCCTAACATAAGCATAATAAAGTAATAAGTAGCATCTAGTTGGATTTTATTCTTCAGTTATCAAGATGATGCACGGTCCAATACATATCACAAAAGGGAAAGATTGTGTTCCATGCAGGCAGGGAATTGCTTCCACAGCGCCACAATCAACGTCACAAAAGGTTCCGCTACATACAAGCACGACAATATGTACTGGATTCGTCTGGCTAAGGACAGGGTTATGCAATAACAGTAATACTTTTTTTTTGGTGCAATAACATGAGGTAAATTTAGCACAACAATCAACATCTACCGCAGGAACCCCGACGCAGAAAGTGCAAGGAGTGACGACGTATACCACATAAATCGGCTTCAGGACACGCTCCAACGTCAGGCCCTTATAAACAAGTAATTAACACTTCACGTTCCCTGAATAGTGAGGAATTTCTTGGCCAGCCGAGCAACGGGAAATTTCTCAACGACTGTATTCCAAGCAATTAGCAACGATGTGGAATGTATATATCTGGATCAGGGTACAGTCCAGTTGAAATGTGATGGCACACGGTGACGCATGGGAAGGGAAGTGAAGGGGAAACTGGCGAATGGAGTGGGTAGCCAGTACTCTTCACACTACCTCGGTACATGGTGTAACCAGGATCACTACCGCTGATGCGCACACCTCGGCTGCAGTAGTCGACTGAACTGACGCCCCCGCCGATTTAAATGGACTCGTCCGTTTTGCCGAAAGACGAAATGTGGTTTCTGTGTGTATGCCATCACATTTCAACTGGCCTCTACTTACAAGTGAGGGGTACTGTGGACACAGTGCTAAATTGTCGGGTCCTATGAAATGGAATGACCTGCTTGACAACTGTGCGACTAAAGCACTTTAAATAAGAAAGACTCTACCATTAAGTTATTTCCATCGATAGACACACAAACCTAAATTCTTCGAAGGTGTGAAGGTGGTTTCGCAGTTCCTAGCTGACAACATTTTCTTATTTCCTGTGTCCTACCGAGAAAACAAATTCCAGTGTCAATTCTGGTTTATATCAAACATAACAGAAAATCTGCACGACAAAAAAAATTATTCTTTTGGACGCATGGGGTTATAGCACGTGGCCCAAGTGGCATCTTCCCTCCAGGTTTCTAGACCAAAACTCTGCACACATCTCTCATTTCCCCACACGCACGCTACATCTCCTGTTTATCTAATCGTCCCTGATGGATCATCTTCATAACGTTAACCTGAGAAAACTTATGTCCTTCATTGTGGCATATCTAATCTTGTTTCCCTTTTACTTTCAAAACCTCTCTCAAATAATCTGAACACGGCTTGTACATTTAATACCAAAGACCAAGTTTTTTTTTTAACTTTTCACCGTACATAGTGTTTTCAAACTTTGCTTTTCATTTACCAACATATGCACATTTTTCTAAAATACAATGTAAAACCTCAATTGGTTAAAACATTAAAATTACATTAAGGGCACCGACATGTTTCTGTTTTTTCTTTAAACCATCACCAGGGAGCTACCTGATGATAGTTTAAAGAAAAAACCGAAACATGTCGAAGCCCTTAATGTAATTTTAATGTTTTAACCAATTGAGGTTTTACATTGTATTTTAGAAAAATGTGCATATGTTGGTAAATAAAAAGCCAACCAAAGACCAAGATTTACAACCATACAAAATAACAAATAAAAACCATCTTCATCGTTGCACCGTGCATTTCGTAGAGTCATTTACACACGACACACGTAGTCAGGTGCATTCTCAGCGGCGTACGACTTACACAATACGGTAAGCATAAACCTTGCTTCAATCCAGGTAGCCTAATTATTTGCGTACAAAATTCAACTCTTACTATATTATTTTGACAATCTAATCTTATTATATTGGTTTAACAATCTAATTAATAAATATATTTTTTATTACATATATGCTGCCACAGCACCGAATTAATATCGGTGAGTGTTTTTAATAATTTGATTTTAGCGAGGAACAGTGTAGCTACCTGAAGATGATTTTAGGATCGAAACATGATGGAGCGATTTTAAATGTTTTAATGTAAAAACAAAATTATGTGTGTGCATTAGTTGGTGCTAAGTAAATAAAAATAAAAACCAATTACTTTTATCGTCTTTTATCGTTTTTTAATCATTTCACCATGCATTCTGTAATTATTTAATTACACACACACACCAACACATGACACATATATATTATTTAAGGAGTCTAAAATTTACATTAAAACAATTAAAACGCTCCTACATGTTTCGATCACACGATCATCCTCAGGGGGCATATAAATAAATAAAAACTAAGTTTTCGTACGCACGTTCTTAAGGGAAACGGAGTTGCGTAGTCGGTATGAATGGAGGGTCCGGGGTTCCGAAGTCCGGTAGTGGTAAGAAATTTCTCTCTTCTCTGGGGTCGACCAATCTCTCCTTACACGCCTTCAAGGACTGGGAAAAACTTTACCTTTACATACATTTTTAAACAGAGAGCAAGGCACATGATTTCCAACGCAGTAGCTACAATTTTTTATCTTCTCTTAAATCGTTTGGTAAGTTGCTAAGGTATTTAAAAAATAAATGTACTGTGCGCAATTCAGCCCCTAGCACCATTTGTTACAATTAAAGGGGCATAAAAGAAGCCCGTTGAAGAAATCCCTTTGCAATTTAACATTAGCGTGCGTTAGGCATTGCAGGACGGTTAGCTGTGAATGGACACAACAATTCAGCCATCCCACACGGATCGATGGTGGGTGGTCGAGGTTAGCCGTGCTGCTGCTATCAAAAGGAGCATGCATCTTCCTATCGTATCTGGTTGCTTTTAACGCTAAACCTTGCAGCGTTTTATTTATAAGTGTACGAAGAACAACGTCAGTAAAAATAAAAAAAAAAGCTTTCGACCAAGCAATCACAGAAGAACACCGACGAGTGAACGCGTCCTGCTCGTTGGCTAGACCTCAAGTGAACTTACCTTGGTTACATGTACCATACGACCCACACTTACTTACTCCATGGTGCAGAGTCCTTCTTGAGAAGCTAATTGGTTTGCAGCTAGTCAAGAAATTCCCCGCATTTCACGGAACCCCAAGGTTCATTACCGCACTCACAAGCGTCCGCCAACTGTCTCTGGGCCAGCCCAATTCAGTCCATATTCCCACATCCCACCTCCTGGAGATCCATCCTAATATTATCCACCCATCTACGCCTATGTCTCCCCAGTGGTCTCTTTCCCTCCGGTTTCCCCACCAATACCCTATACACCCCCCTCTCCTCACCCATACGCGCCACATGACCGGTCCATATCATTCTTCTCGATTTTATCACCCGCACAATATTGGGTGAGGAGTACAAATCATTTATCTCCTCGTTATGCAATCTCCTCCATTCCCCCGTTACCTCGTCCCTCCTAGGTCCAAATATTCTCCTCAACACCATGTTCTCAAACACCCTCAGCTTCCTT
>Ga0123352_10010110_pt1 | contig 14804 bp, 4 predicted proteins | sample TergutLab28metaG_FD_89700 | JGI IMG/M metagenome (GOLD analysis project Ga0123352, IMG submission 89700) | Labiotermes labralis P1 segment gut microbial communities from Petit-Saut dam, French Guiana - Lab288 P1 | ecosystem: Host-associated > Arthropoda: Insects > Digestive system > Gut ... | reverse complement strand
TTTATTTCTTTCTTTATTTCTTTCCTTCTTTCTTTCTTTCTTTCCTTCTTTCTTTCTTTCCTTCTTTCTTTCTTTCTTTCCTTCTTTCTTTCTTTCTTTCCTTCTTTCTTTCTTTTCTTTCTTTCTTTCTGGAGTTCGACCTCCATACGTAGAGACTGCTGCCTACACAACACACAACATTCACAAGAGAAACACATCCATTCCTCCAGCGGGATTCGAACCCGCAATCCCAGCAAGCTAGTGGCTGGCAGACCCACCCTTTATACCGCTCGAACACTGGGATCTGTACATATACTGATCATTAACAGAAACAGGATGCAGTTCATTTCCTGCTTAATGTAACATTAAATGAAGTACCACGGCCGAAAATTGGGATGAATTCTGAAGAATAACTGATTTTGGAGTCGTATCCTATTTAACGTTTCAGAATATTCGCCAAGAAAATTAAGAAAATTAACGAAGTAAAGTCAGTCATAGCCGCAATTTCGAGTTCCGAAATACAATCTCACGATCGTTTTAGCTGCCCTAATGCTTTGTTTTATTAAAATACTGCAGGCATCGTATTCACCCACCTTCTTGGTGATGCGTACAGAAACTAATGGAATGGAGTAATTGACTATTGATTGGTGTTACACAAGCCATAAGACTCATTTAACTTCACTCGAAATTACTGGGAACTGTATTGCCTATTATGTTAATGTAATTCTGTTAGATCTGTTCCTTATGAATAATGTTAGGAATAGTACAGCTGAATGGAAAACTTATCGTTTCATAAGAACGAATGTCTGAAGTTTTCGATACATGTTGGCATCTCCACTTACAAATCCCGTTGTTGATCTGTCATTTTCTCTGTTCTGAATATCCTAATGTAAAAAAAAAGGCCACTCCCAGTGGCCGCGCAGTTTAGGGCGTGGGTCTTCGGCTGCTCGCTTACAGGGATTGCGGGTTCGAATCCCGCTGAGGTCATGGATGTCTATCTCTTGTGAGTGTTGTGTGTTGTGAGGTACAGGTCTCTGTGTCGGGCTGATCACTCGTCCAGGGCAGTCCTATCGAATGTGGTGTGTCTACGTGTGATCGTGAAACATCGATAATGAGGCCCTGATCCAACGGGGTTGTTGCGCCATGGGGAAAATGTGAAAAATGAAAAGTTGTCCCTATCCACGCCGCGAAGGTTTATGGGGAAGAAGCAATATAGTTGCACTTATTCTTAACCTTGGCAGTAGATGGTGGTGAGTGGTCAATATCACGCCCCCAACGATTTATTCCCAGAAAGGAACCCCGGTCCCCATTGAATAGGACGCTGGGTCGGCCCCATAGTCCGTCTGGACACTTTTGAGAAGAAAAAAATCTCTTAAACCTGCCGGGATTTAAACACTTGATCTTTTAGCCGCCTAGTCACTGTGCCGACTAAGCTATTACGAAACACACTATGAATACTGGATTATTGTATTCTATATTGAGAAGTTCTCTCCATGTTCCACTTATTTGCTGTAAGGGAAGTGCTAACTGCATGGAGCAGAGTCCAGTCTGAGAAGCTACCCGGTTCTCAGTCAAGAAGTTCCCCCCAGTTTTTGGTACTGGAAGGATCATTACCCCATTCGCAAGAACCCACCACCTAACCCTATCCTGAGCCAGATTAATCCCCTCGATGCCACTGGCCTTACTTCTTGATATTCCATTTTAATATTGTCCTTCCATCTACGCCTAGGTCTTCCAAGTAGTCTCTTTCCTTCGGGTTGGAGAGAAAGAGACCTTAATCACCTATCGGCCTCTTCATTTAAACCCAGCACGTTGTCACAGACGTAACAGTTTAGTTGTGTTTGTGAGGTATACAAATTCGACTGCGAACGGAGCATTGAAAAAACTTATTGAGGTGTTTAGCAGTGCTTCCATTCGAATGATAGTACCTTACAGTGGATTAAGATTACTGTCTTAAGATTCCATTTAAATTCGCAGTACATAGTCTATCTTCCATGCCACTGACCATAAATAACTTAGCAGATGTTACAGTGTCCTTAAAAATCACTTGAAATCACATTTTCCTTAGACTACTGCTTACAGTGATGTGAAGTCGTATAGATAAATATACAGGTACCAACGTTTCGAAAGGACCTGCTTTCTCCTTCTTCGTGGTACAATAATATCGCACGTAGCACATTTCTCCAAAACCTAAGTACTTAGCTACAAAACTGCACGGAGCCACATACCATAAGACCATAATCTTAAAACTACCGTTAATATCTTGCAGCCCCTAATATTATCCCCTTGAATTAAAGAACAAGCATGGCATCCATATTAGACAATGGTGAAGCGGATTTTTACATTGAAATAAACTGTAGTCTTCATCACGCTTTCAGTAAGACGTGATTGGGGCTGGAAGGCTCACTTGCGACAAGAGTGTCACAACTCAAAATTTGGTTATTTTTGATTTATTGGTAAAGAAAGAAATGTTTGCAGATGCACTTTTAACAGGTACAGTGTCATAATGCAGTTTGCAAAACTCGCCGCTGGAGAGCAGTTGTGACGTCGTTGCACTCATAAAAAATTATAGCACTTCAAAGCTTTTAAAATTTTCTCCTGCAAAATTCACAGATTTTGAGTTGTGACACTGTTGTCGCAAATGAGCGATATTTACACCTATACTAGAGAGAGAAAGTGCCGAAGGAACTATCGCATTAGCGTCAGTATGGCTTCTAGTGACAATTATCAATATGGTTTCTAATGACAATTATCCCTTTCAGTTACAAGAGCTTTTGGCATGAATGGAAATGTAATGTAATGATGACAACTGCGTTCAGAATTAAGGCGATTTTGTGATTGCTTTGATCTAGTTCGTGATGCCTATAGAGGTTTAAAATGACAATAGTGTGATGAAATGTACACTGCCAGAACTGCGGCACATTATTTTGTTAGAACATTTCGGATTAACGCACGTGACTTCATTTACGAATCTGCAGTATTGCTAATGTAATTAGCACAAAGATATGACACAAATTTGTGTCAGTTAGAGTCCTGGGGCTGAAATTGAATAATATAAACGAAGTGCACACTTGAACATTCCGGCACCTAGAATACACAATAGTAGGTGGAAACATATTAATCAAAATGAGGGTGAATTTGTGAATATGCTGTGGGCCTGAAATTGAATATTAAAAACGAAGTATATTCTTGAACATTCCGGCACTTAGAATACACAATAGAAAGTGGAAACATGTTACTCTAAATGAGGGGGAATATGTGAATATGCTACGTAGTATTACAGAGAACTACGTTAGCGGTTAGCAGACTTTATAAAAATGTTTCGTAACTTGAAATAAAATTCAGTTTAAGACTGTGAAGTACTATAATAATAAAGAAACTGTTTTGGACCATCTCTCAGATATCTACTGCACACAAAAGCTGCTGTGGTGCTGTTAGGCTGCTGAGGTAATTGGCTTAAGTCCAACACACAAACACACATACCAACAGGTTTATTTTAACCAACGTAAAATTGCTAACGATTTCGGTTTGTTTAGGGTGGGCTACGAACATGCAAATAACGAGAACAAGAGCAAAACATGCTAAAATTCATTAAGGTTGGGTTTGAACTGAGACACACTTGATGCTTCAACTCATGACCTTTGGCTAGTAAAGTGAATGCAAAGCACTTGCTGACAGCTGAAGATCGGAAATTGTGGGAGTGTGTAAGCACTAAATAAAGTGCATGGGATTATGCTTGTATACTGTTTGGTGTACCTTGATGAACAGTACAAGTTCCTAATGATGAAGTCAAATTGACACAATATAGCAAAACAGGTTCTTAATACATAGCATAAGTGCCAAACGAAAGATGAGATGACTAAAGGTATTAGTCTATTGCAACCCCATGTTTAAACATTTTTATGATTTTGATTCAGACTTTGAGCAATTTTAAAGCTCAGAAACACGGATTTGTCATAAACCGAAACAAACCAATAATGTTATTTACCCCAGTCAGTAGATACATAGAGAAATAAAGAGGCAATATTCGCAAACGTGGCGGACGGAACACAAGGAGCTTAAATAACAAATAATTGAAGGTTTAAAGATGGGTGGGATAAGAAAAAGATAGTAGGTACTGAAAAATAAATATAACATAAGACGAGTGCCAATAGAGTATTACAAGTACCTAACAATACTACTTATTTAATAAAAACATAATAATTTAAATAACATATCTCAAAACACCAAAACTAAATTAGCTTTCGTTGCAGACAACAAAATTAGTAAAAGGTTTAAAAGTGATAAATAAAATAATAACCTAACTGGAATTAACAAGTAAATACTGAGAATAATTATAAACTGTTAAAAAATGATAGGAGGTAGAAATACAGTATCGATATGGTGAAAGTATTAAGTTGTCCGGCATAATGTAAAAATATAACAATTTGATACACGTTTTCTAGGAGCGAAATATGAATAAGGGGAAACAGACGAAAGTATAGAAATTGTAAATGTAATTTTAAAATAAATCATGGTGGGTATGCATGAGAAATGTTTAGTTCATGAATATAAAAAGAACCCAAGACACGTTATAAACGAAAATAATGACATTGGCGTGACTGTCATTTTAAAAAACTTATCGATATTCGGAACATGCACAATCAATAGCTCCTTCAGCTTCTATTGATGTGACATTAGAGTGACACGCAAGAGATGATTATCAGTCAGACATCACCGTAGCTGGCGCACACAACAGTGAGACCCGCCTAATTTTAGGAGCAAAATGACTGTGAGTGAACATTGTAATAAAACTTCAGGGTTGTTTGACCTGCATCTTCCTCATGATATATGTGAAATGCCAACTTGATGCAACAAGGTAATTTTATTGATGTATTCTTAGCTCGACATGTTTCGGGTACATACGCCCATCATCAGGAACATTAGATGGTGAGTTGCAGCATATGGTTTTCTGCACTGTAAAGAATGAGATAATATGAAGTGTGTGTATAGTTGCTGTATGCCGTGCTGTATAGGTGTTTATCAGTGCGGTCTATGGAGTATTGTAAAGGTCTGTTTGTGTGGGAACTTGACCACAAACACACACAGCCCCCAACACCTTAAACCTCCACCACGAACCTCCGCTACACATACCCTCCCACAACCAGGTGAGCACAAACCTCCAGTCCAGTTCATTGTAATAAAAATCAGTATATTAGATTTTACAGTTGTTCAACAAGGCACCAAACATAGAGTATTCATACCGTCCATTGCTGATAACAAATACACGACTACAAACCAACAAAATGCAGAAACTTCTTCCATAGATATTTTATGTATCACAATATTCGTACATGTTTTGGTCCGTAAGGGACCATCATCAAGGAATCAAACCAAAGCAATCCAGTTTAAACCAAGTTTGTAAATTTTGTACTCAGCTGATGTGATACAAGGGAGTCAAATTGTTATAATGTAGACATTTATTTGTACAGTAGTTGTATAAATGTGATAAATCTTCTTGTACAGTATCCTGGAAGCAGTAAGCTTAGAACGTGCTGCTTCCAAGATACTGCATATCAAGGTCCGTCATATTTACACAACAACTCTATAAAGAAATGCTTACATTTTAACCATATGACTCTCTTACACTACGTCAACTATACACAGAAGTGACTAAGTTGGTTCTATGCTGTATTGTTGTAAGTTTGTGCTTTTTTTTTCGTTTAGTGTCGTGAAGACAACCAAAATTTAATTGCACACACACGTCAATAACATCATCAGCCTTAACTTACACGTAGTACATAAGTAAATAGTGCAATAATGAAGGCAACAGTGAATGAACACCATGAGTATCCACTAATGTATAAGTGCGTTTAATAGTTGCTGAGCCACACGGTTTTCAAATATCGACTGAGGGCACGGGCAGCTTCGTATACTGGCTATAGTTTTCGTGAATTTCCTTAGCCACTCTAGAAAAATACTGAGATATTGGCTTAAATTACATTACGGCAGATGTCTTTCACATCCTTTTTAATTCATAATTCTACTGTCATCAGATATGTCGACGTTGTGTGCCCTGGGCTACTGATACCGCCTTTAAAGGAACTTCAAATAAGTAAACACATATTTAATTTCTGGTTCATCATTCTTCAATAATTAACGCAGTAGACGTTATCTACCATACCTAATTGGAGATAAACATCAAGATGGCGAAATTTCAGTTGCTAGGCACATACGTCTGTGACTTCTTAAATATAATAATAAGTTATTATTATTATTATTTTCTTCCTACCTCGAATATTTTCAGTATGTATTGCAATGCTAGAAGGCTGGCAAGGGCTGCCAGTAATTCTGAATTTGAACTCCATAGACCAGGGTTTCTCACACTTTTTCGCTGGTGTACCACCACGTGAAACTTGCCAATTTCAATGTAGGTCGGTTTCACCCTTTTTTCAAGGCCACGAAGGCCCTTAGGGCGAGTAGAGGTATAACTCTACTCTTTCTAGGACCTCGGTACTAGATGGGGTGGATGGGTCAGCCCCACGCCCCGGCCGCCTCCACCCCCGGGAAAGAACCTGTACCCATTTTACAGGAGGCTGGGTGGGCCCCAGGGGGATTCAATCCCGGACCGTCCAGTCCATAGTCAGTCGCTATACCAACTGAGCTACCCGGCCCACCAATTTCAATGTACCAACAGTAATTTTATATTTAAATATGAAAGTTGAAATTTGAATGACTGGCTGACAGCTGGGATGAGTAATATAATGTTCCCAGCAATGCTGGGTATTAGTAAATGTATTTTCCTTATGTTTTATTTATTTTAAATTTTTTCGTTCTTATATTTCGCTTTTTTATTAAGGCCGCGTAGCAGTAAATAGTGGATGGCGTGCCAGCAGTGGTACGCCAACCACAGTCTGAGAAAGCATAACATATATTAAATGACTCAATAAAGACAGAAATTAAGTGACATTAATGAACGTTTAAAAATTACGAAAGGACTTTTAGGACAGCCAAACCCTGTGTTTTCACACATGACAATTGCAATCACGTCCAGTTTCTATGCTGAAGACAAATTCAAGACAATTCTTCTAAGCTTCTTCCGAAAATTTACATGAAACCGAAATGTTGTTAATGCCATCGAGAGAGAAAGAGAAGCTGATATCATCTTAACACTTTGAAAGCTGGCGTATGTACAAGTAAAATAAAGGAATTAAGTTCCTACCTCACATAAAACAGTCTTTGTCCACTAAAAAGGTCAATTGGTGAATTTTTTTAAGATAATTGCCGTTTTAAGGGATACTACGTAACTCATTAATACATTTTGAGGTAAGATTCAGAATTTCTTAACGTCACGGCAAGTTGTGTATGCCGTTATCATTGGGTATAAGGTTAATAGTCGTCTTGTCTTTGATTGTCAAAACTAACATAAATCTTGAACTGACTTGTGCATTTATTATTTTTACAGATCCACTGAAAGATCCAAACATATGTGGACGTCCAGCATGCATTCGTAAGTACAGAAATATACTTGAAAATATATGGATCAACATACAGTTTTCTCCTGCAAAGTGCACGTTGACCCTTCTTTACTTCATGCATGTGTGATTTCCTTATTCAAATGAAGAAGAGACATCCACTGTAGAATACAACGGATCTTGATGATTGATTCATTGCATATTCTCGTTTATACCATAATTGGAGTATTATAGAAATCCAGCTATAACATTTATTTCAAAATATTCAGTCATTTACTAACCTAATAAACTCTCTTTGTCCGTAACGGTGATATCCAATCTTCATCTAGGTTGCTAGACTTCAGCAGTTTTGGGGACTTCTGATTATAAAATATTATTTTAAGATACACAAAAAATTTAATTACACTTTGAACACGCTGTATTGAAGGTGACCTCCGCCCTTGAGCAAATACCACAGTAACTTTGAGCGCATATTTCTCATTACCTGGCTCCGTACGTGCCCTGGGACTCTGGCGAATTATTTACGAATTCTCAGTTCAGGACGACAATACTTTTACAGGGACAGTGAGCATAAATTTACTCTTTCAGTAACCCAACAAAAATAAGTCACAAGCCGACACATGAGGCGTTCTCGCTGGCCAAGAAATATCCCCTGTACTGGGCACGCCGTGTTTAGAAAATACCTGGTTACGGCGGGTTAATTGAATTTCGGTCCGAATGCGACGTCTCTTCATTTTGTTGAAGACAAAGGTTCTCGTTGATTTCTGGAAATTAAGTTAACTCTTATGACACGAAGGTCGGAATCATGTGGACATAGTGGGCTGATGTTACGGTTGTTGTTATTTCATTATAGTCCTCTTAAAATACGGGTCATTAATACCGAAAGGCGATATCGCACACCACGCTGTAACCTTCGCACCGTGTCATAATTTCTGACGCAGTGGATGGGCGTTTTCGTTTGCTCAGTAATGGGAACTTTGTTTACGAATCCGGAGAGATGAAAATGAGCTTCGTCACCCATAAACAGGCTGTGAACGCGTCGTGCGTGTCAGAAATTCACGGCAAAAGTTTATGCAGTTGATTCAACCGCGTTCTCCTATTTCCTGCACTACATGAATCTTCCAGCAGTAAAATTTCAAGTACAAGCGCAATATTCATCGTGAACTCCAATATGAGATGTTCAACGAACTTGCACGACACTGCGCTGAATGCTGTCGACCCTAAACCAGGCCAGCTCTGTCTGTCTGTCTGGAAATTGTCCGGTTTAAAGATATCTCCTTTCCCGGTATGTTTATCTTAGGGCCGTATAAGTTTTCTCTAAGTTCTTAATCCATATTTAGCTGTCTATTTAAACCTACCGACGAACTGACATTTGAATGGCGGCGAAATTGTCATTTTACTCGTAAAGAGCGCTCCTGTGCTTCTATCTGTGCCCTGGGGCACAGATCATCTCTGGAGTCTGTCACCTCGATGGGGCGTAACGTTTCGAGGCGGGAATTGAAGCAAGTTAGTGTTGCGGGAGAAGAAACTGCTTTTTAATATGGTGTTGTTATTTTTCGTTAAGACTTCGAACATGATTATTGCGTATCCATCCAACCGGACCCAATTTTATGTTAGTATTCGACTGTTACTACGATTTGGAAGTTACAGGATAAGTTAGATTAAGTAAGGTTAAGTTACGTTTCATCTGGTCGGTTCAAGTTACAGTTTTTAATTACCGTGTAATGGGAGAGAGAAAGTATACCTTGTTCTGTATTTCTGCCTTCGTATAATACTCTTTCATGAAATATGCATTTAGTTTTTATTTTTATACTTTGGTCAAGTTGTATCTGAGAGATATTGTTCACAAAATGAGGCGTATTTGTGGGATTGAATGATTAATAAATTTACATATTAACTGGAAGATAAAATAAAGTAGCACATTCTTGCAGGTCAACCCCATTTTACCCTTCCTTTATGACATATTACCTCTAGCTGCACAGTATCTTGTAATGTTACCAACACACCATGATCCCACATTCCAAGAGTAATCTAACAATAACACGAAATTACAAATACATGTGCTTTAAAAATAAATTTACTTTCTTATACAGGCAACATAAATACAATCTACACTGCAGTTAACCTAAGAACTGAACCTAACAGACAATGTCACATGCCATGTGGGTACATGAGGTATGACACACAACCACAGTGATTCTGCCAATAATGTGCAGTGACTTTATGCATATATTTTTTCTTTACTTGGAAACATTACTGGGAATCATTTTTTAGCAGTTTTTCAGAATTCCCGGCTCCCAGCATACAGGAAACACCAACAAAGGACTTTCCAGATTGCGTATACAGCCACCAAACAACAACTTCCACGTCTTAGTAACATTTATAGATTTTATCTTGCAACAATGATCTACTGCTTTTATTGAGTTGTAATTTTAATTATTTTAATAGTTTTGTACCTTTAGCAAACACAAGGTTAAGACTGTCTGAAGATGATGCGGGTACATTGAACCGTGTAGGAGTGCTTACATAATATTAATGTTATGTATATGTTTGCATTTGTTGGTATAGATAATAAACTATACAAAATGCATGCTACTTACATCAAAATAATTACACTGTATTTAAAGTTAACATAATTTTGTCATTTTAATTCACTTGGTCCACTAGTCCATACATTTCCTTATTCCATCAGCATAAAATGTTCTCAGTTGTGCACAATTCCATCTACATCATTACGCGAGAACTTCTGGCCTCGACGCTTTTTACAGTGGTACTGAAAATTAGCTTTTGACAGTGGCACTAAAAATGAGAGCTGGGAGGAATTAATTCAGAACTGTATGGTAGATGACAGAACTTTGAATTTCATCTTCTTGATGGTTTTGTCAGTATGAGCAACCGCGTGAAGGTGTTCATTATTCATTACCTTGAAAAGCATTCTGTAAGTTTTACCAAATTAGCCTTCCTCATCTCACTTTTTGGAACATTAATTACTGTGTTCCTTTTTCATAACAGTGTGTCAATATGTGTTTGGTAGAAACCAGAAACCCATTTACAGTACATTTTTTGTTGTTTGCTGACAATGGAACTTCTTGGCAAGTGCAACAGATCTAACATTGAACTGTTTAACTGTTACCATCAATTCGTTAATTTTTATATAGTTATATCTGCTTATTATATTATACTGCCATTTTTGTGTGAATGTCAATAGTTGTGACCACATCTTCCCACAAAATCAGATCAAAATGCATTCTTCATTGAATCATTCTGTTAACTGAAAAAATTATAATAAATTGTCCACAGTATAGTAACAAAATAATGAAAACCAACCAGGTGCAGATGTGAAAAGATTCATAGTAGTCATATGTTCCATCCTTATTGGTAATGTGAACATCTGGCTGGCCCTTGATCTGATTTCTGTATAACTCATATGGGCAAACATTTGGTGTATGTGCGGGAGAGGGAGGCTGAACATTTTTTTGACCAGTTTTTCGTTCATTGTGAAATCATATATGGAATGAATTATAATATGTACATGTTTATTGTTTTCAGCTGGAGGGAAATTTGCTTACCTGACAGCAACAAAATATGTGTATGAATACACTAATGACATCAGCACTTTGTTTGGTGGAACAAGCACAAATGCATCAACACTACATATTTCTGCAAAAGTGTCATTGGTATTTCCAACGCCATGTGAGGGAGTTCTTCAGGTAAATGTGCTTTGGTTCATGCTTAATATTTTCACTGCTGGTTGGCATTTTATCTGGGGAGTGGGGAGTATGACATGGTTTTCAGGTTGTGTAATAAATGAATGTGTTATGTTCATAACTTCTGTTGTGGTTTGGATATCTGTTGGTGGCATTCCAGAACCTCTTGTTCAGAGTGAATCTACCCAGCCACAGAAAACAGAATAGCAAAGTATCCTTGCCTTCAACGAGTGCACACTGCATTTTGAGCCAGTTACTGGTGGCAGAATGCAATCAGCCGTCAGTTTCTGGAGTGGAAAGACACCCTTACTCTGGGTGGGTGGACATAGCATGTTGAGTCAGTTGCTGGTTGTGAAAAGCTTTTCTTCTCAGTCAGATGACACTTCTTTGGCACAAACGTGAAATCATGTCTTGATTTGTTTCTTTTGTTAATTTTGTTGTAGGTGTCAGAAATATCTTTAACAGAAAAGGCACCAATATATAACCGAGAAGAAGACACTGATATTTTGAGTCCCAAACTTCCACATTCAGAAGACTTCAGCAAAGCCATTAGTCAGTATCCATTAAGGTAAGAGATTAAGGAGTCATGTCTCTAAAAACAGCGAAGAAACTTGTGTGTGAATTGTACTCTGGTATAATAGAGTCTCTGCTGATCAGAGTGGCTGCACAGTCTAAGGCATGGTTGTGCAGCTGCTTGCTTGCTGGGATTGCAGTTTTGAATCCCACTGCAGGCATCAATGTTTGTCTCTTGTGAGTGTCATGTATTGTCAGGTAGAGGTCTCTGCGTCGGGCTGATCACTCGTCCAGAGGAGTCCTACCCAGTGTGGTGTGTCTGAGTGTGATCATGAAGCCTCGATTATGAAGGAGGTCCTGACCCACTAGGGGCTGTTGCACCATAAACAAGTACTGTAGTGTTTGTGATGCTGAATTTTTTAATTGTTTTGAAAGGTGCAGGTATCTATTCAGCGCAAAATGAAACAGCATAACTAAGGAAATGGTTTCACTTGTCACCATACCTTCACCATTTTAGAAACTGTCTTGTTTACTTTTACTGTAGTGTATGTTACACTGAATTTTCTAATTGTTTGGAAAGATACAGGTATCTCTACAGCTCAAAATGAAACAGCATAACAAAGTACATGGTTGCACTGGTCACCATACCTTTACCATTTTAAAAAAATTTCTTGTTTACTATCCTACTCGTGATACATCATGATATTTTCTTAATGTAGGTTATATCTGCATCTGTTAATCAGCAGAAGAATTGAGGTATATACACGTATGTGAATGACCTAATGTTTGGCTGTTCTAAAGTTTGTCTTAAATTTCATTTTCATTTTTGAACCATGGTCCTGTAATATATATCACTTTCTTATCATCACAAATACCCACAAAGCCTACCATGACTTGCTTGTTTATCTATACACGCATATTTGCACTTTTTTTTTACTTTGCTGGATTATCCTATGACTCATATGAAAAATGTTTTCAAAGAAACCAGTACTGCCAAAGTATTGACCTTAACTTCAAATATAGGAAAACTGAAACGAAGTTAGTATAAATGATTGTTGTGAATGACTACTCACCAGCTCACAAAGTCATTTCAACAGAAACTGAGTAGAAGACCAAATTTTGCACGCCCTGAATATGGGCAGAAATTAATTGTGGTTACAATTTAGTTTTCTGGTAAAGTGGCTTCATTTTTGTTTGGCTTTATAACCTAGCTGGCCAGACGATCCTTGCTTATGCATGAATTATGTTATTTGCAGGTTTTCCTTCAGTGATGGACTCATTCCAGAGATATGTCCCAATGGAAATGAAACAAGTTGGGTGCTCAACTTCAAGAGAGGAATTCTCTCAGCGTTTCAGAACACTATGAAGAGATTTGACGTGGATCATTGGAGTACAGATGTAAGATACCACATTACTCTTCAGGTTCAATATCGCATGTCATAGAATTAATCTACACAAAAAAGATATTTCTGTAAATAATTTCTTCGCATTGGTTTCTCAGCTCATGAAGAAATAGATGTTAGTGAGTATTACAGAAACTTGTCCATAATCACCTTCCCCTTTCTAATTGTATACTATGCAGGGCGTTCTGGAAGAATCTGACATTTTTCTAGAGAATGTTTCTTGGGTTAATTTATGTCATAGTATCCAACAATAACTGTATGAATTTTAATAGTTATGGAAGTAATGATGCAAAAAAAATGGTCTTTCTGCCATTCCACGTACTGTACCTATTTAACATAATGTTTAACTCATACATTGTGCACATCTGTCCCTGACCTGATAGCCAAGCCAAGCCATACACAGGCCAATTCATGCTATGCAAAGTACTTGGAAGCCTATACATATTTTTTATTAAAGTATTATGAGTTTTTCTAGCTTAATTAATGCCTTTGTGTTACTCAAATATTAATTATGTATTAAGTACACATTTTAAAATTGCAGGAACTATGAATTCCCCCTCGTCTTAATATGTATTCAGTCTTAAAGTTATTCATGTCTTTGCATTAATAAAGAATTCACACAATAAAACCAAGAAATACACTAATGTTAAAAGTATATTTTTTTACACAATAACTCCCTCAAGATGATCAAGATAGATAGATACATGTCTGAGTTATGACAAATTATGTGTAAAAAAGAATATAATTTTAACATTAGTGCATTTGTTGGTATTATTGTGTGAATGTATTCAGTAAGTGTGTAATACCTGTCTTTCTGTACGACTTGTATGATCGTTAATCTTCATGAATGTTCAACACTGGATATAACTGTGTTTGGTTATATTTATGTAATTTAACCTAGGGAATGTTCTCCTGAAGTATGACATATTCCTGCTGGCACACACTGTGTAATCTCTGCACTTGATGTGGCATTGTTAATAATCTGAGAAATATATCATTCTGTAATAGGTGTCTGTTAGTGTTTGACATTTGAATTCATTCGCAATAGACAGTATATTCTCTGTTTGACAGTACATGATTTCTTGTCATTCCTAGTTTAACAAGTGCACCATTTTCTTACAGAAATTGTTGATGTCCTTGAATTTTAATCAGACATTTCTTGTCCCTACTGATAGAGTTTTTGCAAGGTTTCCTACACTCATACAATGCATAACATGTGACAGGCTGATGTACATGGACTGTGTGAAACAAAGTATGCTCTTACTGGAGCAAGGGAGACAAGCCTTGTTATATCGAAGAAGAAAGACATCTCTACCTGTACCTACAGATACAAGCATCACTCTATATTGCAGTCAACTCCCTATCTTTTCAGACAAGTAAGTGTGTGAATACGATGACATAAAGTACAAATTTCAACTGTTTGTGTGTAACTGAAAGCTGTCATGGTGACTGAATTCAATAAAATTATCTTGTTGTTTATTGTCTGTCTTACACAACAGTGTGATGTAAAGTTAAGTTACAAACAATTAATGTAGCTACATGTTTTAACCCCTTGGGGTCATCCTCAGGCTTATAAAATTTGAAACACACAAGCTACTTCTGAAGTAGTTACCTACTGGATCCCATGGTATTACAGTAAGTTAGTTCTAAAATATATGTTAAAAATGGTTAAAATACAGGTGAAGAACATATAATCGTGGTGAACACGTGGATCTATGTTGTATACATGTGACTGGTGTTAGTGTACC
>Ga0123352_10010108_pt1 | contig 14806 bp, 13 predicted proteins | sample TergutLab28metaG_FD_89700 | JGI IMG/M metagenome (GOLD analysis project Ga0123352, IMG submission 89700) | Labiotermes labralis P1 segment gut microbial communities from Petit-Saut dam, French Guiana - Lab288 P1 | ecosystem: Host-associated > Arthropoda: Insects > Digestive system > Gut ... | reverse complement strand
GAAACCGGAGGGAAAGAGACCACTGGGGAGACCTAGGCATAGATGGGTGAATAATATTAGGATGGATCTCCAGGAGGTGGGATGTGGGTATATGGACTGGATTGGGCTGGCCCAGGATAGAGACAGGTGGCGGCCTCTTGTGAGTGCGGTAATGAACCTTCGGGTTCCGTGAAATGCGGGGAATTTCTTGACTAGCTGCAAACCAGTTAGCTTCTCAAGAAGGACTCTGCACCATGGAGTAAGTATGTAAGTAAGTCAGTAAGTAAGTACATTTCTTTTAGTTTCTATTTATTGTCTTTCGTTTTATTTTCTGGGTCTGACCTATAATTTTTTAAATTTTTTTGCCTCTTGTTTAAAAGTTTATACACCCTACATACATCTATTTCTACCTCTCTTCCTAATCTTCTTTCCCTTTTCTTCAGCTGCTTTTGCCGTTTATTATTGATCCTGTATGCGCTGGTACCAAAATATCTTAGTTCCATGGCCTTGTTGTCCGTTAGTAGATTTCTGAGTGCTATTTCTCCATTCATCTTTGGCTTAGAAATATTTCCTTCTGTGAACCACAAAGCTTAGGTATGTAATATTTACATTTTGTTTCCTACCTGTAAGAGAACATAGTATTTTTCCCCAAATTGCCATTAAACAAGCTGCACACTAAAAAGGAATGGATGATAACTACACAGTTTGCGGACGCAGTTGCTGACAAGTAGCACATATTTAACTCTATATTTCGGAAAGCAAATAAGTCAAAATTACGTATTTCAGCCTTAGTGGTTCCATTACTTGAAGCCAAATTTAAAAGAAGAATTTCTTAACTATTCCACAGTGCTTGTGAACATTTTCGTAGGATTCATAAGAACAACAACTCGTGTTTTCTAAACGTCATTCAGCATTGTTGTAATGGAAGCATAGTGTTCTCTGTGAGGTACGAACTGAAACATCTAATAATTTTATACTTAAATTGGTGTCCAAATTTCTCGGGACAGCATGTGTGATATTTCTGGTGGAGAAGGTGGTACTGGGACAGATTTATATCTTAGAAATTTGGTTTTCTCTTGTCATTACAATTCCAAAAATTTTACATATTCATCTTAATCTGGGAGACGGCGGTGGTACAGTGGTTAAGGTGCTGTGCTACAAATCGGAAGGTCGCTGGTTCGATCCCAGCTGGTGTCAGAAGATTTTTCATTGACATAAAATCCTTCCGATTGCACCATAGCCCTGGGGTCGACTCAGCCTCTAACAGAAATGAGTGCCAGGAGTATTTCCTGGGGGGTAAAGGCGGCCGGTTCTTAAGACTAACAACCTACCACTATCCTGTGCTTTGTCACGAAATCTGGGAACCTTAACTTCCTGGAACCCTCTGGGCCTGTTTAGGCCTGTAATAGGACTGCTTTACCTTTACCTTTACCATCTTAATCTACATGCTGCTCTGACAGCCGAAAGACGAGTACCTTTAAAAAAGAATGAACTTTTTAAAATCTTGGAACATTGAACATAAAGTACTTTCACATTTGCTTCCTAAGGAATAAGTTAATTCTGTTTGGACCTAGTAGAAGTTAATAATGCTTTTTGGAAATCATCGCTGTGCGGTATGTAGTCAAGCATCTTTACAGCCTACATAGGCAATAATTCTACATTCTTGAGTATTATGTTAGAATCCCTTTAACTGATCCGTCTTTTTGGACCTTCGTTTCATCAGCGATGATCCTTGGTTTCCAAAGTTTGACTTCGAATACATAGTAAGGTAAAGCCGTACTGGTTACCTACAATTTGACATAGCACGAATGCTCCGTACTTGTCTACAGCCTTCGCTTCAGAACTCTCATTCTGTATTCAGCAGAATATAAAATTTGTCTCAGAATAAATTATTGCAGTCTTAAACCTGTAATCGCCTGTGATGTTCATTGCAATATACGGTCAAACAGACGCTTCTGTCACATTTGAATAATATAGATTTTAGATCACTTCTCATCTCCTTCCTTCAATTTCATTCAACAAGTTGTTCAGTAAGGAAATTAGTATTATCATTTGTTCAGATATTTCTGGCTCTCTTTCAAACACAAAACATTTGTGTGTGTGGTGAAATAAATCCGATTTCGTAATTTACTTTATACCATTCTAGGCGTGATCAGTTCATCGTTTAAGGTTATGATGAAGAATTAACTGGTATTACTAGTAATATTCCTACACACAACATTTGAAATATCCTTCGCTTCTTGATCAAATAAATGTAATATGTAACACGATAATGTAGGAATATCCGACGGTTATCATTCAGTGTAATACCTTATCTCATTTCATAACTTGGCATTTGTTCTAAAGAAAGGCACAATTTTTGTCGTATACACAGAGCAGTCATGAGTTTGTATGCTGTGTGGTAGAGAAATGGCAGAAAGGTTTGTGAATAGAGGGTATATCCTTGTGAGCCAACTGCACCGTCAGAAATCTAGATGACATTCGCTGTTTTTTGGCTACGAAATTTTCTCGAGGCAGGGTTATCGTAGTGAACTCTGAAGGATAAATATCTCTTTGAAGACCTAAGCGTAGATGGAAGCGTGCCATGAAGGCAGTCCTGAAAGAACTGTAATTATTTGGCGTGAACTGGATTGATCTTGCTGAGGGTGGATAAAGTTGAAGTCTGGTAAAAGTGAGAATGGAGTTCTGGATTCCATAACTTAGGGGAACCCCTTAACCAGTAGAGAATCTTATTTTTTTTATTATATTTGTCTAACTAATGCACAATACGTATACATTAACAATATATGTTTCTTAAAACACTCCCACATCTTTAGAAGTTTATACATCGTCCTCAGGGGGTCTGTTATTGTTTACTTGAACGCAAATACTAAGAGACTCCCTGAGGACGACGTATAAACATCGAAACATGTAGGAGTGCTTTAAGGAACAGATATTGTTAATTTATATCGTGCATTTGTTGGACAAATTTAATAAAATTTATTAAATTCACGGTACGTACATCAAGATTACAGTAGAGAATCTGTTAGTTTCTAAAAGTGTCTCCACTGAAGTTACGTGGTTAATCTGTTACTGGCGTAGTTCGTTGCTTGGTTTTCTTAAGTAAAAGAGGTAAAGCAGTCCCGTTATAGGCCTGGAGTGACTCAGAGGTTTCCAGGAAGTTAGGGTTCCCAAATTTCATGATAACGGCACAGGATGGTGGTAAGGTTGTCAGCCTTACGCACCGGCCGCTTTTATCTCCAGGAAATGCTCCTGGTACTCATTTTTGTTAAGAGGCTGAGTCGACCTCAGGGCCATAGTACAATCGGAAGGATTTTATGTCAATGAAAATTTCCAGTGACACCAGCTGAGATCGAACCAGCGACCTTCCGATTTGTAACGCAGCACCTTAACCACTGTGCTACCACGGTCCCCAGTTTTCTTAAGTAGAACTGGATTTCTTCGGGGTATTTTACCAAAGTCCCATCACGAGTTGGAGTTAACACTACGAATTGGTATTCTGGATACTGATTGAGGAACTTCTCTTGTATAATTCGGAGAGAATGACAGAATGTAAGAAATTTTTTTGATATTGTATAAGAAACAGTTCATAACACCAGAATGTTTTCGTTTGTATTCGAATTACGAACTCCTAAGGCTTGATATTACAAAACTGAATTTAAAATGTCTGAAAGTCACTTCATAAAATCTAGAAGCCTGGCATATCTTAGAAATCGTTCAATATTTCAGTGTTTCCTATTTCTCACCCCCAAAATATTTATCTGTTATTTACTTCTGGAATGTATTTACAGTCTGAAAAGCAAACCTAAATATTTAGCTCGATGTGAGGTTGGATGAATTATAAATTATTGAATAGAGATAAGATTTATTAGAAAGCTGCTTTTAATACGCTGATGTTGATGATTGTCTTCGTATTATGTAGTGCGGATATTGACAGAGAAGTTACTATATCACTACGTCTGGAGGTATTATTCTTTTGCCGTCAGGAGTTCTGGATCTTGCAAAATTACAGCTTCTAATTAGTAACTTTCTTGAATACACAATTTGAATACATGATGCCCAAAACCCAAAGCCGTTTTATGGATTTCAACAGAAATGTGCAAGGCGTCAGAACATGATACCAGGTCGGAAGTAACATATTACTTTCGAGGATTGTTTGACTTTGAATCTTTATCATGGAATAATATGAAATGCCAACTTGATGCAACAAGGTATTTTACTGATGTATTCTTAGCTCGACATGTTTCGGGCGCATACGCCCATCATCAGGTGTACTAGATGTTAAGTTGCCTCATATGGTTTTCTGCACCGAGTTTGTAGATCTGAGAGCCGCTGCGTGGGTCGTGTGTACGGTGCGGATGGTGCCGTGAGACTCACCATCCGCACCGTACACACGACCTAGGCAACGGCTCTCAAGACCACCACCCATCTACAAAGTCGGTGCAGAAAACAATATGCTGCAACTTAACCTCTAATGTTCCTGATGATGGGCGTATGTATCCGAAACATGTAGAGCAAAGAATACATCAGTAAATTACCTTGTTGCATCACGATGACATTTCACATTATTTCATTATTGCATTTGTAGCCGGAATAGGTAAAAAACTGATAACAGTGGGGTTCTTATTTTCGTTCCTAGAGTTGAAGAATCGGATCTGTTTATTAGGCACTTTATGTTTTGTTTTTAGAATGTGGAAAAGGTACTTTTTATGGTTGTCTTTCATTCCCAAACGTGAAGAATCGCATCTGTTTATGAGGCACTTTATTTTGTTTTGAGAATGTGGAAAAAATAATTTTTATGGGAACCATTTTCACTTCGGAGGCAGGAATATCTCAGAACTTTCGAAAATGTGAACCAAGACTCATTTTCATTTTTTGAACGCTTCGTAAGGAACTATAGACCAATTGAGAACGTCCTTCAGTGAATATCATCTGTTTTATTCCTGTGTACACCATTTTATAATATAAAGTATTTATTTGTCTTTTAAATCCATTTGCTTCTGAAATATCTCTTTACGTAGACAAGTACAAATTTTATTGTGTATTAAGAGAGAAACTGATAAAAATTACCTAAATTTTAAACTTATGCGTGATCCTTTGTTAAATAAAAATATAGGCGTATCCAGTCTTTTGTCCCGTCACACTTTATTTCCCTTTTCACTTGACGCTTCTTTCTGTAAGGAAAAATATCCGTCGGTAAGAACATTATCTTTTTCGTGTTTATGGCCCCCTGTAGTCTGCCTCAACTTCGTATTATACAAATGAGGTTGTTTGGGAGCCCTGGAAAAGTTAGATCGATTGAAGGATCCTTTTTTTTTTCTTCAGAAACGCTCGGGCACCATGTTTTCTGTGAATGAGCACTTTTTGAGCTAAGTTTGGCAGGAAGGGGTGTGGGGGTTTAGTGCTTTTGAATGGGTGTCTAAAGGGAATGGCTGTGGCCAGGCTGAAGATTGGTCGGAATTCTGTCGGGATGTTATGTTGTAAGTGCCTTATGAACGAAAGAAAGAGAGGACAATTTCGTTATGCCATTTTCTAGTGCTTTGAGTGTATCACAGCATTATGTGCTATAGAAAGGGAACCAGATGAGAGGGTTTGAAGCTGAAAGGGTGTTTTGAACGATAGAAAAATAACGGAGAGTAGTTTGCAGTGGAAGGGGTAGTGATAATCAAGGAAGAGTGTCAGGAATTGAGGGGCTGGGCTGAAAGTAAAGAAGTAGGCGGGTCAAGGGAGGGCACAGGGGGATGGGGACGGATGACAAAGAATTTAGGCTAGAGATGAAAGAGGCGGAACGGAAGGCAGACAAAATAACGGGAGAGATGAAACGATCCCCCCTCCCCAAAAAAAAATTGTGTAGGAAAAAATGAGGAAAAAAAGGAGATTTAATGAAAAAGATTTACTGACAAAAGGTTCAGAGGACCAACTTGTGTGATATAAAAATAAGAAATATACTTCTTTCCTGATGATTCAGATTTTGAGGTCCATGGATTACGACCATACAGAAAACATACTGTGTATTTTTATCCCTGTTGCTATGCTACTGTGTCTGTAGAGAATCTTAGTGAAAACCAGTCAGACACCTCGTCTTCTTTCATTGACACTATATATATATATAGTGGGCCGGTACAGTGCAGTCGGTATACCGGCTCGCTACGGGCTGGACGGTCCGGGGATCAAATCCCGCTGCGGGCGAGATTTTCTGTATCCGTCTAGAACGTCCCTGGGGCCCACCTAGCCTCCTATATAATGGGTACCGGGTCTTTCCCAGGGGGTAAAGCGGCCGGGGCGTGGCGTTGACCACCCACCCCCATCTAATGCCGAGGTTAAATAAATAGTAGAGCAATACCTCTACTCCCTCTCTGGGCCCTCGTGGCCTGTTCCAAGGTGAACTTTACCTTTACCTTTACCATCTGTACATATATATATATATGTTTGTGTGTGTGTGTATGTAAGTATATGGAAACGCAGTGAAGACTTTTGAAAGCTGCGTGCATCTTTACATAAAATATTTAGCTGTCGGAAAATTGCGAGTTACTATACCGGCACATCATTACAGCTGCACACGCTGATGAATTTCAACAGTTATTGCTTATTGCTTAGTTATACCACTTCTAAGCACGTTTTTACGTAGTGAGAAAAAGGGACAAGCATATTTATTGATAAAATGTGACAGTCATGTAGTGGATGTAAATACTGCGTTAGATGTAAAGTTCGAAGGTGTACACTTGAAAGAGTGGTCGTTAAGATAGTCACATAAGCCTAAACAAAATTATGCTCTGTAAATTAGTATATACTTTTAATCTAAAGATAATGAAATTATTTCTTTTATTGAAATATTAGTATGATATCGCTTTCACAAGGGGGACCGCGGTTTGCACAGTGGTTAAGGTGCTGTTCTACAAGTCGGAAGGTCGCTGGTTCGATCCCAGCTGGTGTTATTAGAATTTATAATTAATATGAAACCCTTCTGATCGCACTATGGCCCTGGGGTCGACTCAGCCTCTAACAGAAGTGTGTACCAGGAGCATTTCCTGGGGGTAAAGGCGGCCGATGCCTAAGGCTAACAACCTACCACCATCCTGTGCCGTTGCCACGCAATCTAGGAACACTAACTTCATGGAACCTTCTGGGCCACTTCAGGCCTGTAACGGGACTGATTTACATTTACCTTTACATTTACATTTACCTTCTATCGCTTTCACAAACTTGTTGATGTTTGGGTTTTGTATTTGTGTTTTACAGCTTACAAGTGATGGCGTCTAATGCTTGGTTTTCAGTGATATTGACGTGATCCTTTAAAATTGTAAGTGAAGATTAGGATTTTTGTGACTATATTCTGCAACGTACAGGGTGTGATGTGACATAATCCATAACGACGGCATTAATAGCATCATAAATGGGGTCTGGATAAATCAGTATTTTACAATATATTATATTCATAATTAGCTTATTAGACTGAGTTATTTGACCTGTTATCGATTCAAAATGCAACTTGATTCTTCTTTCTTCTTTTGGTCTTCCTATAGTTTATTAACCTTTATGTTTGGTATATACAAATTTATCTTTGGTATCTCACCCTGTTGGATTTGGTTCGCTTATAATATTTTCGGGATGCCTGGCTTATTTTAAAAAATGTGTAATTCTAGAAATTCATATATTTTTCTCATAGTCACAGAATTATATTTATCGAAGTCAGACCTATGGATAATTTTTTTCAGTAAACTTGAAGGCAATTTGACTTTAAAAACTTGTCAACTTCAATGATTCAAATCACATTCAAAGCCCACAGGCACTACTTGGATGATATAAATGAGGCAGGGTCAACCACTGATGTAGTTGAATTTGGTCAAAGAGGTAGAAATAGAAAATACTTAACACACCTGGATGGAGCAGGAAATTACATGTAAAGTGTTATTATTCACGGGCCTTCTGAATATTTCAAGATTTTAAAATAGTTCACATCCTGTTATTATCTGTTGATTTACACCAAAAAGTATTGTCACAATACAACCAAAATGATTTTCGGTTTGCGTGCCGACTAATCACGGTAAAGACATACCGAGTTATAAAATTAAACACTCATAGCTTCCAACCAGAACAAACTTTGAGGTAGCGATCGATTGCGCATGAAGAAATAATTAAGGTGAAATTACATGCAAAATGCGAAAGTGCCTTAGTGCGACTCTACAGGCACAGTTACCATCTTGTTTACATTTAAGAAATACCGAATTTCATTTTCCGATAAGCCGATTTTACTTTCTCTTTTGTTACGTATGCTGGATTAGTGTTGACGTCACAGTTAAGAAGAGCGCTTGTTGGGATAGGGACAATTACTCAAATAATACAATAAATTTTTGCCTTATGTGGAATCCATTTTTTACTGTCATATCCAGACCAAGCCCCCCCCCCCACGAACCCTTTTCTTTCCAAACGGCTCCATATCGCTCTCTCTGATCACATGTCACGAGAAGACATTTAAACATATTTATGTTAAAATTCATGCTTTTATGTTTCATTTCCTTCTTTGACATATGGAAAGAAAATTGATATATGGCGTACCGGTATTCATACTTTCTTTTATTTGTCTTGCGAGCAGCAGTGTATGAAATCATATGGTTCCAAACATACGAGAAAAGTCTAGTTGAAGTTAAATATTATGATTTTACGAGTAGTCCTGTTTCTAGAAACAAGTTTCCATTCTCGTATCGGGACTGCTGGAATTGTGATTTTAATCGATTTGTGAACACAAGAATGGGTGCAACAGAGAAATTAAAGTGATATTAACTTTCAGACCTTTACTAAGAAAATAACCCGGACCACTTTTGCCCGCTCTTTTGGCTAACAAATAACAAGCATGATTAAACGAAAACATTCAGTGCCACTTATTAAATCGGAAAACGTTTTCCTACAGTATTCCATATGTAAACACTTGCAATGTAAACACTGTGTTGAATACTCAACAGATTTTTCTAAAACCTTATAATTTATTGCTGATATGTCGAAAGGATCTTTCAGAAGTTTGGCAGCTTATTACATTTGCATTTTATCCTGAAATATTTTCAATTTAAACGTCTCCGTCAGCTATAATCAAAATTTAGTCGCTCCACCATTTTGACTGTGTGTTTGTAATTTATTTCCATAATTAATGAAAATAGTAGCGCTTGTTCTGGGTGCAAAAGTCCCACAACCCTTCACATAGTTAATACTTAAATTACACCGAACCTGAGTTAGAAGAAAGTGATGTTTCTTTTTAATAATATCCTCCTAATATATTTTCTTCTGTCACCTGTTTATTTATGTCAACAGAAAATAAAAACGTAGAGCCTGGTAAGCGTGTTTGGGCAAAGCTTTTTATTAATTATTAATAAACTGTTATTACTTTACGATTTACTGTGATGAGTAATTTCAGGATAAATCATGGAATATTAATGAAGTTATTCCATCGGACGTCTTTGTAAGGTTCAGGCATTGGAGTGTTTGAACATAGAAATTTAAAATCATAGATACACAAATAAATCCACGAAGAAATTTCAGTGCTTTTGGATCATACTGAAGAGACTCAAATAACATAAAATCCTTGATTTTATTAGCGTCATTATCTTATCTGCTAACCCTCATGTTATATTTACAAAATATCAAGCTATACAATCACATTCAGCTGATGTGTTAAAGTAGGTAACGATATTTGAACAGAGCTCCATTTCCTCCTACATACTATTTACTGTTTAAAACTAGATATTCATACACGCATTAAGTATTACTCTTTTATCTTCATAACGAATAACTAATTATTCTGTTACACCTTGTTCTCAAGTGACGAAAGTGCTGTAAGGGACTTGTTTCTGGACCGTATTCACTGAAAGCTTTTCCAAAACCACAAAATGTTTCGGAAAATGGTTGTTTTTCCTTCCCAAAGTATGGTCTGTGAAAGCACTTAGTAACTGTGTCTGACGAAATGGGTTTTGTCCCAACCTGTGGTCGGATGACGTCAGTTAAAGTGCCACTATACGCTTCGTGCAAAGAGAATTAGATCCGTCAAAGTAATATAATAAAAACATTGATTAAAGTTTGTTTCCAGAAACGCCTATGTACTTTGCTCCGTCACATTTCCCACCGTCAAATGAAGGCAAGGTTAAACTGCGGGAATCTAATACAAATAAGGAAACAAGTGGGAAGATGAGATTGGCGCTGTTTTGTGTACATGAAATAGCGGTTAGTGGTAATTCCTAACTTACGTTTCGGGACTACCTGTCGGTACCATCTTCACGGATACCGAGAGGTTGTCCCGAAACGTCATTAAGGAATTATTACTATACGCTGCGTAATATCCCAGAAGAGCGTAGATCTCATCTACTTCGCGGCGGAAGTCTGAAATCACGTGAGCGTGAAAACCTAACACAATCCACTGGCCCTTCGCATTACTTTTCAAATTTCTGCTAGTCAAGAGAATCGAAATGGGCGGAAATTCCAAAATATGTTGTCTGTTGTTCGACATTATGAAGCAAGCCATATGAACATACTCCTTGCATTTCCTGTACTCTATGTTAATTTGCAGTTTGCAAAATCCTTACTTCACACTAACATGTCAGTTGACCCTTCGCATAAGCACGCTGAAGTCTTTTAGCTTTATCTACAAGGATTTTTCTGAGACTGTACCTGATTTAATGGATCCACTTGTGCTAGTATTTTTCCCGTTTCACGGAAGCAGCTGGTGGCACATACGCAGGGTGTGCTGTAGATACAGTTTGGATGTTGTTAAGTCGTTTGCCGTAGGGTTAACACGATTTGAATCATACGGTGCTTTCCGTAATCCTTTAAAATTTATAGATGGCAATTATTTCTCTATACAATATTAATTTATCGGTTTTTATAACCGAGGCGGACAGTGTTTACTGCGCGGTACGGACTGGGTCTTTAAATAATAAACTTTTAAGGCCTACTGGTCACGTGATGCACCAACAGTTTAACATTCAACAACTGTACGCTCTGCCCACACTGTGTTTATTTGTTTTGTATTTATATGAGAACAAACAGCGACTTGTGCCACTTACAGCATAAGCTGATTGGTTTTTATAACCGAGATGAAAAGTATTTACAGCGCGGTACGGACTGGGTCTTTAAATAGCGACAGACCCAGGTCGTCATTAAAGGGTTAACATTCACATATTTTTCTTCTAATGTTTTTTATTACATTGTTTTGACTGTACGTAATTATTTGGGTATGTTCTGAAGTAGCAAAGCGGCTGTAAGGAGGCCAGTTTTTGAAGAGAGCTCTTTGTGTTGGACCCACCTCAGTACGCGTCTCTCAGCTTTTACATGAGAAAAAGAGATTCAGTTAACAATGAATGTTTGTTGTGTTTGGAATCCCAGTCTACAGGAGATCAGAAAACAAGTAATATTAAATTACGTTTTGTCAGAGTTGTGAGTCTTATAAGATTCGCAAAATCAATACTCGCATTGTTACAATATTTGCAGTTGTTGCATTATAAGCGTAATGCGTATTTCTAAATTAAGCTATCTTATGTTTTATACAGGTTGTTTGAGGAGGAATAATAAATATTTTAGGAGGTGGTAGACTATTCCGAGTGAATAAGTTCATATAAACATGTGTCCAATATTCAGTGTGTGTGGAGATACAGCTGTTTGAATGTTACGCATAAAAAGCCTTACAAAAGGTATGAAGGAAAGACAAATGACGTATTGATTGCATTTATTGATTATGTAAATGATCTCAATAAATTTTAGCAGTTCAAAGTAAGTGTTCAAAAATCCCACCAACGACTTCAATGCACTTTTCAACCCCCTTGACAATAGCACGTATATCTTCCCCTGAGGTCGTCTTGGCGTTCTTCCTTTATGAAGGCAGCACTATTCATAATGCGAGCGAAAAATTCTTCTCTTGTGTTTACTTTTACTTTGTGGACTTCGCTTTTCATCCATCCCCACAGAAAAAAATCGGATCTGTACGCGCCAACTTCAAACACCTGTATCTCCACACTCATTGAAAATTGGAACACATGTTTATATGAACTTATTTACTCGGAATAGACCATACTACCGCCTCCTAAAATGTTTACTATTCCTCCTGAGACACCCTGTATATAAATGTGTTATACGTAGCTTGGATATTTCATTAACCATCGCTACTGAACTGAAGGCTGAACTGAAATATCCTCACAGCTACTTAATTCTTCTTGTCTCTCCCACAAAATACTGCCCTAAGACATGTGGTGTTTTGTCGGAACATATTATCAGTGTAAGGCCATCGTAGGAAATTATATTAGCATATATTTATGTAATGGTTTGGTGATCCTTTCATGTGACACTTAGTGGTTTAAGTACTTTAAATATTACGAGGTTGACGGGGTTTCCTTTCGCGTAAAATCCTGCCCAAATATCCCGAGAATTGCTCAGTTCACGGAAGGGATTAGTGATATAACACGAAAAAATAAGTTTACCATCACGTTATCGTCAATCTAGTTGCTTCTGTATTTCGGAAAACGAGACGAACATAAACGTGATTTCCGTTACTTCTAATTATCATAAAACCGTTTAAATGCATCGAAAATTATATAAGGAACCAGAAATAAGTCTCACAAATATTATAAAAAGCTTATAAATATTTTTGTTTTAATATCAGTAGAGGACATTCCGTTTTGTTTAAGTATAATATGAAAATGAATTAAAATATATATGTCGTCAAACACAACTATCTTGCACAGGATAATTAAAAAAGGTGGACTCAATTGTACAGTAGCAGACGCACGAAATTGAGTCCATAATTTTTTAATCACCTTGTATTTTATTAATTTAAATAGTGGCGGCTAGTTTCGGCCTAGACAACAGAACTACTGCAGGCATTAATTACAAAGTACTATACAACATTAAATGAGAACCCATGACATTGACGAACAATATATTGTATGCAATGGAATTTGAGTTATTATAAATATTTTGGCCTTACGGTGGCCTGCCTAGGCCGAAACTAGTCACCACTATTTAAATTAATAAAATATAATATAGTTGTGTTTGACACAGGATATATTTCATTTAGTTTTAATAAGATATTTCTGGTCTGAAAGAGTTGCCTTTTACTCCCTTTGTGTTGTATTCCAGAACATTGAAGCTGTAATGAATTTACGTGTTTCATTGGCTTATGCGACTTATAGTAATGTCTTATATATGGAGGAGGTTTATAGATGGTTATTGTTATAGTCTGTGGAATAATTACAAATTTATGCGTAAATATTTAAACGAAATTGGGAGCACGTGCTATTCGAGGAAGTTATGCAAAATGCGTGTTGATGAATAATGTTCCAAAAATATGAAATTTGATTTTACCACAAAGTTAAGGACTATCAGGACGTGAAGCTTAAATTAAAAAAAAATTATCTTGAAAATAATTTCTAATATTTAAATCTCCATATGTATAGTAAATAATTTTGCGTTGTAAAGTTGTCTGATTATCAATAATCATTGCTTGTATTTACCACATTTCAGCTGAACTCGATGGTATTCACAAAGCCAAGCACATGCCTACAGTATTAATAACTTTGATATTTCACGAAATTAAATGATTTTTTAAAATAAAGTGTAAAATATTCTTCAGGTACGGTACCTTCATTTACTGCCACCGAGCAAAAACTCAATTGTAGTAAATAATATTAATAATAATTATTATTATAATAAAGTTATATCATTCACCAAGAAGGTAATGAGCTACTGGAGAACACATATGCGGCTACACGCAGAAAATAAGCTAATAGAAACAGAAGACATAAAAATACAATGTGGATTATTTCAAGAAGACTCACTGTCACCACTGCTATTTTGCATTTTCTTAATCCCTTTCGCTGAACGACTGAATATGTTGAAAACAGGACATGAAGAGCACACAACAAAGACAAATATATTACACATACTTTATATGGATGATTTAAAATTGATCGCTAAATCAGATACAATTAGTAAAAAACTTCAGCGATGATACAATATGGAATTTGGACTTGAAAAATGTACCAAGATTGCGTTCAAAAGAGGCAAACTAGTTCACTCGCCAAATTTAGTGATCGAAATCAACAGAGAAATACAAGAGCTAGAACAGGGGATAAAGTACAAGTAACTTGGGTTTGAGGAAAGTGAAGGCATACATCAACAAATGAAAGAAAGCCTGAATCAGGAATACAGCAGGAGTTTAAGAATGATACTAAAATCTGAACTGAACGACAAGAATAAAATTACAGCAATTGGAGCACTAGCTGTCCCAGTGTTGAGATACGGTTTTGGTATAATTAACTGGAGAACTGAAGAAATAAAAGAGATTGACAGGAAAACTAGAAAGACGCTAACAATGTATAAAATGCTTCACCCAAAAGCTGACATAGACAGGGTATAAGTAAAGAGAAGAGTAGGAGGGAGAGGACTGGTTCAGATCGAAGCGGCATATAAAGCAGAAATAATTAATATTGCAGAATAACTTAACACAAATTATAAAGAAGACCAGTTTGTAAATATTGTTAAAAACCACGAAAGCATTCAACCAAATATGAACTCAATCATTAAGACAGCAGCAAAGATTACAGAAGAATTGAGTGAACCAAATGAGAAGAGTGACGCAAAACAGGAAACACAACACACAAAGGCAAGATTGGGGGAGTCCCTAAAGGAAAAATGGAAAAACAAAGTAATGCATGGGCTGTACATTGGAAATATAGATAGACAGCTTATGAGTGAAGAAGACACGTTCCTCTGGCTATCGAAGGGAGACCTAAAAGCAGAAACTGAAAGTGAAGTAGTGGCAGCGCAAGACCAGGCGCTACAAACAAAATAT
>Ga0123352_10010106_pt1 | contig 14806 bp, 6 predicted proteins | sample TergutLab28metaG_FD_89700 | JGI IMG/M metagenome (GOLD analysis project Ga0123352, IMG submission 89700) | Labiotermes labralis P1 segment gut microbial communities from Petit-Saut dam, French Guiana - Lab288 P1 | ecosystem: Host-associated > Arthropoda: Insects > Digestive system > Gut ... | reverse complement strand
CTTGCCTACCCTCTTTGTTTAATACTATAATAATAATAATAATAATAATAATAATAATAATAATAATAGTTTCGGAACTTGAAAAACGGAAGCTGCAGTGTGCAGTATGTACAAAATACGTTAAGCTGCCTACCCTCTTTTTTTATGATGATGATGATGATGATGACAATAATAATAATAATAATAATAAAATCAAGGAGGCACGGTAACCATATTGTGGAACCAACAAATACAGACTGACAGAATTATCCTCAACAACAAACCAGACATTATAATCCGTGATAATGAAAAGGGAACATGTATGTTAATAGACGTTGCAATATCAGGAGACAGAAATGTGATTAAAAAGGAAGCCGTGAAGATTCTAAGATATAAAGACCTTACAATAGAAATACAGCGCATATGGAATGTAAAAACAAAGGCGATACCAGTAATAATAGGGGCGACTGGGACTATTTGAAAGTCATTCAGAAAATACGTGAGCAACATTCCTGGAAAACATGAAGTCAAATAATTAAGTAAGTGAGTAAGCAAGCAAACAATCAAGTAAGTAAGTAATTAAGTAAGTAAGTAAAGTAAGTAAGTAAGTAAGTAAGTAAAGTACGAAAGTAGGTAAGTAAGTAAGTAACTAAGTAAGTAAGTGACCAAGCAAGGAAGCAAGCAAGCAAGTAAGTAAGTAAATAAGTAAGTAAGTAAGTAAGTAAGTAAGCAAGTAAGTAAGTAAAGTAAGTAAGTAAGTAAGTAAGAGAGTAAGCAAGCAAGTAAGTAAGTAAAGTAAGTAAGTAAGTAAGTAGTAGGTAAGTAAATAAGTAAGTGAGTAAGTAAGTAAGTAAATAAAGTAAAGTAAGTAAGTAGGTAGGTAAGTAAATAAGTAAGTAAGTAAGTATATGAGGTAGTAGCTATAGTTACAGTTGATGTTTAATATATTAATTAAATACGTTTTGGAAAGAATTCAGACGTTTCAGGGTTAACAGCTACTGGCAGGGCATTGCGGATACTGTCATACAAGTTAGGGGTGTGTAAAACTTGAAGAATTTCTTGAAAAATGGAATGACCATAAGCGTTTTAAGAAGCATTCAGTTCTACGGAGTCAGTCCTATTATGGTTGACTTATGTTGCTTCAGACACACCACGAAGATACACGTATGGCTGACAATTCCGGGATTTAAGCCAGACACCTTCCGAAAGTAATCCACTTTTTACTACGAAATAAAGTTTCACAATTTCTGGCATAAAAAGGATTATGGCCCCCACCATAATACAACATACATCAAAGCGAAAGTGTCTTGTATATCACCGTATCACAGAAAGAGTAAAACCATTCTTGCTACCCCACTGAATGTCTCCCTAACCCCCCTCAAAAAATATTCCTTCTCTGTTTAAACTCAAACCCCTGTCAATGCAGCCACTCTTTAGTGGTGTGAACGTCAATCCTATATCTCACCCCACCACCCCGTAGCCCGACACTACAAACACACCCCCTTCTCACCCTCCGACACCCTCTCACAAAACCCATGTGCCATGTCACTGTCGCTTGAACGTGTGATTAATGACTCTTACAACAATGACACCCCCTAGTTGCAACCCCCTCTCTCTAGCCACCCCCAATAACAGTACAATGCTTTATTGGCCAACAATAGGACAGACACGCTACCGCCAAATCGCTTACTATTGGACGGTTACGAAGCGCAAAATTGGTCCGTTGGAAGGCTATGCTTGAGGCAATTCGACCGCTGACGTGTGTGTGTGTGTGTGTGTGTGTGTGTTTTCGGAAATGGGGGTGGGGGAAGAACAGAGCTAAATAACCTCGTAGATAGGGGGTCTGTGTATTACCCTGATGACCCACCCCGTTTCAGCCTTATGGCATAACTTGTGAAGATCAATGATATACTAATAAAGAAGTGCTTTTGTTTCCAGGTACTGTGTTGGAGTTACGAGCAGCTGCTAGGCAGAACTTCTATTGCACAGAGCGACGGAACAGGGAATGAAGTACTTCAAGACTCTGAAAGATTTAACATTGACTGACATCTAGCTATGTTTATTGCAAAGTTTCCTTAATTTAATTCAATTTAATTCAATTTCATTAACGCTTTTGAAATTACAGTCCTTAACCTGACCAAGAAATCCCACCACACCCCCCCCGGGCCCTTTTTTTGGCTTAGGGGGTTCTGAAGTTCACTGCCGGCAACAAAACACTTCCACGCTGGACACGTTAATGATCACATCGACTTCTGTCAAAATGTTTTATTAAAATCCACCTTAATGTTATCATCTCTTATAAGTCTCGGTGCCTGAAGGATCTCTTTAAATTTTCTAACTAAAATAGTGTACACATTTCCTTTTCTCCCCATGCGTGCTGTAGTCTCGCCCATCGCGCATTTTCACTCAAGGTATCAACAATATTATCAATCAAAATTGCTAAAAAAAATGTTTAAAATATTAATCAATTGCAAATGTTTTCATGTCTTAATAATATTTTATCTTTCTTTGCTGACAAATATCTGTGTAAATTTTTGTGTATCTTCGTTGGTAGGGAGCTATCTGGTAAATATGAAAAAATGTAAAGGAAAAGGTGGAGTGATGCCAGGAGCAGGGTATATGATTCTATTCTTATTACATTTAAATATTTCAGCGAGTAAAATATAATATTTTATGAACAAAATCTTATCGGACTGCAGCCTTGCAACAACGTAACTTAATATATAAACAGAAATAAACGTAACCGTGGACCCGGTAGCTCACTATACAGTGACTATGGGCTGGAAGGTCTGGAATCTAATCCCGGTGGGGACGAGATTTTACGCCCGTCCAGACCGGCCCTGGGGCCCAACCAACCTCCTGTAAAATGGGTACCGGGTCTTTCATGGGGGTAGAGGCGGCCGGGGAGTGCGGCTGACCCCCCAATCCATCTAGTGTGCCGAGGTCCTAGAAAGAGTAGAGCTATACCTCTACTTACTCTAAGGGCCTTCGTGGCCTATAAGAAGTGTGAAACGTAACACAGTTTAACATACATAAGTTTCTTCAACACGATATGATCTACTGACTACTAAGTTATCAGTCTAATTACTTATGTGGTGTGTAATGGGAGACAGATGAGGAGCGGTCAGCACGGGCTATGGACATGAAAGGGGGTATCATTTTTCTCAGAACCACTTTACTCTTAGTAAATTATTTCGTTGTGCGCTGATGTAATCAACAAATGAATTTTGCATGTAATAACAGGATACAAATGGATAAATTATAATGTAGCAACAAGACATTCAAAACGAACAGTGTGTCAGCACGCATGTGTAACAACAAATCTCTGGCTACCGTTGCTTGCATGGTCTGATCCAAATGGGAGCACCCAAGCGTCAGGATCCGTCTGTCTTTGACAGCTAAAAGTTCCTGCGGGCCATACAAAGAATATCGGCCATTACAGTGTTATGTTATAACCCACAAAAATGTAGTTCTGATAGAGAGTCACAGTTTGGATATACGATCTACAGATAACAAAGGCTTTTTACTGGCTTCGTGAAGGTAAAGTTGCTTCCTGTCAAACCATGAAGATATACAGGGGGAGAAGGAGTAAAACTCCACTCATTCTTAACTTTGCCGCTAGCTAGAGGTGAATGTTCAACATTAAACTCTGACAGCTTACCGTCGGGAAAGAATTCCCGGAAGCTGGGTAGGACCCGGAGCCGGTGTGGACGTTTCGGTGAAGAGAAAAATCTTTTACTCCTGCCGGGGTTCGAACCCCGGATCGTCCAGGCCGTAGCTTTGTCACTATACTAACTGAGATGCCGTAGCTCTTATTGGATGACAGTGTTTGCAGTTACTTGCTTATCAGCGCCGGTATCAAAAATTCTATTTTTAAATGTACAGTGTTATAAATGAAATGCGACGGAGCGTATGGGGGAACTGGTGGCGTCGGCGCCGGTAACATTAGTACAGACGGACGAAGCCCCCCCCCCCACCTCCCGCTTTAAAAACAGTAAATCACACACAAAGATAAAATATCTGTAATATGTAAAAAGGAATGAAGATTGTGTTTTAGTAACACATTACATTACCAGATCCGACCTACGGGCCTACCATACAATACATACGAAATTCAACAGAACAATACAATTAACGTTTCAAAGCCTAGCGGTTTCTTTACGTACCACCAGGTTTAACATTCAACAATTCTACATGGTGCTCGCTTTGTGTTGAGTGACATAACTTTTATGAATAAGAAAACAAAGAACACCTTTCTGATAGACATAGCTGTCCCAAATACACATAATATCGCCAAAACAATAACCGACAAACAAAACAAGTACCAAGAACTGGCGAATGAAATATGTGCTATGTGGAAGCAGAAGGCAGCACAAGTGATCCCGATAGTAATATCATCTACGGTAGTAATTCCAAAGTCACTATCACTTAAGAAACTTTTTAAACTACAAATAAGACCACCGAGCCTAATCCTGTTGATTACTACATCCCAGGATAGGTGAATATTTCCCAGCCAAAGCTGAGAAGTGGGAAATTCTATAATAGTAATAGTAATAATAATAATAATAATTTACTGCAATTGAGTTGTCACTCGATGGCAGTATTCCTTACACTAGTACAGACAAAACAAATAAGAATAAATATACATAAACGAAACAAAACAAAAACACAGTACAAACAATACAAAACACAATAAAATAATAATAATAATATTTAAATAATATAATAATTTCATAACGCATAATAATTGCAATGCACGGCCATATGTGTCATGTAGAAATAAAACAGAAAAGATAACAACAATCAGTGCAAACTACAACTTTGTTTGTAATTTCTACAATCAGCATACTTGATTCAAAGTAGAAACCAGCGCATTTCTACAAATCATCGATAAAACAGCTTGTGTAGTTCGATAAACACCATCAACAATGCCACACAGCCATCAAACTCATATTTGAAGAGGAAATTAATTGGCAAAATACTTAGCACTGATTGGACGTAAATATGTTGTTAGTCTCAGAACATTACATATAGCATGTTGCATAGAAGGACGTAGGCCTACTGCATATGCATATCAAACCTACGCAGTGTATTTAAGTCCCTTTCCTTGTACCTGCTGAATAACATGCAACAAATCAACTTAAAATTACGCACATTAAATGCAAAACAGTACAGGTTTGAGATCTGCACTCTTCTGGGATGTTATGCAGCTTTGTTCTTGGATTGCTTGACCCATGAAACGGGACCTACAGGCTGTTCAGGAACGTCAGTAACTAACTACCCATCAATGCTGCGTGTCCAGAAACGTCGGTAACTAACTACCAATCAATGCTGTGTGTCCAGAAACGTCGGTAACTAACTACCAATCAATGCTGCGTGTCCAGAAACGTCGGTAACTAACTACCCATCAATGCTGCGTGTCCAGAAACGTCGGTAACTAACTACCAATCAATGCTACATGTCCAGAAACGTCGGTAACTAACTACCAATCAATGCTGTGTGTCCAGAAACGTCGGTAACTAACTACCCATCAATGCTGCGTGTCCAGAAACGTCTGTAACTAACTACCAATCAATGCTGCGTGTCCAGAAACGTCGGTAACTAACTACCAATCAATGCTGTGTGTCCAGAAATGTCGGTAACTAATTACCAATCAATGCTGCGTGTCCAGAAACTCCGGTAACTAATTACCAATCAATGCTGCGTGTCTAGAAACTCCGGTAACTAACTACCAATCAATGCTGCGTGTCGAAAAATGTCGGTAATTACCAATCAATGCTGCGTGTCCAGAAACGTCGATAACTAACTACCAATAAATGCTGCGTGTCCAGAAACGTCGGTAACTACCAATCAATGCTGCGTGTCCAGAAACGTCGGTAACTAACTACCAATCAATGCTGCGTGTCAAGAAACGTCGGTAACTAACTACCAATCAATGCTGCGTGTCCGGAAACGTCGGTAACTAACTACCAATCAGTGCTGTGTAACGTCCAAGAAGAACGGGAATCTCATTTACAACGCCCCGTTAGCGTGAAATCACACACACTACCCATTTTTTCGTATTGCTAATTATCTCGGTTATTTGATTAACCCAGAATATTAATAAATTTAATAAACGCCCATTGTCACAAGCTTAATGTGTTTGTTTTGATAATATTATCAAAGAAAAGAATCTGAATCTTTCAACATTCGAAATTTTTAATCTGGACAAGTGTGAAATTAATAAATTTCTCTAAGCGTTTGCGAAGGCAGTGTTGTGGGTCACTCCGTACCTGACCACTGCTCCATACCAAACGTTAAACATCACTCTTCAGCGGACCAGACAAAAGAATAACACTAACAATACTCTTAACGCACTGCAGTCGGGTTCCTTTTAGATTTTTGTTTTTGGATATCAAAAGGGGGGACAGGAGAAACAGTGTGGGTCGGAAGAGGGTAACAGAGAGCGATAACATGGAAGAATAATTGTGGCAGTATTGCAGTAAATCCTAGGGAGGCCAGACTGTTAGGGGATGGAGTTATTGTTTGTAAAAAAATATGATGGTTTGTGCGAGTTTGTTGTTTAGTATGACCCTAATATAGGGGTGTACAAGAAGTCTGGAAAAGAATTACACCTAAAAATTTGTCTTTCAGTTTGAAATTTATGATTTCATTTAATGCTTATTTATTCATATTTTGTAGTTAGCGGACGTTCAGCCCCGAAATTCTAAACAGATACTACCGGGTTACAGTTGTGACAACTTGCTTTAGGTCACTAATTAAATGTGCAGCTTGAAAATTCATCCCGATTTGATTCGTGTCAAAAAGTTCATACCGTCGTTTTTATTGAGGTAAAAGGTAAAGTGCACCCTTGTACAGGCACTGAGACTCTGTACAGGCTGTACGGCCCATAGGAAAGTAGAGGTATAGCTCTACTCTTTCTTGACCACTGCACTAGAAGGGGGTGAGGGGTCAGCCCCACGCCCCGGCCGCCTTACCCCCGGGAAAGACCCGGTACCCATTGTACAGGAGGCTGGGTGGGCCCCAGGGCCGGTCTGGACAGGTGCGGGAAATCTCGCCCCAATCGGGATTCGATCCCCGGACCGTCCAGCCCGTAGCCAGTCGCTATACCGACTACACTACCCGGCCCGATCCACGTGAAGGAACTGAAATAAAGCAAAACAATTCTGACACCATAGTTTGCTTCACCGCCGGGATTCGAATCGAACATATCCTGGATAGAATTTAAAAGGGTTACCACTAAACACCAGGAGCATTTCCTGGGGTTAAAGGCGGCCGGTGCGTAAGGCTGACAAACTTACCAACATCCTGTGCCGTTGTCATGAAATCTGGGAACCTTAACTTCTTGGAACCTTCTGAGCCACTTCAGGCCTGTAACGGGAATGCTATAACTTTTTACCACTGAAGCAAGAATTCTCTGTACCTTTAAACTATGTTACTTAAAGACGTCATTTGTTGAGGCTTTATGACATTAGTGAAAGGTGAATAAATGAGTACGGAGCATTGGTGGAGTGACACTGACAGGATAAACCTGAGATATCTGTTCCAGCGCTACTTTTTCTACTGTAAACGCTGCATGAACTGTCCTAGGGTCGAAACCTAGCCACCCGACCAATGACACTGTCTAACTGTCCTAATACAGCGGTATAAATTTGGATAAACAAACAACAATTCTGCAGCTTTTGAGGCAAGTGAAAGTTGACCTCCTTCCTTGCAGAAGGAACATAAATTAGACAACTCTAATTAAGAGATACTACGAAGTGCCCAGTAAGTCAGAATGTCGCACGACGAGGGACTTTGTTATACATTTGACATTCATAGGTCCGTGCATTCCTAATATATTCTCAGAATACAACCAACAAGATGTAACCTTTTTTTTCAAATTTATTTATTTCTGTAAGACCCTTTATATGTTTCAGACGGCTTTTCCGTCCATCATCAGGAGCTGAAAACTGCACATACAGCGTCAGGCATTTATTTTTTATTTAGTTATTAACTGCAATTGGGTTGTTACCCGGCGGCAGTGGTTATTTTACATGTAAACAAAGCATGAAATTGCTTACTAACATGAAATTGGTTACCGATACTGCTACCTGCTGCTAGCCGCCAGGCTAAGACGCTGTACATGTTTCAGACGGTTTTTCCGTCCATCATCAGGAGCTCAAAACTGCACATACAGCGTCAGGTATCTGTCAGACCAATACTGCTACTTGTTGCTAGCCGCCAGGCTAAGACGCTCTACATGTTTCAGACGGTTTTTCCGTCCATCATCAGGAACTCAAAACTGCACATACAGATTCAGACCAATGCTGCTACCTGCTGCTAGCCTGGCGGCTAGCAGCAGGTAGCAGCATTGGTCTGACAGATACCTGACGCTGTATGTGCAGTTTTGAGCTCCTGATGATGGACGGAAAAACCGTCTGAAACATGTACAGCGTCTTACAGAAACAAATAAATTTGAAAAAAAAAAAGGTTACATCTTGTTGGTTGTACTCTGAGAATATATTATACACCTAGAATAGTTATGTATTGCTGATTGAACAATGGATTCATTTTTTGAGAAATCAATAGTTGCTTAGATATCCAAAAATATTTATGGAAGCCACCCCGTTGTGTTATTTACTAAATTCTTATTGTTTTTTATTTGTTTTGTCTGTACTAGTGTAAGGACTGCTGCCACCGGGTGACAACTTAATTGCAGTTTGTAGTAGTAGTAGTAGTAATAGTAATGAACTTCCTCCGTCGAATAAAACATAGGCTTATTTTAATTGTACATACACTTTATTTCATTTTATCTCCCTTTTGATAAGTTTTGTATTGACATGGCCCAACAAAAGGCCGAAACATGTTGCACATATCTAAGGCGCATTTAAAATAAATCTGTGTTGCGTTCGACGGAGTAGGTGTAGTTTATCCAAAAAACCTTTGTAAATTATATATTAAAAAAATGTTACACTGCCCGCAGGAACCCATCAATGGACCATATCGTGGATCATGTGAAAGCATTCAGTAACCTTAAAGACTGGTTCTCGCTTCCAGACTATATAATCTGCAGAATACTGACAAATATGGAAAATGTCCCTATTATCTTATCTTCTGAGCTTAGGAGCGGTCACGGGATGTCTCAGCGGACGCAGGTTTTATATGGGATAAGACTACTGTGCTCGGGGACATGATAAAAAGACAGCCTATACAATACATGTGACAATGTTTGGTCACCGAAGCATCAGTGCGCAGTCCAAGAAACACGGGAAGGTGCTTCTACAAATAACAACTCTAGCACACAACGTGTTAGGTCAGGCGTTGATGTTTCTGGGCGATATTCGGGTTGTGCCCGTTCCGAACTATTCACAGTTCAACTGTTTCATAAATCCCCTCACCCAATATTGTGCGGGTGATAAAATCGAGAAGAATGAGATGGGCTGGGCATGTGGCGCGTATGGGTGAGGAGAAGGGGGTGTATAGGGTCTTGGTGGGGAAACCGGAGGGAAAGAACCACTGGTGAGAACTAGGCGTAGATGGGTGGATAATATTAGGATGTATCTCCATGAGGTGGGATGTGGGTATATGGACTGGATTGGGCTGGCCCAGGATAGATACAGGTGCCAGACGCTTGTGAGTACGGTAATGAACCTTCGGGTTCCGTGAAATGCGGGGAATTTCTTGACTAGCTGCAAACCAGTTAGCTTCTCGAGAAGGACTGCACCATGGAGTAAGTAAGTAAATAAATAATGGGGAGACCTAGGTGTAGATGGGTAGATAATATTAGGACGGATCTCGAGGAGGTGGGATGTGGGTATATGGACTGGATTGGGCTGGCCCAGGATAGGGACAGGTGGCGGACGCTTGTGAGTGCGGTAATGAACCGTCTGGTTCCGTGAAATGCGGGGAATTTCTTGACTAGCTGCAAACCAGTTAGCTTCTCAAGAAGGACTCTGCACCATGGAGTAAGTAAGTAAGTAACTGTGTCATAAATTGCTGATTGCTGACTGCCTGATGACAGCGGCAAAACAATCAGCCAGGTGCAACCTATTTTGTGCAACCCTGCAGTAAAGAAGAGTGCAGTAGCCGCGACCCTCTGTACATATCCTTGTGTTCTGATTGTTCTGTATATGTGCAGAGGTCTATTAGCTTCGTGAGAACAGCATTCGGACGCCATGTGTGTGTTTATTGCACGTGTGTTGACTTATCTATGTGAAATGAGACCGGCCAATAGCCGGAGGGTGCTTTTGGGCCAAGTGCGAAAAACGTGACCCACTGAATACCGTATAACATGAAGGAAAGAGAGAAAATTTGAATAACTAACTCAGTGAGCAATAAGCCGGTATATCTACTGACTAAACAACCAAACGCTCAACTAGCTAACTAATTAACTAACATGGTTGTTCGGAGGGTGGTAGGTGAAGGGTAGGATGGAAGAATCTGGTCAAATCTCTAACTGCGCTAAATTTGAGCGAATTGTTGCATTCTGATGTGGTACACAGTTCGTATCTTAGAGTAAAAAAGAAAAGAAAGGTAAATCAGTCCCATTACAGGCCCGAGGTGCCCAGAGGGTTCCAGGAAGTTAAGGTTCCCATATTACGTGACAATGGCCCAGAATTGTGGTAAGGTTGTCAGCCTTATGCACCGGCCGCTTTTTACCCCCAGGAAATACTCCTGGTAATCATTTCTGTTAAAGGCTGAGTCGACCCTAGGGCCATAATGAGATCGGAAGGATTATGTCAATGAAAAATTCCAGTGACACCATCTGGGATCGAACCAGCGACCTTCCGATTTGTAGCACAGTACCTTAACCACTGTACTACCGCTGTCACCTTGTATCTTAGAGTACCGAGGGAAAATGGATACGAATAAGCATTCAACTACTGAAGAATAAACCAAACCTGCGAGCTAAGAATTAATTTCAAGTTAATTTCCTATCACAGTTTAAGACAGATTATCCAATAAAGACCACGTTAAAATGGGAAGGGTGGTTGTAGACAATCTGTTTTGACCGAGATAAAGCATACATTTATACTTAAGAAAAATTGACATAAAATATATAATCTGGCTGGGAGGATAATATTAAGATGGATGTTCAGGAAGTGGAATGTAGGGGTATGGACTGGATCGAGCTCAGAATAGTGACAGGTGGCGGGAACTTGTGAATGCGGTAATGAACATTCGGGGTTCCATAAAATGTGAGGAGTTTCTTGACTAGGTGAGAACCGGTTAGCCTCTCAAGAAGGACTCTGCTCCATGGAGTACGTAAGTAAGTAAGTAAGTAAGTAAGTAAGTTATTAAGTAAGTAAGTAAATAAGAAAGTAAGTGGGTGAGTGAGTAAGTATGTAAGTAAGTAAGTGAGTGAGTAAGGAAATAAGTTAGTATAATCTGGCACAAAAAATGACAATTCAAAGAACAGTCATCTCTTCATGCATTACAAGCGGGTCATAAGGATCATAGAATGTCCAACAGTACATGTGGCGATGCAGGTGCAACTGAATTTGACTTGAAGTCTAGCACTGAAGTCCGGCGAACAAACACTTCTTGTTCGTCAGAATCTCCTCACAACAAAGAAGCGTCATCAGTCCTTTGTCTAGTTGTTGCTGCTCGCTGGTGCAATGTCCTCAGGCACCATGACGCGCGCTTCATTGGGTCCAAGCACCTCAGTCAACTTCAGAACCGTCATGGTCCTCGCCTTGGAATCAGACTTAGGTTCCTTAATCCTAGCAATTAACCAACTTAATGCACAAATTCTTGTTTTATAATAAGTTTATTATATTCCTCTACATGTTTCGAGCACTATGATCTTATCATTAGGAGGTCAAAATTGTGTACCTGACGGCCACCTACACAGTTTGACGATACCAGATGCTGTATAATACAATTTTGACCTCCTGATGATGAGCACATAGTGCTCGAAACATGTAGAGGAATATAACAAACTTATTATAAAACAAGAATTTGTGCATTAAGTTGGTTAATTACTAGGATTATACTGAGATGCACGGTCAGCAATACATCAAAATTAGATTCCTTAGCTTCTTCAAAGGGGCGTTGCTTTCAGATTTCAAAAAGACAGTAAAAATTTGCTCCTGATCGGAGAAGTTCAGCGACTCCGAAATATCTTTAGTATGGTACTTATGAATTTACACTCTTGGCTTGATATACTTGGTCTAGGGGCAAAACTTATGAATTTTTATTGTTATGTCTATGTATTCTTATTGTATGTTTATGTATCTTCATCGTGCCAACTGGCACTCTTCGGCTACCCTGACTGAGGTTTTTCCGTGCTTTTTCCTCAATTGTAAGGCAAATGCCAGGGTAAAACCCGCAAAGATGGCGCACGGCCCGTACTCTTCCAAAATTTTTGTGTTGCTCTATGTACTGTTGGTTTTGTGTCGTTCTGTGTATTGTTTGTGTGTAAATGTGTATTGAAATCCAGCCACCGGTTGGCTACCCAACTGCAGTTAACAAGTACAGAGTGTCCCACTCGCTACCGAACCCGGCATTTCTTTAATAATTTTACCACTAATGAAGATACTGCAACGAAATTTGAAGCGAACTACAGACACATTCCTCTTCATTTCTCACACAACGAACGTACTCCTGCTCAAATTACGTTGCAATATCTTCATTGGTGTTAGAATTATTAAAGAAATGCCGGGTTCGGTAGCGAGTGGGACACGCTGTATATCATATAAATGACATAAGTGCGGAATGACAACGTTAAGTCGCGAGCTAACTGAAATTTAAAAAGTTGCAGACCTTCACCCAAGGATACAAAATATTATTTCTCATACGGTAAAGCGACCGGGAAATGATGCTTATGATTCATCTAGTATTGGAGCTTAACCTTTTGGCGCCGGAATTATTTTTTTAAATTTTAGCACACTCTGTATATAAAATGTGAATAATACAGGAACGAAATATGTTAGAATTATGAAACAAACTGCATTTTGAAGACAAAGAAACGGAGAGTATATACCATGTTTAAAATATTCAGTACCTATATTTGTTGAATAAATATATATAATGCAACTTTAGAGGTTAGCGGTGCGCTACGATCACTATAGTCGACATTAGGCGTCAAAAGGTTAATGAGATAGAGGGATATGATTATATAGGACATATAGAAGGTAAAGAAAATCCTGGACAGGCCCTGAGGTTACCAGGAAGCTGATGTTCCCAGATGTCAAGACAACTGACACATGTAGGTGGTACGGTTGTCAGCCCTACGCACCGGCCACCCTTTATCCCTAAGAAATATTCCTGGAACTCATTGCAGTTAGAGGCTGAGTCGACCTCAGGGCCATAGTAGGGCCAGAAGGATTAATTTAATGAAAAATTCCAATGACACAATCGGGAATCGAGACCGCGACTTTCCGGCTTGAAGCGCAGTGCCTCAAACAACTGCGCCACCGTGTGGAATATATACAGAGAGATATATATTTTATTTCCATTAATTATAATTTTTCCTTCAATGTGTGCGCGTTCCCTATACTGTTCTTACAGCGTGGCTGTACGTAATCACACCACCAAAACCTAACGCGAATTGAACTTAAAACTGAATTGCCGCCTGTGTGCTGAATAATCAGCACACAGCGATTTTAAGGCGCAAGACACAATTCTTCGCTAAAGCTCAACACACGGCATGACATCGAAGCTCTCCTCCAAGTTCGCCAGCTGGCCTATCTCCACGTCTGGTGACCCGATTCATTCGCCTTCTGATGCTACTATGTTTTGATCGAAGTCACGTGACCTTCCATCCCTCCATACGTACAGTCCAATATGACTGATAACCTCAAACAATAGTAACAATGCAGGATATTTTTCCTCGACGTGGTATCCCTTTCATTTCACGCGTGGCTTTCGGAGGCGCATGCGTACATAAATAAACACGTAACAATAGATGCGCGCGCATGTGACTCCATTGTTACTACTGTGACGTTTTAGTCACATGAACGGTGGAAAGAAAGATTGATAGGCGAGTGTGGGATGAGGGAATGATGAAAGAATACGTGTGAGAGAAAGATAGGTAAGAATATAGAGGCATTAATGTGTACAATGGGCTGTGGAGATTACGGTCTGAGAAATCTGACGAAAGCTGGATTTGAACGAACTCTTCAACGGAAGTAATACAAATTTATCTCAATGTGTAGGTTAATAACAAACTACATCCTTGGGGCAGAGGTCTTGATAAACTAACAGCTCCTCAGACAGACAAGAAATTCAAAGCATTTTATGGAACCCGAATGTTCAAAACCGCATTCACAACAGCCCGCCAACTTTCCCTATCCTGTGTCAGACAAATCCAGTCCATGCCTGCCTATCCCATTTCTCGAAGATATATTTTAATATTACCTTCCCATTCACGCTTACGTCTTCCAAGTCCTCACTTTTCGCCAGGTTTCCCCACAAAAAAAACTCTGTATATACCTCTCTTCTCCCCTGTAAGTGCCACTTGCCCCGCCAAACGCGTAATTCTTGATTTAATCATCCGAATAACACTTAGTAAGAAAATACAATAATATAAACAGCCAATTAGATAGCAACAATAATAATTTTATTAATAATTTCAATCAGCTCAACATGTTTCGGGCGATAATTTCGCCCATCCTCAAGAGCACTAGACTGTGTTTACAGCTTGTGTCATAAAGCACCGACGATGCTGCCCCCTGGTGACCAGGAATAGGTTTGCGTTCCACCTCATCCTGGTCACCAGCAGGCAACATCGTCGGTGCTTTATGCCACAAGCTGTAAACACAGTCTAGTGCTCCTGAGGATGGGCGAAATGATCGCCCGAAACATGTTGAGCTGATTGAAATTATTAATAAAATTATTATTG
>Ga0123352_10010105_pt1 | contig 14807 bp, 12 predicted proteins | sample TergutLab28metaG_FD_89700 | JGI IMG/M metagenome (GOLD analysis project Ga0123352, IMG submission 89700) | Labiotermes labralis P1 segment gut microbial communities from Petit-Saut dam, French Guiana - Lab288 P1 | ecosystem: Host-associated > Arthropoda: Insects > Digestive system > Gut ... | reverse complement strand
ATATAGAATATAGAATATAGAATATAGAATATAGAATATAGAATATAGGAGCGATTTTATATGAGGAAAATAAAGAAGCCTATAATTATAATGCCATTTGGAAATCCGATTCCTGGACCTCACCCTCCTTACGATGGGTAATTAATATAATAGTTTTTAATAATTCTATTACACTAAGGGGGTAGTTTAAGTGGACTCAGGATTTTTATCTTTAGTAAATGAGTTTCTTTCATTATCAAATACTTATGATACTGAAGCAATGAGAGCACTGCAAGAGAAATTTGAGAAGTATTTAAAAGAAAATAAAGATACAGCTGATAAGCAAATAGAAAATACAATTAACTTACTTAAAGGATTGATTAATTATGAGGAAACAAATAATATCAAATCTTCTTATGAGCTAATATTACCAATGCTAACTAATTTAGAATTTGGCACAAATATGGAGCTTTTAAGAGGCAATTATAATAGAAAATTGTTAATTATGAGTATCTCCATATGTAAAAGCCATGAACAAGCTCTTCAATTTTTAAATGCCATAGAAGATGGTTTTGTGTTCTATCCGAAAGGAAAAGAAGTTGAAGAATATTATAAAAGAAATATGTATATACACATAACAGATAGGCTCCTATATGCTAAAGGTCTTGAAATACTTTCAGAAGAAGAGGTTGCGGAAGTTGAAGAGCTATTTGAAGAGTATATGGAAAAAGCTAAAATTCTTTGCGTTAATAGAAAGTATGTAGCTAGCCTTTCAATTTTATTTGCTCGAGAGGGACTTTTCCATGGTGATAAAGACATTCTAGATTCTGGAACACACTTGGCTCGTTCACGTAGAGAATCTAAGTTATTAAACTATCTAGATAGAAGCTTAAACCAATATAGAGCACTTCCAACTTTAATAGACGACCCATTAACCGAAAAAGAAAAGTTTGGCATACTTCTTAGGGAGTTGCGTTTGGCTAGAAAAACAAACCTTGAAGATTTTGCTAAAATGGCAGGACTTTCGCCCGGTACTATAAGAATTCTTGAGCATGGAGATGACAAAGTAAGACCCGAAACATTAAAGAAAATTTGTGAAACACTCGGCATTACCGAAGATTATTTTAAACAAGATATTTCAATCGTATATAAAAAAGCAACGGAGTAATTACGTTGCTTTTCTTGTATTACTTCTAGATAAAAGCATATAAAAAAGAGCGAATTATTATATTCACTCTTTTTTATATGCTTTATTAACTACACAATGTAATTTCAACAGAATTTGTAAATATATCAGTATAACTATAAGAAACAGTTCTTATTGGCGAATTATCACCATCGTTCACTTCTATTGTAAAAATGCTTGGGTAAACATTTGCTATAATTCCTTCGTTAATGGTTGATTTATTGTGTTTTCTATTGCTTTCGAGCTTAACTTTAGCACCAATATGCTTTGCTATGTCTTGCCTAATTTTAACAACATTGTTTTTCTCAATCACTGGCTCCACCTCTTTATAAAGATTTGGAGTAAACATAAATGTCTACCACATCAATATATTATACCACAGACTGAAATAGAAGTCAATAAACAAATACAGCGGATTTTCGCAAAAAGCGACGCACTCTATCAATCATTTTCATCATCAATAACAGGTGGTGGTGTGTCTTGATGGTTAAAAAATGGGTCTGGTGTTAAGTTAATTCTATAAGTATCTTGCCACTCAAACATAGTAATACTTCTTTCTTGATAACCCTCTCTTCTAAAAATAACGGTTCGTCCTGAAATATTTTGCATATCTAAAGGAATTGTTAAAGGTGTTATACCCACAAAAATATCGTCTATAAAAACATCTGCACCGGATGGGGTAGATTCTATTGTAACACGAGTGAACGAAACAGCCTGAACAAGAACTATGTCAAGCGATGTTTCTGCCGAATCTATTTCAATAGTTTGCTCAAAGTTTTCGTAATTTGGGTGTGTTGCAGTAATTGTATATGTGCCATAACTTAAAACCTGAGGCTCTGAAACACGGATTCTCTCGCCATTTATAAAAACATCGGCATCCAAAACATTTATGCTTATATTTAATGTACCTGCAACAACTTCTGCACTAGAAAGGTCTAGCGTGGTTGTTTGGCCACTAAAAATAAAAATATCTGCTGCAAATGTAGAAATATTACTACCTCTAACGGTTATACGATAGCTGCCCTCCAAAAGACTTATTCGATTCTCTTCTTCATCTTCAGAAAGCAACGTTGCAGGGCGAGCACCATCAAACTCGATTATGCCGTCTTGAATTTCTTCGGCATTAACAAGCTCTAAAACACCAATGCCACGTTCAACAAAAATATACCATATAGTACGCCCAAGACCACGCATTGTGATAACGCTATTCGCTTCAATTTCAGAAATATCAACACTTTGATTGTTGTAAATAACTTTTAAATTTTCTGTAAAAGTGTAAGATTCGTTGCCCCAAATAATAGTATCATTTTCAAGATTTATTCTAACACCAGTAATGTTGCGTTGTTCCCACGAGCGAGGGCTTTGAGTCATAGAGCTAACGATGCTACCTGCCTCCGGGTATCTAAAATCAACAATGTCGCCAGTATTAAAATCTGAAAACATAAGCGGCTCATTAGTTCTGCTACGCATTAAAGTGTTCTGATTTATGGTAAATGTAACTACTTGCTCATTTTCTATGTCTAAAACTTCCAAAGAGTTAGCTCTTGGATTTGTAGAAATAATAAGGCCTGTTGTTGCAATTTCATTTGTTGCGACTATTTGCCCGCTTCCTTGCGTTGTTGGCGGATTTTGGGTAGAACCACCACTAGAAGACTCTCCGCTTGTTACCATGTTAAAAACAGCCCAAAAAACGCCTATACAAATTAACACTGCTGCCAATAGTGTTAATAAGTAAAAAGCCATATATGCTCCTCTGCTTTTTTGTTTTCGGCCCCGCTTAGTTTGGGTTCTTTTTACAGGGGCTTTCTTTCTGTTTGCAGAAGAGCCAGAGCCTCGTGGCGTAACAGGTTGCCTTTTTGGAACGGTGTAGCCATCTTCATCATATTCGTCGTAATCATCGTAAGTATCATAATCACGAATATTTTTAGGATTATATACGCTAGTTTTATTTATATTTTGGTTTGATTTGTTTTTATTTTTTTTATCCACTAGTGCACCTCATAGGGGGGTCTTAATATATAAGTAGTATATTCACTCTATTTTAATACTTATCTCGAAAAAAATCAAGTCTAAATGCTAATTTTATTTATGTACTTTTCATAGCGTTCTTTTCTTTCGATTATTTCATCGGTTTTAGTTATTATTGAGCCCGGAGTCCATGAGCGTTTCTTAGAATAGTATTCCCTTGAAATTTTAAAAAATTCTGTTGGAAATTTTAGCATAGCATAGAATATATTTTTTTCTTCCAAGCTTAATGGTTTTATTTCAGAATATGTATTAAGTATTTCATTTATATCAACCTCTGGTTCTTTATTATATTTTACAAATCTCTTAATTAAGTCTGCCAAATCTTTAACCGAAAGTTCAGTTCGGGCTTTTGAAAAATTTGTTATGTAAATATCGTTATTAAGTGCCACAAGATTTTCTTTCTTTAAAAGATTGTGAGTTGTTTCTTTTTTTTCTGTAATTAACTTGTAGTAGTTGTTTTCCTCTAAGCAATCTATCGAATCTTTGGCCAAGCTTAAATAATAGTCATAATTTTCTATAAAAATAATGTCAAAATCAGATAGAGTACTTCGTTTTGAAATAAGTTTTTTGTGTTCTTTAAATAATGAAAGAGATTTTTTAAACTCGGTTAAAGAATTTTCAGAAATTTCCGATTCTATTTTTGCATCACCAATAAGCATGTGCATTTGTGCTGATTTTTTAACTAACTTTAAGAACATATCACTGTTACAAAAATCAATTTCAGGGGCATCTACATAGTCTGTTAAAATATAATTTTCAGAATTTACTTTTAAAAATGGAGCACCCTCTAATGTTTCATAATACATATCTATATTTTTAAAATTATTTAAAGCAAGATGCTTTTTAATATTATTTTGAAAAATAATTTCGTTAGAATTTGCCGAAGTTTTCTTCAAAAACAAAACCTTTTTGCCAGATTTTATTAAAAAACCGCCTTTACGCTTGCCTGCAAAAAAACCGTTTATACCAAAGTTTTGTAATATTTTTTGATTAATATTTTCCATAAATTTAACACCTCCATAAGTATAGCTAATACACGCTACAAATTATAGTATGAGGTTTTAGGCTTAAATATGAAAAAAAGCGACCAAATAATGGACGCTTTAATATGAAATAATATTATTCTTCTGTTTCTTCTTCGTCAGTTTCTTCAACTTCTTCGATTACTTCCATAGCTTCTGGAGCATCCCAAGTAGCAGTGAGGTTACCATCTTCACATTCAACTACATAAGCACCAAGAATTTCTGTAAAGAAATCGATGTTTACAAAAAGAGTGTTTTCGATAACAACAGAGTAAGAAGGAAGTTCGATTTCTTCGCCGTCAATAATAACGATGTTCGAGTTAATCATAACTCTAACTTCCATTTCTTCAGAAACAACATCTACATAACCTTCAGGGTTCCAAATAACTTCAAAACCTAAAGCTTCTGCATTTGCTCTTAAAGCAAGAACAGTAGGTTCAGCAATTTGAGGAAGCTCTTGCTCTTCAACTTCTTCTTCAACTTCTTCAATTTCTTCATCTATAGTTTCAATTTCTTCGTAGTTTTCTTCAATTTCATCTTCTACATCAGCTGGAGGAGCGATAGCTTCTTCAAAAGCAGATTCAGTAATTGTTGCACCAGTTGCATTGTTTACAAAAAGAGTTAAGATAGGGTTTGTTCTGTTTCCAGAATCAGTAAAATTGATAACGATTCTTGAAACTGTATCATGCTCTTGAATGTCAAACGTAAAAGTAGTTCTTGATGGGTTACTGAAACCAAAGTCAAGAGTTGGGTTTTCTGCACGAACTCTATCCATAGCACGACGGATTTGAGCCGTTGTAGAAGCATTTGCAGTAATTCTAGGATAAGTACCAAGAATAGCACCTGAAGCACTCACATAAGTGCCAGTTGTGTGCTGAAGGGCCACTGGTGCCGGATTAGTGTTGGCAAAAGCGGTAACAGCCGAACCTAATGTAAGCACAGTTATTGTTAAAACAGCTAACAGTTTTTTCATTTTTTTATTACCTCCATGATATTTTAAATAATGGGCATAAGCCACTTATTATATTTTTACACAAATTTATAAAAAAATCAATAACAAAATTATTACAAATTTAATTTTTTTGAAATATTTTGCGTTTTAAGCCTAAAACACGCCATATGTTAATTTTTTCTAAAAAGTTTTTTTGTTTCGTAAACATCTTCCATTGTGATGTTAACACCCAATTTTTTGAATACATTTGCGTCAATAGACGATAGTATAACAGTTGAATGAGCCTCACAGCGGTAAAGTTTAGGAAGCATGGATAAAACTTTTGCCGAAGCTTTATCATTAACCGAATGGATAGAAAGAGCCATTAAAACCTCATCTGTATGAAGTCTTGGGTTAGAATTTCCTAAAAAGCCAGTTTTAAGTTTTTGTATAGGCCTAATAATTTCGCTTGGAATAAGCTTAACATCTTTAGGTACGCCTGCAAGATGTTTAAGTGCATTTAATAAAGCGGACGAAGCAGCACCCAACAAATCCGTAGTTTTGCCTGTTATAATTGTGCCGCAAGAAAGCTCTATTGCAAGGGCAGGGGGCGTACTTTCTTCTGCCTTTTTTATGGCAGCAGTGGCAACGCTTCGTTCGAGTACATCAATATCAGCTTTTTTCATTAAAAGTTCTAATTTTTGTAAAGAATGCAAGGAAGCATTATTTATTTTAACATCACATTTAAGCTGGTAATACCTCCGTATAATTTCTTGGCGAGAGGCACTTTTACAAACATCATCGTCATCTATGCAAAAACCAACCATATTAACGCCCATATCTGTAGGTGACTTATATGGCGAATCGCCTGAAATAAGCTTAAACATCTCGTAAAGAACAGGAAAAATATCAATATCTCTATTATAATTAATGGCTGTTTCTCCACCGTAGCTTTCTAGATGAAAAGGGTCTATCATGTTTATATCGTCTAAGTCTATAGTTGCTGCCTCATATGCCATGTTTACAGGATGGCTAAGAGGCAAATTCCAAACAGGAAAGGTTTCAAACTTAGCATAACCAGCTTTTAAGTTTCTTATGTGTTCATGATATAATTGAGAAAGGCACACCGCCATTTTGCCGCTTCCAGGACCGGGAGCAGTGATAACAACAAGTTCACGCTGCGTTTCTATGTATTCGTTTTTGCCAAAACCTTCTTCGCTAACAATTTTTGCTATATTTGTTGGATAGTCTTGGATTGTGTAGTGCTTGTACACCTTTATGCCGGATTTTTCTAAATATTTTACAAAAACTTCAACACTTGACTCGGGCTTATATTGCGTTACAACAACACTTCCAACAAAAAGCCCTTCTCCGCGGAAGGCATCAATAAGCCTAAAAACATCAACACCGTAAGTAATACCTAAATCGCCTCTAATTTTATTCTTCTCAATATCAGCGGAATTTATTGCAATAACAATTTCAACTTTATCGCCCATAGTTTTTAAAAGCTTTATCTTATTATCATGAGCAAAGCCGGGCAAAACCCTAGATGCGTGATAATCGTCGAAAAGTTTGCCGCCAAATTCTAAATATAATTTATTTTCAAACTGGTTAATACGTTTAAATATGTGTTCAGATTGCATTTTTAAGTAATTTTCGTTATTAAAACCTAGTTTATACATGGGTTTGCCTCCTTTGTGAAATTGTTTTATTACAATTAGGCGACGAAGTCGCCAAACTCGCAAAAATCCTGATTTTTGCGAAAAGGTGATAGGTGAGAACAAGGACGATTCATTCGTCCACAGTTCGAGCCATCACCTTTACAATAGCTTCGCATCATTTATGTTAAACTGAAAACTCGCATTTAAAAACTCGGCAGCTTTACGGCAAAGCATCATTCTTTCCATAAATATTTCAAAATAGTCAAACACAGGGCTTATTGTTTTATCAATTTCCATAACAAGCCTTATAACATTGCCTTTTTGCGTTTTAAAAACCAAAATATCGGCTTTTTCAACAGAATAATTAACCTTGTCATGTATATCAAAAGTGTCCATATCTTTGTTTCTAACGCGTGAGCGCCTAACATCGGATTTATCTGCAATTATAACAGCGGCAGAAACCGCACTTACAGGCCTGCCTGTGCCTTCATCGTGATTACCAACAGCGGTAACAACTGTTGCAATTTCTTCTGGGTGCATATTCATTTTAGTTAAAATTTGAAACGCCATTAAAGCACCCGTTTGGGCGTGATTATTCCTGTTTATCATGTTGCCTATATCGTGGATATATGCGGCAATTTTTGCAAGCTCTACCTCACGCTCGCTATAGCCAAGCTCCTGAAGTATTCTAGCGGCGTTTATGGCAACTTTCATTGTGTGGGCGGCAGAGTGATCTGTAAAGCCCATTGTTCCCAAAAGCTCGTTGCCTTTTTCTAAGTATATATTAAATTCAAAATTGTTTATAATATCGTCAAAAGTAACTAAGTTGTAGTCCATGTATACACCTCTTTTCTATAATTTTGAGATCATCGCTTCAACCATTGCACCAGCTCTATTTGCCATAATATCTGCATATTTTTCGTAAGTTTCATCAGCGCTACCATCAGCACTATCAGACATGGCACGAATAACAACAAACGGTATCTCGTTTAAATGGCAAGCATGTGCAATAGAAGCACCTTCCATTTCAACGCAATATGGTTTGAAATGCTTTACAATAATATCTTTGCGGTTTTTATCGGCAATAAACTGGTCACCCGTAACGATTCTACCAACAACGGTTTTAACTTCAGGGATAGCTTCCTTTGCGGCCTCTACAGCAGCGTTTATCATATTATCATCAGCTTCAACAAAAGCAGAAACTCCGGGAATCCCACCAATTCTCTCGGTGTCGAAAGCAGATACATCAAAATCATGATAAGTTAAGTCTTTAGAGATAACAACATCACCAACTCTAAGATCTTCATGAATTGCTCCTGCAATGCCTGTGTTTATAACGCAGTCAACGCCATACATATCGATAAGAATTTGCGTACAAATTGCAGAGTTAACCTTGCCAACGCCGCATCTAACCAAAATAATATTTTTAGAATTCATTTTTCCAACAAAAAAATCCATGCCTGCAATATTTTTTGTAGAAATTATCTCCATTTTGGATTTTAATAAAGTAACCTCTATTTCCATTGCACCTATAATACCTATGGTTTTCATAATTTTCCCTCCGATTTACTTGGGCGGGATGTTTACCCGCCCAAACGAAACTATTCTACTGTAACAGATTTTGCTAAATTTCTAGGTTTATCAACATCATGACCCAAAAGGTATGCCATATAATAAGCAAAAACCTGTTGTGGTATATTTGCAAGAAGCGGTGCAAATTCTGATTTTATTCTTGGTATGAAGAATACATCATCAGCGGCATCTCCCAAAGCTTCACAATCATCCATAGCAATGGCTAAAACCTTAGCCCCTCTTGCTTTACATTCTTTTAAGTTCGAGATTGTTTTTTCTAAAAGATTTTCAACTGTTGCATTTCCAATAATCAAGGTAGAATCTTCGATTAAAGCAATAGGGCCGTGTTTAAGCTCGCCAGCAGCATATGCTTCTGAGTGAATATAGGCAAGCTCTTTTAGCTTTAAAGATCCCTCGTAGCTAATAATTAAATCAAGCCCACGACCGATATAAAACACATTTTTAACATCTAAATACTTCCCTGCAAGCTCTTCTATATTATGCGATTTTGTGAGAATATTGTCTATTAAGCTTGGCAGTTTTTCAAGCTCTGTCTTATATTCACAATATTCTTTTTCTAAAATTTTATCAAGTTCCATTCCAAAATGGATAGCAACCAAGTACATTGCTGCAACTTGTGCAGAAAAGGCTTTTGTGCTGGCAACTGCAATTTCTGGCCCTGCGTGGGTGTATAAAACATCGTCGGCCTCTCTTGCGATTGTGCTACCAACCACGTTAACAACTGCCAAAACTCTAGCCGATTTAGACTTTGCAAGCCTTAAAGCTGCAAGAGTATCAGCCGTTTCGCCTGATTGAGATACTAAAATAACTAAAGAACTTTCGTCAATTAGAGGGTTATTATATCTAAATTCGCTGGCAACTTCAGCAATAACGGGTATACGACAATATTTTTCTATAAGCGATTTGCCTATAAGAGAGGCGTAAAACGCCGTTCCACAAGCGACCATATAAATTTTGTTTATATTTTTAATTTTTTTGCCGATGTTAATTCCATCAAGCTCGATGTGACTTTCCTTAAGCCTAGGAGCTAAAGTATCACGCACAACTTTAGCCTGCTCGTTAATTTCCTTTAGCATGAAATAGTCGTAACCGCCTTTTTCTGCGGCTTCAATATCCCAGTCGATTCTTGAAATTTCTTTAGAAATTTTATTTTTGTCTTTATCAAAAACTTCAACACTATCTTTTTTAACAACTGCAACTTCTTTTTCGCCAAGGAAATGAACATTTCTGGTATAATTTAAAATTGCTGTAACATCTGATGCAACAAAATTTTCATCTTCGCCAAGGCCTATAATAAGCGGGCTATCTTTTCTTGCGGCGATAATTTTATCGGGAAAATCTTCGCACATAATGGCAAGGGCGTAGGAGCCTTCTATGCGTTCTATTGCCTTAAAAACGGCATCCTCAAAGGTTAGTCCCTCTTTATAATAAAAATCAATAAGATGTGCAACTGTTTCAGTATCAGTATCAGAAGCGAAGCTATAGCCAGCAGCTTTAAGCTCATCTTTTAAGTGCATATAATTTTCAATAATTCCATTATGAACAACGGCAAATTTATTTTTTTTACTAACATGCGGATGGCTATTTATATCAGACGGGGCACCGTGTGTTGCCCATCTGGTGTGGCCTATTCCTAAATTGCCGTATAATGGGTTTTGTAAAAGCCTATCCTCTAAAAAGGCAAGCCTGCCTTTTGTTTTTACAATATCAACACTATCTTTAGAGTAAACCGCAACACCAGCCGAATCATAGCCACGATATTCAAGCTTTGAAAGCCCATAAATCAGTATAGGCACAGCATCTTTATTTCCAATATATCCAACTATTCCGCACATAGCTTAACCTCCAATAAGTTTTTAAGATTATTAGCTTCTGTTAAAATTTCCGTTTCATCTTCGCCTTCAATCAAAACTCTAACCAAATTCTCTGTACCCGATGGTCTAATCAAAACTCTGCCTTTTCCATCAAATTTTTTCTCTAGTTTTTCAATTTCTGCTTTAATTTCAGCATTTTCCATATAGCTATGCTTGTTTTCGGCAGACACTTTAGCATTCACCAAAACTTGAGGCAGAACTTTCATAACCTTGTTAAGCTCCGAAAGTTTTTTGCCAGTTTCTTTCATAATTTTTAAAACATAAAGGCTTGTTAAAATACCATCTCCCGTTGTATTATAATCTAAGAATATAAAATGGCCGGATTGCTCGCCACCAAAGTTTGTGCCTGTTTTTAAAAGTCTTTCTAAAACGTATTTATCGCCAACATCGGTTTTTTCGACAGTAATTCCCTCTTTTTCGCCCATGATAAACAAGCCAAGATTACTCATAATAGTTGTAACGAGAGTGTTATTTTTAAGGGTTCCATTGTCTTTCATGTATTTTGCACAGATGCTCATAATCATGTCGCCATCAATCGTGTTTCCAAGCTCATCTATTAGTAAACATCTATCGCCGTCACCATCATATGCAATGCCTATATCCATGTTGTTTTCTTTAACAAACAAGGCTATAGAATCCATATGAGTGCAACCGCAATTTTCATTAATATTAACGCCGTTAGGCTCTGCATGAATTAAAGAAAAATCTGAAGAAAGTGCCTCAAAAAGCATTGGAGTAACCGAAGATGTTGCACCGTTAGCACAATCTATAGCAATTTTTAAGCCTTTTAAATCATCAATTTTTATAGAGTTTAGCAAAAAATCTTTATATTCTTCATTTGCAGTAGCTAATGCTTTTTTGTAGCCGATATTTTCGTATTTAGAAGCCTCTAGAGGTATAGAATTTAACACAGTTTCTTCAATTTCATTCTCTAATTCATCTGAAAGTTTATACCCGTCTTTATCAAAAAACTTAATACCATTATCCATAAAAGGGTTATGGCTTGCAGAAATAACAACTCCTGCATGTGCTTTGTGCTTTTTGATAAGGAAAGCAACCCCCGGAGTTGGAACAACTTCTGCAAGAATAACCGAAACCCCCATAGAAGTAAATCCAGAAACAATTGCCGCTTCCAGCATATCTCCTGAAATTCTAGTATCTTTTCCGATTAAAACAACCGGCTTATCCGTTGGTGTAGCTATATCTTTTTCAGAACGCGTTTTAAGAATGTATGCAAAGGCTTTTCCTAAGTTAAACGCAAGCTCTGGTGAAAGTTTTTCACCCGCTAGCCCTCTAACTCCATCTGTTCCAAATAATTTGCCCATAGTTTTCTACTCCTCTACGTCTTCAATTTCCTCGTTATTATCTATATCTTCAGTTTCTGTATCTTCTTCTAAGTTTTCGGAACCATCATCTATAAAAATGCCCACATAAACATTTGATATTTGCGTCATACCAGCTATTGGGTTAAGAACAACTAAAGCTTCATGGTCTTCTGACGAAAGTCCTGAAATATCTATGCTACCTGTGATATCTGATTCGTTAAGTGCAAAAATTTCATTATTTCGCCCTCTAAGCCTAACTTCGACATAATCGTTAAAAATCACGTCAACATAAGGATTTTCGCCCACGATTATAAAATTTTCTATAGGCACATTAAACGTTCTTGTAACTTCACTTTCAACGATAACTCTAACCTCGATTATAGGTGAAAAGCCCTCTTTAAGTGAAAGCCCGTACTCTTCTAAAATATGTGTAATATCATACTCGGCAGTAACCGTTGTTCTTGCGTTAGAAACACTAATTGGTGCGAGGCTTATGCGGCTAAGTGCCAAAATATCTTCATCATGGCCATAAACCTCAACGTAATGTTGGCTCATAGTGATGTTTGAAATGGTGTAACCGCTGGCAACATGCCCACTAATCATAGGCTGGAGGATGGCAATTTCTGAAAGCCTGCGGATTTGAATTTCTGAAAAAATTTCGTTCGTATCAATACTTAATAGGTTAGTTAAATTCTGATTATTAATATCATATATAGTTGGAGTTAAATTTGCCACAAAATCATAGTTTAAATCAGAAATATCGGCATATACAACAACTTCATTCACTCTATTTAATATGCTATTAGCACCTGATACAGTTACAGTATTTGGTTCAAGAGCTATGTTGCGAACAATATGCCCTTCTTCAAGCTCGCCTAAAAGCCTTACGCCAACATCAAATTCTCTGCTATCTATAAAGTCCAAGACAATTTCTACTTCAGTTAAGCTTAGTGTATGCTCGATACTTTGCTCAACGCCACTCGGAAACTCTGCAAAAATACGAGTTGTGATAACTCTTTGAGAATTACCAAAATTACTTGGGTGAATTGTTCCAAGGTCTATGAAAAGAGATAGATCTTCGGTTCTTAGTGCATCAACCGTTCTAGTTTGGCCTCTAAGCCTAAGGGTTATCCTATGTTGCAAGATATTATCGGCATTTAAAAGAGTCATGCCGTGTTCTTCTAAAACATGTTCGTTTCTAATTTCTAAACTAAGCAAAATTGTGCGATTTTTTATTGGATTTTCTATATTTACAGCAATAAACCATAAAACTACGGCTAAAGCAATAGCAACAATTTTCCAAATAATATTTTTAGTTATAATTTCACGAATTTTATTACCCATTACTTGCCACCTCTTTTCAAAACAAATCTTTTCTTTGAAAGTGATGATTCTTTGAGTATCATTTTTCTTAAATCTTCCGCAGTTTGATTACGGTAAAGCTTGCCACCAAGAGCAAGAGAAACACCGCCAGTTTCTTCTGAGATAACAATTGCATAGCAATCAGAAACTTCGCTTGCACCAACGGCTGCACGGTGCCTTGTGCCAAGTTCTTTGCCTATTTCATTAGCTGTTAGCGGAAGTATGCACGAGGCAGCGGCAATTCTGTTATTTCTAATTATAACGGCCCCATCATGAAGCGGGGTTTTGTCTTCAAAAATATTTAAAAGTAAGGCAGATGAAACGCAAGCATCAAGCCTTATACCCGTATCTTCCAACTCTCCAAGCATAACAACATTTTCGATTAAAATTAAGCCACCAGTTTTTAAGTGTGCCATAGCAAAAGATGCTGTTATAACCTCGTCTACCGTTTTAGAAGAAATTGACGAATCAGAATCTTCAACAAGACCAAAAGGTAGGCTTAAACGGCCTTTTCCAAGTTGCTCAAGTGCCTTTCTAAGTTCGGGTTGAAATAAAATTATCATTGCTAAAACACCTACGCTAAGTGCAGTTCGCATAAGCCACACGATTGTGGTAAGCCCAAACATAAAAGCAATGGCACTAATTACAAGTATAACAACAACGCCTTTAAATAATGCCCAAGCTCGTGTTTCTTTTATCCATAATATGATTCTATAAAGTAAATAGGCAACAATCAAAATGTCTAGTATATCAAAAAAAGATATGCGAACAATGGTAAAATAAGCAAAATCAATATTTGATAGTGATTCGCTAAAAAATTCGGATATATTGTTTACTATGTTGGGCATAATAAGCCCTCCTATCTGCGCTTAGAATTGGGTCTTTTCGGCCTTCTAACAATTTTTTCGGTTTGTATATTAACTTTTGGAACCATTTTTACGTTGTAATAATAATCGTCGTCATAAAACTCTACGTGCTCGGCTTTTTTGTAGTCCAAAACACTGTCAAAAAAACTTATTATATACATTATTGCACCAGATATAACACTGAAGAACATAAGTGCAAAAATATTTATGCTGATGCTCGTAAAAATTACAGCAATTGTAAAAAATAATATGCTTGAAACAACACCGCAAATTATAGCAACTTCTTTTTTGTAATTAATACGAAGATTTGAAACAATATAAACAACAAAAAATATTAGTATTAAAACAAAGGCATAAACACCAATTTCCGAAGAATTTTCAAAATAATATAACACGGCAGTGTAAACTTCTGAAAACAGGGCAGGAATTTCTACAAAGCTAAATTCTTCTATTTCTGGCCTACTAGCAAATTCTATAGCAAGAGGCAATAAATGCCATAAAATTGTTCCTAGAGTAATAGGTATAATGCTTAAAAGCGGGAGATAGAATCCAGCAAAAATTGGTATTATGTAAGGCATGTTAAAAGAGTATGCGAAAAATATAAAAATTAATATAACTGATTCTTTTGTGCCTAAGTGTGCATAGAAGCAAAAGCACAACATTAAAACCATAAATGCAATTATAGCAACCTCTATACTAGCAGAAAATTGCAAAGTGATGCTCAAAATAATTAAAAAATAGCTAAACTCAAAAGGCATTATTGCAAATAAAAATGCCAAAAAAAGTGTAACCAAAATAAACATGCCCGAATTAGTTAAATCTTGAAGCATTGGTGCAACAAATCCAATTTGCGATATGTTATTATAGATGACAAGTCCCAGTAAAAATTTAAGCCCAAACAATATAAATGGCTCGTATTTTTTAAAATTAGTGATTATCGTTTCCCTTAGTGTAAGTATTTGTTCCATAGCTGTTAAGTT
>Ga0123352_10010103_pt1 | contig 14808 bp, 12 predicted proteins | sample TergutLab28metaG_FD_89700 | JGI IMG/M metagenome (GOLD analysis project Ga0123352, IMG submission 89700) | Labiotermes labralis P1 segment gut microbial communities from Petit-Saut dam, French Guiana - Lab288 P1 | ecosystem: Host-associated > Arthropoda: Insects > Digestive system > Gut ... | reverse complement strand
TAGTGCAATTAGGACATGCAGCATTGTCTGTTGCTTGAAGTTTAGACGTCAGAATTTTGGTACGTGAAAAGTTGCAGAACAGACCGGACGGTTACTGCGCTCAGCACTGACTGTTACCGCCAGATGCCTGAAACCGAACACCTGCTTCAATTATGCCCCTAAGATTTACTGCAGATAAGTTACTTCAAAATACACAGGAATAGAAATGTGATCCATAGCTTTATTAATATAATTAACTGTAGCTGTTTGGCTGTATGTAGGATAAGGCTTGTTGAATCCTAGAACTAAAGCAAAAATCTGAAAATTGTGTATTCTGTGAAGAAAGTACTGCTAAATAAGATAATTGAAAATATGGCATTAATATTTTGATTCAACGTAATACGAAATATGGTACTGCATATACGTGTGTTCCATTATACTGTACGGTGTGAAGGCAGTTTCGTTATTTCACAGACTGAGCAGGAATTAGATTCCAGGGAAAGATAGAAATCCTTTCTGTAAGCCACAGTTGAAAGACCAGCCATGGGGCCCAACCAGTTTCCTATCCAGTATGCGGGACGTAAGTGACTGGGGCTTGTGTTTAATCAGCCACAGGCCTATCGGTTATTGAGGAAGTGTATATTACGTAAAGATACACCTACGCCCTCCCACATGTCTCCACGACGCACTGTAAAAAAAAAAATTGCACCTTCTACCGTTACTTTTGTAGCAAGGCATATTAAGGTACATTTCATTTTAAAAAATTATTAAAAAACTCATAATTTAGCCTATCAACACATTTCTTGGCGTAACTGTTCAGAAGCGACTGCCTAAAAGTCATGTGGCTCAGTGTCATCCGCACTCAATCTTGATGATTCGGAATCAGTAAAAATATACGAAGCGACTTCCACACTTCTGTGCGAGAATTAGAAGGGGAGAATCCCTCTTGCTCCCTCAGGCACTGTAGCTTTAATTCTAAAAGTAAGGTAATGTAGAGTCGACTCTGTACTTTAATTAAGCATAAAGCTTCACCACCTGAGGAAGAGCTCAATATGTTTTTTGGAGGAGGGTGATTGACCCTCAGTGCCGATTTCGGTGCAGAAGAGGGGACAAATATTTCTGCCCCCGAAGGGCCTCAAACACGCAATCTGCAGTCGCCAATTCTTGGTTTTATAACCACAGTGTCTCCTGGAATCCTCTGGGCCTGTATAGGGCTTGCTTTACTTTTCATATAAGGGTAAAGCAATCCCTGTACAGGCCCAGAGGATTCCAACAGTTTAGAGCCCCTTGATTTCGGTACTATCGGTACATGAAGGTAGTAAGGTTGTCAGCTAAGCTCCGTCGGCTTTTATCCCGCAGGAAATATTACTGGTACTCATTTTTGTTAAAACCTGAGTCGATTCCAGGGCGGCCGGAAGAATTAAGTCAATGACGCCATGGGGAATCAAGCCCACGACCTTTCGGCTTGTAGCGCAGTACCTCAACCAAATGCGCCACCGCGTGCCCCACTCTTCATACATATTTCATAATTGTCAAGTTTTACGACAAGCATTTCTGTTTTTGTCCTGAAGTGCAAGTGCCTTTTTCACAAAAGCCCACCGCTGGCCCGTATCCTGACCCACTTGAACCCGACGACACTTTCATAACCTGATATCTCAGCATCTCTTGTAATAACGTCCTCTCGTAATGAACAGGACATATACCAAAGTCTCGCACACAGAACTAGGATAACCTGACAGAAATGCGAAGCGGGCAGTTCCACCAACGTAGTACGAACTTTGACAACATGCCACAACGAATAGCCTGTTCTCGTTACAGGCCTCTGAAGTTTATGTAGAGACCAAAAGTTACACCTTCCGAAATTCGGATTTTGAGAATTAAATTTTTATATCAGACAACGAAAGATCCTCGTACACCGCTCCTCGACCTAAGAATATTAGTATGTGTATGTACTCTTCAATCGGAAACCATGTCTAATTGGCTTTTTTGTTGTTTTAATATCTTTGACCCCAAACAGGGAAATTAATAAGAAATCAGCATGGAGAGTCTCTGTTGCTGGACACAGATTAAAGGAAGTATGGTCAATTATTTCGACTAGGGTAATATCAACCATGTCATTCGCTACGTATTCGTTCAAGCATCGGCCGCAGGAACCTCGCACCTTTCCTGCACTGTTAAAATATTTTAACAGAATTTACTGGTAACAAACAAGCTGAAGAGAATATTTCCCTCTTACCTATTTAACTAGCGTAAAATCCCTCAAATGATAATGGGAACTTGTAGAATATAAAATCTATTGAGACAGCCATATCTTTGCAGACGAAACATTTTTGTCCGCTGGAACCAACTCTTTCAAAAACATTTAACCTCAAGCAGTCCATAAACCGCTAAAACAACAAACATGCAAATTTTTGTAATCTGGGTGGAAGATAGTAACTTCAAACTGTTGCTCGCGGGCCACACGTAACCCAACCAATGCTAAATAATGCAATCTGTTACTCGAAAATGTGTTATAGAAGATAATGGTAAAATACATTTTCTTTCAGGTAAATTTGGTCATCATATTTTTGATCAACTATACATGTTTCTTACAGAGACGCTAAAAAATACGTAAGGAAGACAATGTGAGAAAAGGCAGACGTCACACAGAAGACTGTACGGGCTCTACAAGAGAAGAGGTTCTCATTTCGTGGAAACGCCGATTCCGTCAGTTTTTCTATTCCTTGCCTTCAAAGGAGACTTAGAGGAGTTAACAATCGTTCTTTTCAGAAACTCGAGAACAGGAGAAAACTTGTAGACAGAAACATAAGGCTATCGAAATGTGGATTTCTTCTGGATGCAGTCGACATTAGGAGACCGGCTCATACCTTGCTCTTGCTTGTAAATTGAGGTATTCATTTTTCTCGGAAACTCAAAGGGCAGAAATATTTTTAAGTTGACTTTTAAGAATTGATAACACAGTTCTTATTCGCAACACTACGTTTTTCGCCTGCCCGTTGTCGCACAATTACTTGACCGACATAGGGTCTCGAAGTGGTTTTAATGAAGAGTCAGGTCTTCTGGGATGTTACGCTCTGTCTTCGGTAAGCAGTTCCCGACGTTTCGAAAGATCGTCGTGTTGGAAACTATTCCCCCAACAACAATGTGCAACATCCCACAAGATTTGATTCCACGTTACTGAAACTGGCAGAAATATTGCTACCCATTATATTATTGACATTGTACAGTCTATAACAATGTTTCCAAAAGCTAGAGTTCTCCAGAAGATCCTCAGATGTTCCGCGAGAAATCGTGTGGGGTAGGGGTGTTCGGGAAACCCAAATTTGATACACTAAAATATTCAAAATTCCTTCGAAATATTTTTGAAATTTTTTTTTAATTTTGCAATAATTTGGCTGTAACTGAATTTCCCTCCCCGCTACCAGCTTTATCTGGCCTGTAAAACTTTTCATAGGCCAGGAATCCTCGGGGTATGAAAAATTACCCCTCTATGAAGGAAAGGTTGGAAAAATCTGGTGTAGATGATAACAACTTTGTTAAATAAGTTACATACAAGAGCAAATGGAGCATATTGATAAGAAAAGTAACATTTCATTGGTTTGTGTATAATCTTCAATATTTTGGAAATCACAGACGACGTTAAATGTTTGGAACTGAATAATAAAAGCATTTGAGTAAAATTTAAGCGAATGTCCTGTACCCCCAGAGTCAATAGTTTTGCTCCTTCAGATGCTAACTGGCCCAATAATCAATCAACCATATTCTATAACCAGCACCTTGTGACATACTTCTTGACAAATTAAGAGTCACTAAGATGATAATAGAATTTCTAGCCTTCTATGAAACCTGCAACTTCACCCACAATACTGCCACCCCAAGCTCTTACCCTTTGACAAACAAATGCAATCAAAAATTTCGAGATGTTCCTTTAAACTTCATTTCAATGTCACTTTCTATCTGCCACAACCGGTCAATACCTTCACTTTTTCCGTTGTCTCCTGTGTTATTGGCTTTAGTTGATATGATGGTGTCCGCACCCACATCAAACTATCCCTAACCAACCCAGTGCTGGCAGTTGATATAAGCTCTCACAAACTGTCGTGGGCCACAAAGCAGATCCGGTATCCACTTTCTAGAGAGTACGATTATACGCCCTTACCCATAACCATGTTTATGACTTCAGCCGGTGTTCCTACATGAGTCCAAGCCCAGTCCGTTCGTGTAATACATCGCACTGTGCGACACATCTAAACTTATATTTCAAGAAGTTTTTGAAAAGTGGTTACAAAGATTCCGTTCTGAAGTTTCTGCAAGAACAGACACAAATCAATGGCTTTATGCCATCTTTTACATATACCATAAATAAATGTATATTTTTAGAAAGTCATAAATTTATTCTTGTCTTGTATGGCTCCAGTGTATTTCTGTACACAATAATATTAAGTAGCATATGTCCAGTTGTAAGTATGTCTGATAACATAAGGTCTTGGAAGAAGGCCATGCCCGCTTTACATTATCTCCTACTGTCATATTTTTATCACTTTAAATGCCCCTTAGTATCTCTGTGGAGGACCCATTAAAATCGAGCCGACGGTTTGAATGTATTTATGCATGAAAAACTACGAGAACATTTAGACTGATCATTATAAAATTTCTGATATCAGGGTTTAACTAAAAGTGAAATAATAAGATTACACATTTTTAACCAACGAAATCCACTAATTACAATACAATAAAACAGATTTTAAAACACACTGTATATTGGTTGCCAACTCCTACATATTTCGGCATCAAGGTGCCATCTTCAGGGAGTTTATTGACAACAAATTTTGTAAGTCCAACACGTACACGTACGTGTTGGACTTACAAACTTTTTGTTAAATGGTGCCGAAACATGTAGAGTTGGCACGTAATATAAAATGTGCTTTATGATCTGTTTTACTGGGTTTTAATTAGTCCACTTTTTGGTTACAAATATGGAATATGAAAAAATTAAGGGTATGAATAGAATAATGAAACAATAAGAATCCCAAGACAAGAGTCCCGGAACAGATTATGATAGGATTTGGTATATGAATAGACTAACTGAAAAACTAAGTCGCAGAAAGAAACATAATATTAAAATATGTCAGACGTAAGGGTGTGAAGTGGAGCCATCTGGCTCCTGACAGGGACCAGAGAACGACTCTTTTAAGCAATGAAACTTCGTTTTCCATACAACGAGAAACATTTCATGATTAGCTGATAAATTACACCTATTTCAAGAAAATTCTGCTCCAAGGATTTAGATAAATTAATAGTAGATATAAAAAATTATACAATAAGTCCAGGAAGAATGTGATGGGCGGGCCATGTAGCACGCACGGGGGAGAAGAGAGGTGCATACAAGGTTTTGGTGGGTAAACGCGAGGGAAAGACACCACTTGGAGGTCTTAGGTGTAGATGGCGTGGTAACATTAAAATGGATCTTTGGGAAGTGGGTTGGTGGCGTCGACTGGATTGATCTGGCTCAGGATAGGGACAAGTGGCGGGCTCTTTCGAAAGCCGTAATGAACCTTCGGGCCCTATAACATGCGGGAAATTTCTTGACCAGCTGACAGCCGGTTAGCTGCTCAAGACGAACTGTGCTCCATGGAGTTATTTAGTCAGTTAGCTAGTTAGATTAACATACCCTAATTAGAAACAGATGTATATATTATACAAAGAACGAGATATGATGGTGCAGATAAAAGTACGTGATAATAGAAAGCCCAAAACAAAGCACATAACTGAAAATTAGTAAAAGAAGATAAAATTCACAGAAGTGGAAACAGAAAAATCGTAAAAATCAAAAGTAATTTTCATGAGATTCTTCTTAGTTCAAGTAAAATTCTCAGTTTTAGAATTATAAGATATTTTATCTGCACACACAGTAATATCGCCCGTCCATAATGGAATAACATTAGTCTACTGAAATAAGCAGAAGAACATAAATCGGGTAGCAAATAGCAGCCGACGGCTCCTTAAGTCATCTTGGTGCATAAAAGTTGTTCAGGGCACGAACAAATCTCACTAGCCCAGGTGTTCACAGATATTATTTTCACGTTCGAATCGTAACTTATGTCAACATTTGTAAGACAGAAAGCCCCCATTAATAGAAGTACCGACTTCACATTAGGGCATTGGAATTCTGATATAATATTAAGCTGTTCAATGTGGAAAAATACTTTGGTGGCGTCCAGAGTCACGAGCATTAATTTAGATAAATTTAAACCGAGGGGAAAGTTGGTCTAAGTAATGCTAAAGCAATTGGTACTTACAGTTATTACTGTACTTTCAATTATCAGAATTATTTAGAGCATTTAAAATTAGTACGTAGAAAAGGAACTGATTTTTCCCCCCTTATAAGACTGAGGACGTCGCCCGAAAGCCATATGGAAAGCGTCGAATAGAAAGTAAACAGGCGCAAGCGTTGAACGCGAAGCCACAGAAGCTGAACAGAGCGATGCTGTTTTACGACAGACGGTTTTTCAGTCCTGTAATCCACTTCGGTTCCGAGTCGTGCAGCTCTTTTACTGAGATGATGTAAGTGTCTCGTCGTGTAACATTTCGGACGACGACTTTATAAAGTTGCGGCGAAACAGGTGCTGTAAACGTCATAACGGAAACAACAGGAGTACAGCGCAATACAGGCATAAAGAGTAAACCCCGTCCTTTTTTAATTTATTATCAGTCAGAAAGACTACAATCTGTTAGCTAATGTGATGATTATACAAGTACGCTACGATTCTATGTATTACAACGAATTGGTAGGGTTTTCAATCAGCGACGTTACCTCAGGTGCCTTGCAAGTGTAAAGGCCAGCATCGTTTTAGTCTCCTAGTGTTTATAGATTGTATTAGTGGCTCTAATAATGGATTGGGATGGGCTTCTAGTTTGTTGTGATATTTATTGATTCTTTCATGGATGACGTCACTTACGTAAGGGATGTTGAAGTCTGTATGTAGAGTATGATTTGTTACATACCGGGGTGCATTTGCAATGGCTCTGAGAATTTTGGATTGGAATCTCTGCATGATGACTATGTTGGACTTGCTGGTGCCACACCACAGTTCTATTCCGTAGCACCAAATAGGTTTGATTACCGCTTTGTAGGTGAGTAATTTGTTTTCTATAGATAGATGAGATTTTTTCCCCTATTAACCAGTTGATCTCTTTTGTTTTTAAGTCGATTTGTTTTCTTTTCCTGGCGATGAGACCCGTACATATGCGCATGTTTCTAGTTCTGACCTCAAAACCCTTTATAATATCTTCACAATTTTAGAATGTTTAATGCAAATATTATCTCAGCACCATCATGGAGGGGCTGGGGAAACCCCGTAAACGCATAAGCTGTATGAAGCTTTTTCCAAATCTTTCAAATAGGAACCTCTAGAATACGAGTAGAAATTCTACACATAATGTATGACATTCGATTCCGCTTCTCATAAATCCCGAAATTTCCGACCGTTTTTATAAGAGTTTATCACTGGACCTTATCCTGAGCCAGTCGATTTCAGTCCAAGTACCCACACCTATTTCTTGAAGATATAATTTATTGTCCTGTAGTTTACAAATACCACAAAATCGAATCATGTAAATAAATTATTCCCATAAAGTACTTTGTGCAGAATCACACGGCGGTACAAATAACAGAACCGCTAAGGGCGCTTAAATAAGTGAAGTGATGTGAAGATAGTGATGTGGAGTGAACTGACGTGACTTATGCGCAGTGATTTTGTTTTGAAGTTCAGTGAAGTGAGGTGAGTTACGGTGAAGTTCCTGGGGACAAAAGTACCATGTACAATAGGGTGATATTAAACTGAGAGTACGTGAGGAATCGTGACTATTTCGTTTGGTGTGTATCTTGTAATGTGGTTGTTTTAACTTCTTTGTAATGTGTGGGTGAGTGTATTGAAAATTGTGGTGGTGTTTTTGTAATATATGTACTTGTATTTACTGTGTTTTGTGTTATTTGTACTGTGTTATTGTATTGTATTTTTTATGAATATTTATTCATATTAGTGGTGTCTGTACTAGAGTAAGGGCTACTCTCACCGAATGAAAACTTAATTGCGGTAAGTAAGTAAGTAAGTAAGTAAGTAAGTAAGTAAGTAAGTAACTAAGTAAATAAGTCAGTAAGAAATAACAATAATAATAATGATAAATCCCTGTAATTTGGGGGTCAGCAAATACATCATATTTATTTTAAATACTTATAATAAGAAAATAATAATCTGTAAAATCGGTGTAATTAAATTGACTTAAAATTATTAGCCTATCATTGGCATCAGTTTGCTCAATTCAGATAAATTAAAATTATAATAATATCTGCACTGCCTTTCTTCACCTCTTTCATTTGTGCTTCTTGAGATCGTTCACTAATAAATTATAATATGATTAAGGTGTTTCTACACAACTGCTAGTATAATGTATTTTAAATTACTTAAATTCAAAATTTGTTGCCAATATATTTTATTAATTCCTAATGCATGAATAATATCAAAATGAAAGAATTTTTAAAATTGAAAAATAACTGGTAACTATAAAGTCTATAAAATGAATTAAAATTAATCGTATTTGATTCCCTCGCAAGAAAATATTAGGAACGGGAAATTTCTTTACGAAGTGTATAACAGCACAATACAAATACAAGGTGTGCAAGCAGTTTGCTTCATTGTGAACTGAATCGAAAACTTCATAGCCCACGGAAACCACACACTAAATATCGTAGGATTGTCTGCAAGAATTAAAGCAGATAAACCATTTCCAAAACACTTATCAAGGTTTTGGGATCCTGATTGAGTTTCTACTTGGTTGCAGCAAAGAAATTGTCTGACTGAAGCTCGCAATGCGACTTTAGATATTGAAGCGAACAGCATAAATAAAATTACTTCACGACGGCGGTATCACCGAACACTTACCACTACCTAGTGCACAGATAGGTATGTGGGGAGCTGCACCTCCACTACCCAATACGCTTTCACAGTGTGGTGCTCAGTGAAATAAGGAGGTAATTCTTCATTCAGTTTCCAAAACTGTCAGTAGCTTAGACTATACAGGTTACGATAATTAATATCATGAATAGTGAGTTATAAAGGGCGTGGAAAGAGGCAGTAGTGGCCCAAAATGAACATCTGAATTTCTGTACTTCTACCATCCGTATAAAAGAGACAAAAGTTCTCTACATAATGCTTTCATAGTGCGAATTGTCACAAAGCTTTCAGAGCTGATATCACATTAATTTCAAAGTTTTGTCACATCTAACCCTTTTATAGAATAGTCTAAGAAGTGCGAAGCTTGTCGAAATATTGTTTTACGTTTTTTTTTGTGGTTTTATAGACTTCATATCAGATGCGAATATGAATAGGAGCTGGCAGTAAATATATGCAGATTCCAGTCGACAGTACAGTCATGTCCGTAAGTAATATCACTATTCACTCTATCACACTCGAATTCCATAAATTTTTAACTTCATAAATTGCGTATTCCATATAATCTTGATCCCAACATTTTTCTCAGGGGTTAAGACGTACAAAAGTGGGTAAATAGTGTAGTGTATGATGGAATGGGGCTGGACTTCCACCAAATCTTATATCGACAAATACTACAGGTTAAGGGTCGTATAGCGTTTCGCTGGATAGTTTTATGTTGCCACCAATCAGATTATTTATCTGATGAAAAGAACACCAAGACAATATAATAAAATCGTCTTACCATATGTTCTAATTTACTATGTTCACAATATATACAGTGGGAACGAAGAAACAAGCTCTGAAACAATTTCGTAAGTGCTAAAAGTTAGTTTGCCTGAATATAAACCAAATTACGCGAATTTAGAATTTAGAATAATTAAATCCGAATTCGATCCAAATGTACGCAACTCAATTTAGTCGGAATTTCCAAAACAATCAGCACGGCTTACCTGGTAAAATTAGCAGACTGAAGATCATTACAAATTTCACAACCAAACTGTATACTGCCTTCACTTAAAATCTTCTACACCAACTCAGGCTACGTAACTGCAGTAACAATGTACGTAGACGTTGCGTATTGAATGCGTATTGGGAGGTCGTTTACCCTGTTAATGAGTTTATATCAAGGCGTAGAGTAACGTCAGCTATTCTAGGAAATTTAGCGAACTGTAACGTCACTTTCAGCCGCACGACGCCTCCAAGTCCAATGAACGGCGTCGGTAATTGCTGAGTAAATGAAAGTGCGTGGCAGTCGTTTCCTGTCTGTATGAAACAAATAAAATTTCCATTCCAAGTTACAATTTACAAATTAAAAGTTTCAAACCAAATGTTAATTGAATATACATTACAATAGAGTGGTTATTTGTGTAATAAGTTGCTAATCACTAAAAGTTCTACACTTTCCTCTTAAATTTTCAAAGCGCATGTCACTTAAATGTTCACGTTGTAGTGAAATTCTGTTTAAAAAGTAGTCGGATGTCGGGTACTCAATGCGTGTTGTAGGAGGAATAGTAGCTGCTTCACACATCCCTGAAACTGTTTTATACCACTGATGCACTCAAAGGTCAGTTTCTCAAAAGAAAAGAATGCTTAGCTGCATGTAACAATATTTACTGCATAGGAATCAGTTGACTGAATAGGGCGATGTACAGTGCAGAACTGGCTGTTCTTATAATAAAGAGAAAGGAGGTGACCTAGCAAGCTGCTGTGGAAGTGCTAAACAGAGTAGTCTTTCGAGGAAATTCGTTAGTAATTTGCACCATTTAGCCAACGAAATATTGTCTAGAAAATAGCACTTGATTCCAATGTAGCACCTGAATCAGTATCTGTTCTGCTTAAACACTATGTTTCTGAAGTTTCAAACTACAAATTGTACTGTTTGTGTGCTTATTTATGTTTTAAAGGCGCCTTCAAGAGATCAAACTTTATGGCACTGAGTGCAGTAAAGATTAGTTGGTTAGTAAGTGGAGATGATTCGCAAATAAACACAGTGTCTGATTTGAGGGACTGTTCCGATATTTTGTGAGTGGACTGAAAAAATTCACTAGAACTCACAGTCGATGAATCGACATTTGCACTCGCAGCCTCCTGAAAATTACCCAATATTGTCAGCCGCTCGACCACGAAGTTCGCTGGATCTCTTATCTATTAGAATATGGTCATCGTAGAAAACTCTGTCAGGTACCTATTGGTTGAACACGTAGAACACTTTAGGTTCATTCTGTTTATAAACTTACAACAATCCCACCATGCAAATGACCGAAGGAAACAAACTTCGTGGTAAAATGTTTTCCATGCGAAGTTCACGTACTTGATAAAAAAAAATTTTATCTTCACAACGAAGATTGAGGAAATGTGTTCCATCGAAACGTCGGTACCCGTCTACCAGAATACGAGAGGGTGCTGATAAGTCCTTAGCCCGAACTACTTCCCGATGTCGTAGGACGGAATCGATAGCGTCGTTGGAAAGAGGGGTCTGTAAATGTGCCGAATTGTAAGTTTTTTCTTCTTACAGGGGCTGAAAGGAAGCATGTCAGGCGACGCGAGCGATTTCAACAACATGAAGACGCGAGCTGTCATCAAGTATTTTTTTCCTGCAAGGCAAAGGCACCGAAGGAAATGCACGACATTGTGATAGAAACATTAGGGGAACATGCACCATCGTACGCCACGGTCAAAAACTGGGTTGCCCAGTTTAAACATGGTGAATTTTCCACATGTGATGCGCCTCGTCCTGGACGACCCAAAATATTGACCACCCCGGAGATTATTGAACAAATTCACGAGCTAATCTTGGAAGAGTGCCGGATTCGGCTAAATCAATAGCTGAGCAACTGGGCATCTCACGTGAGCGGGTTGGGTCCGTCATTCATGAAGATTTGGACATGTGGAAGCTCTCCGCGAAGTGGGTCCAGAAATGCCTGAACACGGGTCAAAAACGTCAACGGTGCCAGTCGTCTGAGCAACTTTTGGAACTCTTTTTCGGCATGATTCAAATGATTTCCTGTCGCGACTGGTGACCACGGACGGAACCTGGTTATACCACTATGACCCGGAGACAAAGCAACAGTCAATGGAGTGGCGGCATAACGGCTCACCCCGCCCCAAAAAATTTCGAGTGCAAAAATCTGCTGGAAATTTTCTCGCTTCGATTTTTTGGGAGCAAGACGGCATCCTTCTCATTGATTATCTTCCAAAGGGCCAAACTAGCAAAGCGGTGTATTACCCAGCACTGCTGGTGCAATTGAAGTACATGTTGAAGGAAAAACGCCGCGGGAAGGTCACCAAGTTGATCTTGTTCTTGCACGACAATGTCCCGTCTCACTGGGCACTTGCAACCCAGAAGAAACCGACCTACCTGGGCTTCCAGTTTCTTGATCACCCACCCCATTCTCCGGATCTGGTCCCGTCGGACTACCACCTGTTCCCTGGACTGAAAAAAACAATTGAAAGATCGCCATTTTTCGTCCGACACTGAGGTCATTGCTGCCGCGGAGACCTGGTTGGACGGACAACCTTCTGAATTTTTTTTGAGTGGTTTGGAAAAGTTAGAACAACGGGCTAAGAAGTGTATTGAGCTTCGTGTGAAGGATGTTGAATAAATCCCGAGATTGGTCGCTGTAGCTTGTTTCCTTCCTGGTCGGGCTAAGGGCTTATCAGCACCTCCTCGCGCACCCAGCGCAACATCATATCCCAGATATTTCATTCTCACTATCCACTGTGATGAGGATCTCAGAACTCATATAAGATAAATTTACTCAGTTAAAATTAGAGCAGTTGTTGCCAATTGACATATTCTTCCATATTCATCCGCATAAATGTAAAATACAAAATAATAAAAAAAACTGCAGTTTTACCTTCTATTTGAAGTGCCAGGGGGTTCGACAAGGCTTCTTTACTACAGTCTCTTAGTAATAACAAACCCACATATTATAATAACATATTTCACCTTATTTGGCTCTTCAAATTTTCAGCCAGTCGCCATCGGCAGGGAATTGAGTCACATAAGGTGAAATACATATTAGTATAATATGTGTATTTGTTGGTACAAAGAGACTGTAATCCTTATCAATGCACGGAGAGAATAATACGAAATGACCTCTTTATTTTCAGGAAAAGCAGTCAGAGTGTTTCGGAACGAAAAGTTGAAGAAACTGAAATCAGAATTTTCTTCCAAAATATTTCTAACCAGCCATCGGGATACACGGCGGCATATTTTGGAATACGGCAGACCAATCACTACCGGCACACTCTCATTTCCTCATGCTATACTCACGCAGTTGAAATTTGTCACACTTTCAAGGGGTCCACTAAATTCTCTATTTCTATCTTAATCTTGTTTGCTATTCTAGTTCAGTTTTAGGTTTTCAGGGACGCGATAACGTTCCATTCGGTAACGGCTTACCAACAGCTCGGAGAAAGTTGCTGCCTCTGTCTTGTACCATGAACATGGTGGCAGCAGGTTCTTCCTTAACGCCTGTAACGTCATTTCCACTAGGCAGCGCCATATATCACGAGACAACCATCTCAACTCAAATCTCACACGCAAACGCACCCCAGAATATCCTTCCGATGAACAAAACGTTCACTTTCCGTCTGCTGTTCATTTTATACACTGGTGACGAACATTTACTGAATTCGTAGTGGGAGAATTACGTGGCCCCTGCACGTTCAGTATAATTGCTCAGTATTTTTTCCTTGAATTAATATTGTGCAACGTCCTGCTCCCTTGACGACGCGGTATTATTGCGCAGTGTTTCATTTTGCTCATGGGTCAGAACGAGTAAACATATTGAGTGGTACTGATGTGGTTTGTGTGGCCACTATATTAATCCTGTGTTGAAAAAATAAAAACATTCACCGCTCTACCGAAGAATGGTACAAACGAAGACCACAAAAAACACACGAAATTTAGCCACAGTCCTAAGACTGAGTGAGCCAAACAAATACAATTTTTTTTTTCCTGTTGAATGGTTCATCATTAGATAATCTACTCAAGACTGCTGTCCCTAAAATCGCTGAAAGAAGTAGTAAAATGCGAGAAGCAGTTACTCTGTCAGCGTTTATCCATTACGCTACGTTATTTAACCCTTGAAAATGCTTTTGAAGATCAAAAGTTCTCATTTTGGACATGTTTACTGCTCGCCAGACTGTAAACGAATGTTGTCCATTAAGGTCCACATACTATTCAATATTTTCGAGACTGTACAACGAAATTCAAGCTTCGTTTGACTGACACAAATTATAGTTCAACGCTTCAATATAAGCCTGTACGGTCAATGATACACTCTAGCGACACCTCCATTTTCATGAACGGCAAAGCCGTCAGCATTCACTGCGGTGATGTTCCGCAAGTGGGCTCACAATAACGTAATCCGAAGCACAAGGTATAGGCCACACTTCACGTTCTAGTACGGGAAAGAGGCGGCTCTTTTCAGTCTAGGCAGCTAGAAGAAGGAGGTAATATAAAATATGATGACCGTTGTGACTTACCAAGCAATGGAACATAAGGTTTTATGGCCATCCGTCTCTCCTGCTCCTAGAAACAGCACCATGCTCTCACGTTACAGAGAGCCTGTTTGTGTCACAGCGGATTCGCCAGTTACAAAAAAAAAAACAGAGAGTTTTCTCCCCTTTCTGAAGGCGAAAGAAAATTGTGCCTGTGTTTAAATTAGCACTTCGTGAAAAAGTATGAGGAGTTATGTTACCGCATATTCTTAACCCCCCCCCCCCCCTGCATCCGGTTTTTTTGTCACCTGTTTTCCAGAGAAAGCACCCCTTTATTCCTTTTGGATACCAGCCAAGGGGGCTCAAGGGACCGGTCTGAAGGCTGTGC